>Ga0208299_1001695_pt1 | contig 15950 bp, 12 predicted proteins | sample 15_taG_FD_184089 | JGI IMG/M metagenome (GOLD analysis project Ga0208299, IMG submission 184089) | Marine viral communities from the Subarctic Pacific Ocean - 15_ETSP_OMZ_AT15312 metaG (SPAdes) (version 2) | ecosystem: Environmental > Aquatic > Marine > Oceanic | place: Pacific Ocean | collected...
AACGCCACTCCACAGATGGTGCGTAACTGGTAGTTGCGCCACTCGTACTTGGACGGGTTCCGGAACAGGTGTACTGCACCTGTTGGAGACGTGATGCTCATTTTGAGCGACCTCTGCGCCTACTCTGGCGTTTACGCTTCTTACGCGCCTTGTGACTTTTCTTGTGGGTGTTGCCTAACTCCCTTGACTCGGTCATGTACTCAAGGTAGCGAAGTAGTTTGTAGTCCACTTTTATTCCTCACCCCATAGGGTTTTGATTGAGTCGTATGACTCGTCGAGCATAGGTATGTCCGTGATGGAATCGTATTGCCACCCGTCGGCTATCGGAGCCATTGTGTCCATAGTCATTAGACCTTCAGAGGTGTACGCCATAGACAGTGTTTCGTTACCTTTCACGAAGGTAATTATGTGAATCACTTTTTTCCTTTCTTGGTAGGGTTACCCCTACTAACCATGTTTCTGCTTTCGCTTATTCATCTGTGGCACACACCACAGGACATGGGCATATTTTTGACCATATGCCAGAGCCATTTTTACTAGTCCTTCATTTGATTGCCTTCAAGTCTTTTACGCAGTCGCTCATAAGTCTTGCATCTCTTGCGAGCATTGGTAGGTAACTGCTGAGAGTGTGTTCTGTGTGTGTGGCTGTCAGGTCACCATCTAGCACGACAGCAGATGCAGCAGCCATGTGCAGGTGATATGCAAGTTTGTCTCTTGCATCTAGTTGGGATTGATTCAGTGCTTTCACTTGAGTTTTTCCAGTTTTGCTAGTTCTTCGGCAGGTAGTGCGAAGTGCGTTGTTGTGGTATCACCCACAACAATTTTTCCGTGTTCTTCGACTTCTTTTTCGTCTCTAAAACGATTGAAGTATTTGGTGTAATACTCAGGGTCGAGCAACGTAAGCGGTTGGTTCATTAGATGGTGAATCCTCCAGTGACTATGGGGTTGAGTGTTCCCTGTCTGAGTCCGTCCCTGTATCTGCCCGTAGGCTTGTTGTCGTTACTGGGACAGTCGCCGTGACCGTCACGGTCTGCACACTTGTTGAGTTTTACTTCTTGCCGATGTACTCGGCAGTTGGTTTTCAATCCCCGTTGCATTAGTTCAAAATACTCTCGGTTTTTAGGGATACCCCTAAAACTTAGGTTTTGAGTAGGAAATTTACCTACCATTACATTCTATAACAGTGGTATGGCTTGGTCTATATTCTCTTATTTAAGGATTGAGTGTCAGAGTTTTTTTAGGGATACCCCTAAAAGTTTTTTTATTCCTTGTACGTGCGCCACGTTTTTTGATTCTTTAAAGGAACACATAACGTCCCCTGTAACGTGACGCGTGGAGTTTTTTTTTGGGAAATTTGACAGTTTGTTACACTTTTTTTCATTGGGCATCGCCAGCGATGCGAGCTGACAAAAATTTAGGGATACCCCTAAAAAAAAGAGCAAAAAAAAAGACCCCTAGATGGTTAGTCTAGGGGTCTGATTCTTTAGTCTTGTGACTCTGGTTCTACTACGTAGAATGGAATTCTGAAGTTATCAAAATCCCTGTAGTGGTCACCATGAGTGCACGCTGGCATCTGAGCATCATGGCGAATTCGAGCGTTGAACAATTCCTGCTCACTCTTCTCCAATTCCCAATGATGAGTTAGACATCCCACTGCAACGGTCTTAGTACCTCTGCGAGGCTCTTCAACTTCCATTGTCCGTAATACGTTGAATACGGACATATCAAAGTTGAATGTTGCCAGTCGCTCGATTAGCCACGGCTGGAATTCCCATCCAGTCGCTCGAATCGTGTTAATGTCGCTCTGAGCGTACACCTTGCGATTCTCTTTCCTAGCGAGAGCCTTAGTGTCTGATTCTTTCTCTTTCACAGTGATAAAAGACTTTTCCGTGAAGTATTCCAGCGCGGTCAACTTGAAGAGTTTGGAGTGAGCACCATTGGTGCTTGTGTCCGCTTTCTTCTCATCACCTAGCAAAAATGCTAGTCCATTGCGAGAGTGCGCTTGTTCGTGGAAGAAGTCTTTCAGAATCTCTGATTCTTCTTTAGCGAATACCGACGCTTTCATTGCCCATGTGGCGACTTTCTCGCCAGTCACTTTATCGGTGTGACCATCTGCGCGTTTGTAGTAACACTTAACGTCTTTCCCACTATCGAGAATAACGCCGGTAACTTTACCGTCGCGTCCAAAGTCCGAGCGGTCTTTATGAGTGTGTACAGACAAATCTTCAAACTGACGGAGTATTGGTGACTGGCGCAACAGCGTTGCATCACCTACACGTTCGACAGAGTCCGAAATTGATACAACTTCAATCGCCGGTCGAGTAGCTTTGGCTTCCCACTCCGACGCTAATCCGTCTATCACTTCTTGAAAATCGCTCTTCTTGGTTGCTTTAGCTTTAGCTTTAGCCATTAGGTTAATTCCTTATCTTAGAATCTGAATTGATTGTTAGCTCTGCAACGAAGATAAGCGACATATCCCGTCTTTAGGCTCGCTAGCTAACTGCTAGGTGCAACTGTCGCTCTTCAGACTTAGATTTAATCCTGAGATTCTTCGTCTTGGTGATGATTTCGTCTACTGCCATCACTCTAGGAACATTGCACAAAATCACTTTACGCTAGTCTATACGAGTAATGCAAGTCTGTATTAGTACAGATACTGAGAATTTAGGGGTATCCCTAAAACTCCTCACGCATATGAACACGTGTAATGAATGAACGGGTGCGGGTGCGTGTAGCGTGGCATAAGGTGACACTGGCACTGATATGAACGAACGAATTTATTTATTGTCTTTTCATGGTTAAATGTTCCTGTTCCTTACATGCATCGCGCCGATAGGCGTTATGGGGGACTCTTTATAAGTGGATGTACCCCTCACAGCGTTGAGACGGTATTTTTCTTATCCAGTACACAGTGTGTACACAGTGTGTGTAGTGTGTGTGTAGTCTTTTGTGGATTGTATATATGTGTATTGCGTATACACACTTATACACAGGGTGTGTACACATGTGTGTATAGAGCGATTCTGAGTTCAAGTTCTTAGTTTCGAGGTTCTCTACTCACCCCCCGACAGGGATAGGGTGTGTAGAGGTTCTCTCGCGTACGCGCGCAATTAGTTATATATATATACATATATAAGTAAGCCGTTATACACACATCTATTCCCTACGGGGATGTGTGTAAAAGTACATCGGGCGCGCGAGATTTGACTGGTTTCTTGGTTGTTCTTACAATGTTTTCAGGAAGCGTAGTGACTAGGAGTTCTACGACATGGCTGGAAAAACTTACGACAAGATTGAACAACGGGTAACTCGTGCTATTCCTGATTGGAAGGATTGGTCTAGGCGACTGAGACGTATCTATGCTTCGCTTGAGGATTGGGGTTCTAGTGAAGAAGCTGTTGATGACATGATTGGTCAGTGGGGTTGGGACTTAGCTGACATCAAGGCACTCATCAAGAAGACCCCGTCATTTGAACTGGCTCTTGGTGATTATCGAGAGACCGGAAAATACCCTAAGAAAAAAGGGTGGGTCAAAAACATCCGAACCTCAGAACTAAAAGCTGTGTACATGCGAGAGGGAGAGTTGACTTCCTTCGCATCTTTGGACGAAAATCCTAAAGCAACCAGTTTTCACGGTGCAGTGGTCGCCGCTAATGGCATGCTAGACATGTCTGAGCCTTACGGAGACCGTGACGACCTAACATATGCATCCGATGCCCCAGAAAAACCAACAGATGGCTCTGGGCTAAACAGTTTCGACGAGGACGATTAGATGACAGAACTAAAACGGTCAGCTAAAAGATTCGACTTTCAAGGCGGCTCTAAACTCAAGGGAAAAGAACGCGACTCATTTATCGCAGGACTTCCACCCAGAGCAAAAGTGCTGTTCAGGGATTTCAAAGCACCACGAATCAGAAGAAAAAAAGCAAAGAAGCTAGATGGATAAACAATCCCAAGACACCTTCATAGTCGGGAAGTCCATCTTCACTCAATGCAGTGAGCCTAAATGCTTCTACGCCCCTGCACCCAACACTACTAAATGCAGTAAGCATCGTGGTAAGGTGTAGTAATTCCATCAGGAGGAATTATTATGCCCCGCAAGAGAAATCCCGAAGCCCTTCGCATAGAAAAAGACTTTAAGAAAAAGCAAGTCAATGCTCGTGGCAGTAGGAATAAAAAAGATATTACCCTGTCATCGACAGCAAGACCTGACGCTTCAGGCAAAAAACCTCGCGCTGCCGCACACCACAAGTCAGAAATAGCCCGTTACCAAAAAGGGCAGACATCTATTCCGTCTGAGCGGAGCAGCCTTCTTAAGAGCGGGGGGTACGAAAAGCTTAAGGGTAGAGGTACTCGTAGAGGCAAGGTGGAAAGAGAAGTTTCAAATATAACCAGAAAAGCCCCTGCAAACAAAAAAGGAAGCATCCGTCCAATGTCTAAAAAGGACAGGGACGCTTTAGACAAACGTATAGAAGAAGCTGTAAAAAAATCGAAAAACAAGCACAAGTCAGGGACAACAGGGAAACAAAGAAGTCCTTGGCGAAAAACACTAAACCCTGAACTAAAATTCTAACTAAATGCCTTACACCCCCCACGAACATCAGCTAAAACTCCACAAGTCAAAAGCTAAAGTAAAGTGGAATCAAACTGGTCGGCGTGGGGGGAAGACTCGTTCGGCACTCGAAGAAGACCTTGCGGTAATCGAGTCCCTTTCCCACAAATATGTCGAGTTTCCTAAAGACCCAAACAAGCAAACCGCTGAAGAAGCTAGGCTAGTTCCTGCTATTCACGTTTGGACAGTTGCTCCTACCAAAGCGCAGATGTACCAAGTTTGGAACGAGATGCAGGCATTCATTCCCGAACACCTTGTCTCTAAAACAAATCCGTACAGGGACAATAAACTGGGTGGAGGGCGTGGCAGTGGTTTCAAAGAAGACGCGCTGCATGTGTGGCTCACGTTCAAAGACAGAAACGGACGCTGGCTCCGTGGTAGAGATGGCAAACCCCGCCCCCGCCCTATAGTCTTCTGGGAACTCAAATCAGCAGATAACCCTGAAAGCCTACAGTCCGTCGGGCTAGACTTTCTTCATATCACAGAAGCACAGGAGATAGCAGAAATTGGCTGGAACAAACTCCGACCCACCCTCTCAAGCCCCGGAAGAGCGGGTCGCGCACTTATTGAAGGCATACCGCCAGTATCTCCATCTCATTGGTTCGCTAGAAATTTCAAACGTGCAAAAGCATCGCCTTCGAGAAGGCGCGAGTCGTTTAGTTGGACAGCTTTTGACAATCCGCTCCTGACTGAAGACCAAAAAGAAGAAATCAAAGAAGACAAAGAAACCATGATGGAAGACGATTGGAACCGTCTTTACATGGCTATCCAGCCTGAAGGTGCTGGAGCGTTCTTCCGCAAGGTAGACAAAGCCGCAATAGGAACACAACTCATGCGACCTGCTGGTAACGGGGCTGAGTACGTTGCAGGGCTAGACCTCGGAAGAAGCAATGATGCTACGGTACTCATAGTCAAGAACCGGAAAACACGCGAATCAGTCTCAGTCACAGAACTTCTGAAAACCGACTGGACAATTCAAATGGAGACTATCCGCAGTGAAGCAAGACGTTGGAACCTCAAACAAATCATCATGGACTCGACTGGATTGGGAGGTCAATTCGCTCGTGACATCATGTACACAGAAATGCTGGCTGAAGGAATTCCAGTCATTGCCTTTAACTTCTCGCCAGTATCGAAGTACCACGACTTGTATCTGCCTTACCGAATTGCCCTCGAACACGAACAAGTTACTTTCCCCGCAGAGTGGAACAAGCTAAGTTCACAACTAATGGATACCACTCACAAAGAAACTGCAAACCGTGGGCATGTATTTGGAACATCGTCCGGGTCACATGATGATTGGGCAGACGCGGAGGTACTAGCCTTATATGGTTGTGACCCTGTAGAGTATTCTGTGACGACACGCAAGCAAAGGGAAACAAAGGGTATAGAGCCTTTGCGTCCTAATTTCATATCAAAACGTCGCAAGAAGCATGGCTTGATTGGGCTGACTCGTGAAGCAAGACACGCAGGCTATCTTGATGGAATAGATGAAGCCTTAGAAGCAGGAACAATTCGATAATGGTCACACCTGTAATCCCGGTAGCTAGTGGTACAAACGTCGATGACACTATTCGACTAGAACGAGCCAACCCTCAAGACGAACCCAATATCACTGATACGTGGATAGATAATCAATTCTCAAAAGGTCGCCAACGGTTTGGGAAATTCTGGTCTAAATGCAAAAAGGTTGATGAGTTTGTAAAGGGTGAGTTTGATTTCCCTGTCACTGAAAACGGCTCGAAGGTAAGACTTGGAACTGCACACTCAGTTGTCAAAACTCTTGTAGACCACATCACTCCACCATTTGTAGACATCACAGTTCCCCCACCCGGAACAAGAGGTCAGGCAAGAGCAGAGAAGATAGAGAAATTCCTTCGTGGCTCTAACAGCAGGCTAGAACAAGAAACCCCAACACGGCGCGTAGTCAACTTCCATCAAGGCTCTTATGGCGTTGCGTGGGAGAAGACTGAGTTTATTGGCTCACGGTGGGCTGACTTTCCTGAGCCACCTGAAGACGGTAACAACCTTAGCCAATATAAAAAAGACTTAGAAGCCGCTATGGACAAGCGGTCAATCGAGTTCCCAATCACTACTAAGGCAGTAAACCCTCAACAAGTTATTTGGGACACTAACAACGGTGCTGACCCGCGCTGGATTATTCATTTCTTCGAGATAGATAACGAGTGGATACACGCTCACTTCCCCGGATGGGAAGGTTCTAAGTCCGGTCGCTCCAATTTCATTGAGGTTTGGACTCACTCGCAAGTTGCTTACAGGGCAAACAATAGCTGGGTTATGAAGCCTCGTCCTCATGGTTATAAGATTCGACCGTGGACTATGTACTGGGCGCAAACAGGCATTGACACCATTGGTAACAAACCTGAAGACCTGTACTGGGGACTTCTGGATGGTAACTTCGAGATGATTCGTGCTGAATCACAACTCGCTTCACAGTATCTCGACATCGTGGTTACTGGTACGCACCCTGTAACTAACTTCAAAGGTCCACCGGGAATGGCTGATGAAGCCTTGAACGAGTACGACACCGCTCCGGGAGCCATGAACGTGGTTCCTCAAAACGTGGAGATAGAAATACCACGAGTTCCTGAGCCGCCACAAACAATTATCGTGGCAAAGAATATGTTAGATGAGGCGATTGAGGCGAATACCGCCCCGTCGGTAACTCGTGGGCAGCGTCCTTCGGGCGCATCTTCGGGTTACGAGACTGCCGTACTGTCCGGTATTGGTCGTCTCAATTTCGCAGCGTTCGTGTCAGCAGCCAACCGTGGCTTGCAACACAGGAATGAAATCATTCTGAGTATCGTAGAAAATGTCATTCAAGACAGAGTCACAGTATGGGGACAAACGGAAGCAGGAACAGTAGATGCCAGCATTGCACCCAAAGACATCCGTGGACACCATGTCAACTTCGTCCAACTCAACCCTACCGCTCCCGAAGAAAGAGAGCGAGTTCTCAATCTCTGGGCAACTAGATGGCGAGAAGGTTTCGTTGACCATGACACTGCCTTACGCGAAGGCGGGGTTTCTAACGCCCTCGAAGTTCAATCTAAACTCCTTGCTGAAAGGTTCCTTAAGTCGGAGCAGATTTCAGGGATTCTCGAAGGCATTGCAGCGCAACGCATTCCACTTCTTCAAGGCATCATAGAGGCTTCAGGAGCCACAGGCGGAGAGGCAGACGCAATAGCGCAGTCGGTACTTGATACTCAAGGCGCAACACAGCTACCAAACGCAGGCAACTTCCAAATGGGTAATACAGCAGGTAATACCCCACAAGCACCCGGAACAGGGCAACCAACAACTACTCGTCCGGTAATACCGGGTTCGGTAGGGGAAGCTGACCTTGTAGGCAGGCAGATAAGTAGCCCTGCTCGAACTGGTGACAGGCGTGTTCCAACCTCAAATCTCCCGGCAGGTAGATAATGGCTAAGAAAGAAAACGTCTTGATAGAAGGCGCATTCGCACAATATGATGAAGTGGTGAAGCGGTTCTTGGACACTGTTCCAAAGCAACTAAGCGCACCAGTATTAGAACCCCCCGGAGGTAAGAAGGCTCAAATCAAGCCTCTGCCTTTCAATCCCATAGGGAGAATATAAATGGGTAGACAGGTAATAATTCCAAAAGAGTATCGTTCTTACGTGGGCGGAGAATCTGTACTTAATTTTGATGTTAGTTCTCAAAATGATGCTATAACCGAACTTTCAAAATTAGGAATTCCCGCTGTAGCAGCCCGAAGTTTTAATTCTGGAAGCACGCGTAAAGATGCTGTGTTCAACGGTACAAAACTTGTTGAAGCGGGAATTCGACCATTTTCAAGAGGAGGCGTAGACCGGACTGAACAAACGGCTTTAAAAAACAAAGCCGATGCTTTAACTGCTTATTACAAAAGCCTTGGAATAAACCAATTTGATGTTGGTTCTGGTGAAGAATCTGCGTACAGCGGAATGACGGCTGCACCTACAAATACTTTTTTCCCTGAAGTTATTGACCCTAAAGTTAAAAACCTATTAGCACAGATTGGTAAAAAGGCTACTTCTGGTGATGCTGACCAGTTTGTTCCTGATGCCCTTAGAAATGGCTCTTGGAGCGATGGCTTGAGTACAAAAGGTAAAACATTCACAGTAGACAAAGCCACTGGCACTGCTGACCCTAATTTGTTAAGAACTTTATACCCCCAAGGTGAAAGTGGGGATGATTGGTCGGAAATGCTTGCTGGAGATGCTATTAATATTTCTCCAGAAGAACAATTTCGGGCTTTACAATTTGCTCCTGACCCTACACGGATAGGCAGCCTTCCTGACCCTAGTATGCTTGCCTCTTTGAGTTTTGGTGACTCTCTTAATATTGAACAAATTATTAGCATGTTTGGTACTGAAGAGGGAGGTTCGTTTGGAAATGCAATAATGGGAGAAGCAGGCGCAGAAATGCTAAATCCCCTTTTGCAAGCATTGTTATTAACTGCAGACGAACAAAATGGGCGAGTATCGAGACAACAAATAGCTGACTTAGAGGCTCGTTCTCGTGAGCAAGTAGCCATATTCAATAAAGATGCTGCTATTGAAATAGCCCGTCAAAATGGTTTATCTGATACAGAAGTAGCCCGTATTGCAAGTGACTCTGATACGGCAATAGCAACGGCTCGTGGTGACGTTGAAAAATATATTGCAGAACAGCAGCGAACAGGAGTTGAGGCTCAAGCAGGTGCAACTGAAGCCGCCGCAGAGTCTGCTCGAATGGGTCAGCAAGCTGCTGCTTCAAGTATGGCAGGTGGTCAAGTAGGGGCGGCAAAAGCCGCTGCCGCTGCTGCTAGCCCGTTTGGCTTTATGAGTCAAAATTACAATCAGGCTAGCCGTGATGAAGATTTAGCAAATATATATGACGAGTTGAATGAAGTTGGTCTTGCACAGGCAGGTGCAGCTAACATTGGAGCGCAAGACAACGCATTTAGCTTCGCTGCGGGGCAAGCAAGAAATCCTGTAACGGGGGAACTTGACTTTGACCCTAACCAAATAGCGCAAATAGCTGCTAATACTCCTGCTGCCTTTGCAGCGCGTGGTCAGGAAGCTGCTGCTCGTGCAGGGGCTACAGGGTTTGGTGCGCTGCTGTCAGGCGATGCCATGCAGCAAGGTAACGCAAACGCAATCTTACGAGCGCAAGCAGCTAATAATGCTTATGCTGCTCAACAACTTGGGCAAGATGAGGCTCGTATCGACCAGATACTTCGTGGCGGTCTTAGTGCAGAACAACGCCTAGCTGAAATCAACGCATCTCAGGCAGGTCAGAATTTCGCAAACCAGTTGAACTTTATGAGTAACCCGTCTGCGGTTGGTTTTGCTACTGAAACAGGGTTGCTAAATGACATTAGTAACTCTCCTGAAGGGAACATTCCCGGTTCTCTGTTTGGGTTCAACTCTCCGTCTGCTGCTGGTGCTGGTGGAAACCAAACGACTAACACTGGCAACTTCAATGCAAACACACTTCGTAACGCAAGTGATGAGCAGATAGGATTCTTGCAGGGTGCTGCTTCTGCAGGTGGTCAGACACCAAGTGAGTTCAACCAGCAAGTAGAGTCCTTCACTCCGCAGGGGTTATAGATGACTACTCTTAGAGACCGCTTTGAAGAACAAGAGCGCAAAAATCGTGAGCAAAGAGAGCGGATTAAGCGCATCCATGAACGTAATATCGCTACGGGCATATCTGCTACTCCTCAACAGGTAATTCAGCCATCTACGACACCGTTCATTCCTCAAGGGCAGCAGGCTCAGGTGCAGGCTGACTTGAACGCACAGCGCACAGCATTCACTCCGTTAGGTGATATTGGTGTCGGGACAAAAGCAGCGGCTCCTGACACGCGTGGTAAGCCTGAGTTCGGTTCTTTCTGGGGTTCAGGAATTCTGGAGAACACGGCTGGTGGTGTTCTTCCTGCTTTAGAAAATCTTCAGAAAGGTCTTGAAACCTTTGGTGGTGCAGCGGTAAGCCTAGCCGATATAGCCCCCGGTGAATTATTTGCAAGCCAAAACCAAGGCAGGGGCTTTACAGAGATTTTGGATGAGGTTCAAGAAGAGCGTCGGGCTTCAGGTCGCCCAGATAATTTCATGGACTGGGCAGGTCAGGCTCAAGACCTTGCAGAAGCGTTCCGTCGCACAGATATGCCATCCACACAGGTTAGCCTTCCCGGTCAGGGCATACCTCTCCCCGGCGGTCGCAAAATTGATGACATAGACGTAGGGGTGAAAGGCGTAATAGAACTCCTGCCCGAAATTATTCTTGGAGTTGCAACTGGTGGTACTAGTGCTGGTGCTAGCCTCGGCAGGAAGACAGGCATAAGCATCCTAAATGCTTTCGGTGCTGATATTGCTATGGGGGCAGTAAAACTTGGAAGTAAGGGTGGTAGGCAAATTACAAGGGCTGCCATTCAAGCCCCTGCTGTTATAGGCAAGACTCCTGAATTTACGGATATTTCAAAACTTTCTGCTCGAATTGACCGCGTAAGAAGCCAAGGCACTATTGATGCTATAAACAAACTTCCAGAGCGAATTCGGGGGCTAGAAATAAGAAGGCGGGCTACGTCAGCCATGTCTGCTCTAAGTCCAGCGCGTGTTGTTGATACAACAAGGGCGGCTGTCAAAGCTACATTGCTAAATTCTATGGCTCTTGACGAAATCTCCAAAAAGAATGAATTGGCGATGGCTGAGTTTGCAAAACGGCTTTCGTTTGCGGGAATAAAACTTCCTACTGAAGTACAAGAGTTCACTGGAAAAGCTGAAGGCGTACCGTTTTCTACATCATTTATTGTGGAGCCGGGAGCGCAAGGCGGCGCAGACAAGATTATTTCAGGGCTAATTGGCGATACCGGAATACCTGCTATTGACGATGGTCTTGTTATAGGAAAAGCTCGTCCTAAAACTTACAAGATGTCAGGGGACCTCGATTCTTACAGCACGAAAAAGGTTCTTGGAGAAGAGGGCGGGACAGATACCCTTTTTCATGGAACACGGCAACAGTTCGATGCCGGGGAGATTCAACTAAATAGTGAGGGGCAAATATGGCTTACTGATTCTCAGGAAGGCGCAGAAATATTTTCCAATATGGCTCCCTCAAAGCTTACTCCTGCTGGTTTGAGAACAGACAGTTCGATGCGGAGCGGAAGGGTACTCCCGTATCAGGTTAAGTCAGGAGCAAAAATATACGTCGTCAACAACACTGGCAGGTTGACCCAGAAGGCAATAGATGATGCTTTAGCTGCGGCAGGAGATGCAGATATTGTTGCTATGAGAAGCGTTTCAGACGTTCCCAGTCTTCCAAGTAACGCTTCTTACTATGTTGTAAAAAACCCTAAGGTACTGGAGTTGCCCGGAGAGTCAACCAAAAATGAGAGACGACTCAAGTTCTCCTACAACGAAGTCATGGAGAACTTCTTTAAGACTGGCTCTACAAATGTTCCAAGGTTCTTAGATAAAGCTGGGAAGCCTGTAAAAGGGGCGAAGACTCTTCCAAAGGGTGGCATGACCAACCCTAAGTGGGAGGAAGCTGTAATGGCTCGCCGTGAGGTAGCCAAAGAGTTCGGTGGAGCAAACATTGGTTCGTGGAGTATTGTCGCTGAGAAATACGTTCCTGATATAACAACGAAGACTGGCACTGTTGCCGCTAAGGCTGGCAAGGCGGCTAGGGCTGCAAAGTCAGATACGCCTCGCGGTTCCGTGAAGTTGACGAAGCTGCAAAAACAAGAAATTACTGATGACATGCAGCCTTCCGCAGAAGAATTGTTTTATGCAACTGATGATTTAGGGGGCGTAGGCGATGCTAAAGAAATTGCTTTTCTGCGAAAATTTACTGGCAAAAACGGAAACGTCGTTCTTCCTGACACTATTTCAAACGAAGACCTTATTTCTCTTCGAGAGTATGCAGACAATGCTGCCGATAAAGTCAGCGATATGGGTGATTTATCTCCCTACACCCCTGCAGACCGTAGTGAAATAGCAAGGCGACGCTCTACTGCTAGGTCTTTAAAAAGTGTTGTTGCAAAAATCGACGCACTTCCGGTTCGCAAAGGGCGTAAGGCTGTGGATGCCGTACCTCCGGTGAAGGGCGTGGATGCCTTTGAGGCGTTCGACCCTGTTGCTGCAGAATTTGCCACGTATGTGCGTCATTGGCAGGATACGGTAAAAGCGATAGAACTTAACTATATTGCTGCGTCTGGAAAGAAAATCAAAGGCACTGCGGTGTTGGATAAAGTGTCTTCTCGATATTCCCCTCGTAATAACAACGGGGACTATCTCCTTGAAGATGCTGATATAGCAAACAATACTACCCGCATCGCATTTTCAGGTGGGACTCCCGGCAGAAAAAATAAAGCACTAAACAAACGGGAACTTAGGAACGCTGAGGTTCGTGAACTTGTCAACGAGGGTGGGTATTCTCTGTCGAACCCAATGGTTGCCCTGAAACAGCACGACCTCTCCATGAGGAAAGCTGCTTGGGATGCCCAGTTGACCAAGCACCTAAAGGCTGCTGCAAAACGTAAAGGTTCAGGGGTTATTGAGATTGCTCCAAGGAAAGCAAGAACTGCTGCTGCAATCAATAGGATTACATCTGGAAAAACCGACAAACTCAATCCTAAGACCATTGCTGATATAAGGGAGCAGTTCCGTAATACAGCTAACGTCCTTGTAAAAGCCATGAAGCATGGCAAGGATACAAAGGCAAGGCAGACAGCCCTTAAGACTATTCAAGATGTATTTGCTAAAGATGTTGAAACGCTTGAAGACGGGACATATCTTGTTACAAAGCCGGGGGCTGTAAGAACTCTCTCTGGTTCTAATAAAGAGAAAACTGTTATTCGGCGTGAAAATCGGATGCCTGCTTACACAGGGCTGTACTTTGAAGACAAAGCTGAAGTCAACAGGCTAATCAAACAGCACTACCCAAACACCAAGTTGACTGACGAATCCAGCATTATGGCTACGACAAATAGCTTTTCAAAGATTCTTGCAGAGACTGGTGACATTATCAGGCTTGGTAGAACAGGGTTCGACTTCGGGTACTGGATGATTCAAGGACTCCCTTCACTTGGGTTTGCCGTAGCAAAGTCCGTTGATGTCACCAGCAAGTCCAACTCGAAATTAGGTCGTGACCTCGTAAAAATTTGGGTGAAGTCCGTTCCTGAAGCCTTCAAGGCATTCAGAAGCCAAGACCGCATGATGTTGTCTCTTGCAGACGATGTAAACCTTGTGGACGAAGCTATTACTTACGGGTTGCAAATTGGCATAACTTCAACTGATGCCTTCCAAGCTGTGCAGAATGGAACAATTCTGCGTAAGTTGGGCGACCCCGTAGACGGATTCGGAACAAAAGCAGACAAGTTATTAACTAAGGCTGCTGACCCATTTCAAAGAGCGTTTATAGCCCCCGGCGACTACATACGTGTTCAAATGTACAAGGCAATGCGACCTGTAGCTTTTGGGTCGAATGGCGAGGATGGTCTTAGGGAACTTTCAAGCGTCTTAAACAATATGACAGGGGCGTTCTCGTCCTCAGCAGCAGGTGTACATCCCACAATGCAGAATGTAGAGCGTGGAATTATTGCGTTCTCTGCACGATACACTAGGTCATCACTTGCTCTACTTACGGCTGTATTCAGGGGCGGGATAGAGGGTCGCACTGCTCGTGAGTCTATGGCAGGGATGGTTGGTCTTGGAGCAGCGGCATATATTACGGCTGTCGAGGCGATAAATCTGGCTGGTGGCAAACAGGAATTGCACTTAGACCCAACTAAATCTCAGTTTATGACATTCGATGTTGGTGGAGATAAGTTAGGGTTCGGCAGTTTTTGGACTCAGTTCGCTAAGGTGACATCGAAAACATCAGCGATTGCTTGGGACGAAGACGCTCGTGAAGCGTTCTTAGGTGACGACACTCTTCGTACTAACCCGCTTATTCGGTGGGTTCGCTCTCGCTCTGCTCCCGGTTTTGCTGGCACAGCGTGGGACATCGCTGTTGGTGAAGACTTTCTTGGTCGTGATATTGAAGGACCGAAAGACTGGACTGTTCACGTTGGTAGGCAAACCCTTCCAATTTGGCTTGAGGCGGGTGTTATTGGAGACCCACACCGAACAGGTATGCTTGGTCTTGCGGGTGAAATTGCTGGTGCAAGAGTTCGCCCTCTTTCGTCTAAAGAGCGTCGCCGTGACTTGCGAGACAGTATTGCTCAGGATTTATACGACAAAGACTGGGTAGACATCAATGGACTTCAGCGTGAGCGCATCAATGCTGGTGAAGTCGAAATATCGGTGTCTGAAGCAGAAGAGTTAAAAACTCTGAACGAAGAAGTTCTTGCTGCTAACGTGGAGCGTGGTGATGAAGATGACCTAGTGATTGAGAAGTATCACAAACGCCACACTGACATCGAAGACGAATGGAATGAAAATATTGCTGAAGGCATTGAGTTGCTTACATCTCACCCCGGAATCATGGACTTAGAGAAGTTCAGGCATATGTATCTTTCCAGTGCCAACTCTATCCGTCGTTCTAAGTTGGAAGAACTAAATAACCCTGAAGGTGATTTTGCTCTTGCCATTGAATACTTTGAGAAAACCTCAGAAAGGTTCGGCGAGGACAAGCCAGAGGACATCGCTTACAACCAGTACATCACTAACATTCTTGCCACTGATGACTTTGATATTCCCGGTGGTTTTGATTATGAAGCAAGGGACATGGCTATCAAGTCTTTCCAAACCATATGGGGGGACGAAGTGTTCGCGTACGTGCAAGAACGCTTTGCTACTGGCAGAAATATCCCTGAACTTGTAAATGAGTTTTGGCAAGGTCGAAAACGGTTCGAGTATTACTGGGCTGATGTAGATGAGGCAACGCTTGCTACTATGCCTAACTCAACCGCATTGGAACCTGCTTACAAAGAGTGGACTAGGGCATCTGAAAATAGGCGCAGTGAATTAGAAGAAGTCACCCCTTATTTAAAGGCGATGATTCAGAAGGTTTCACGAGTAAAACGTGCTATGCGAGAGCAAGACCCGTTGCTTGATGCGTGGCTCTTCCGGTGGGGGTTCACAAATACTTTTGCAAGCCCTCAAAACGAGTTCTCTCCTGACGGAGTAAACGACGCTGCACAGTTTTGGCGAGACCCAAAACCTATGCAACTTAACATATTTGGAATTCAGAACGGAATAGCACTCTAAGTTGCGCTCCGTTCGGGTTTATGGATAAAGTAATGACATCAATCTTTAGGGATAACAAGAGGTTTCGGCTTCGATGACAACAGAGAATAAAGATGTTTCGGCATCAGACAGTGCGGAAGCAA
>Ga0208299_1001697_pt1 | contig 15946 bp, 27 predicted proteins | sample 15_taG_FD_184089 | JGI IMG/M metagenome (GOLD analysis project Ga0208299, IMG submission 184089) | Marine viral communities from the Subarctic Pacific Ocean - 15_ETSP_OMZ_AT15312 metaG (SPAdes) (version 2) | ecosystem: Environmental > Aquatic > Marine > Oceanic | place: Pacific Ocean | collected...
CTGATTGTACAGTAAATGGGTAGCCATTCCAACGTCACCAGTATACCTGGATTTTAGAATACGCATATGAGTTGTTTGAGATTCAATAGGGTCATCGGATTGTTGGTTGCGCTCAATCGCAATTACACAATCTGATAGCTGTGCTATAGACTGTGATCCCCTGAGATGGTTAAGGCCAACAGTAACTCCATTCTCATGCCCCCTGTTGCCTTCCACCCTACGCAGGTGAGACACCAGTATCATACCTGCACCCGTCTCCTCAACGATTGACCTAAGTTTTGTCATGATGCTGTCAATAGTGCGCCTCTCGTCACCCTCTGTGGACGATGAGACAAGCATATGTAAGTGGTCAATAACTAACCACTTGCAATCACAGCCTATTATCATGAATCGTATCTTGCTGAAGATTTCATCTAGGTCTGTCGCTCCGAAGTGGGCGTGAACCCAGAGCCTGTCCTTGTTTTCGCCAGTGAACAGTCTGTTTTCTATTTCTTGGTATGCTTCCTGACCAAAGCTTTTACGTTCTTGGTCTACATACAAACGGGCGTTGGCCTCAATAGACATAACGCCATCTACTGTTCTACGCCAATCCTCTTCAAGTGATACCACACCTACGTTGTCTTTACTCTGTGCTAATAGCCAGTGTTCAAGCTCCCTAGTAATAGAAGACTTGCCCAAACCAGTTCCCCCAGTTATGGTTAGGAGTTCCCCCTGCCTCATCCCATATAGTTTTTCGTTGAGACCACCCCAAGGATAGGGGATTGACTCCTTCTCCTCACGGTTTTTTAGCTTGTCTAGGTTGTCGCTAACATTTAGTACCCCCGAAGGTGTATAAATCTTTGCAGACCACCAAGCCTGAGTGTAAGCGTGAGCGTTGCCCTTACGCAGCATATCGTTAGCGTCTTTGAATTCTTCTGGGAGGTTCAGTATCTTGGCCTTACCTGGAGTCAGAAGCCTAGCTACTCTTTTAGCTGCGTCCCGTCCTGCCTTATCGTTGTCGAAATTAACAACGACAGTATCAAACTTCTCTAAGAATTCTAGGGAATGTTTAACGTCTTTGGCTGCACCCGATGCCCCATTCTTTATAGATACGACAGGCCACTTAGAACCTAGCAGTTCGTATGCTGCCATCGCATCACACTCACCCTCTACTAGCGTAATAAATTTACCTCCTGATTGGCAGAGCTGCTCGCCGAAGAGGCCACTCCCTTGACCAGTACCCTTCCACGTAAACATCTTGTTTTGTTCTCTAACCTTGTAGCCTACAATTTCATTTGCTATGTAGTAGGGATAGAGATGTTTTATTATCTTGCCGCTGTGATCTCTGATGGCCTTCACGCCATAGGTCTTGGCAGATTTTAGGGATATGCCTCTATCTGTTAGGGCAAGGAACTCCCCCTCTGCACTATTCATAGAGTTGTTTCTGTAGGGCTGTATGTCCACAGGTTCATTGGTTGGTTTCTTATTGAAAGCTTCTTCATAGTCTTTGAAAAATTGAGTGCAGCTAAAGCAATACCCTGACCCATCGTGATTGACGGACACAGGATCACTCCCACCACACTCAGGGCAGGGCAAATGATACTTAGCGAATGCCATGTTTACTCCTCTTCTTTTATTAGTGTTTCATCGTGGCATTCCATGTCCATAATGTCAGTCCTTAAAGCTTGAAGTGCTTCCCGAAGTATCATCACCTGATCACTCAGGTCTGTAAGTTCAGTCAAAGCCTTCTGAGCTAGTTTAAACTTTAGCTTCCCCTCTGCGCTGAAAAGGGCAACATCATAGCTGCCCTCGTCAGTCTTGAAGGTTGGGCCGGATGGCTTGAGTTTCATAGCTCGTCCTCATCCTCGCCCAAGGATTCCTCTATGTCAAACTCGTCCCCCGCTTGGTTGTAGGATACAAGGTCGATAACCTGTACAGCTTGGAGGTCTAAGCCCCGATAGGTTTTACCTTGTCGCTGAACCTCCCACTCCTTGTACTGCACGTTGCAGGTGGAGCCGTTGCCTACCGACACATCGATTTCGTTTTTCGATTTGTCAAATAGTTTTGGTGCGGGACGGGTCATCCCATTAGGGCCACTGACCTTACGCTTTACAACAAGTGCAGGGCCGTTCTCTGATTGCTTAATCTTGAACCCTCTGCCCTCGAAATCCTTAGCGGTTTGGTCATCAACCAGTACATTCACAGAATATACAGGCTCATACGTTGTGTTAGGCACAGTAATAGATGCCCATTCTACCTTACAGTTTTTAAGTACTGCCATATGTTATACCTCCATAGGTATGTTGTTGAAAATAAATGTGGGCAGGGTAATAGGATAGCCTATTCCAAGCATCCGGTGGAGGCTACGCATTTCTGCAAGCCATGCCCATAATAAATTGGAGACTACGGCAGGAATTGAACCTGCATATATGGATTTGCAATCCACTGCATCACCTTTCTGCCACGCAGCCTGTAATTAAACGTCCTTGTCATGATGCCTTCCCTTATGCTTAATGTAACCACCCTTAAACTCTTTGTATTTGTCAGAGTGTACCATGTATTTATTAAACTTACTAGCGTGTTTAGCTACTGGGTTAAACCTATTTCGTTTGTTAATTTTCTTTTTCATGTTGATCCACAATTAATTTAAAGCAGAAGCAACCGTCCCCCCGTTGCCTTAATGCCCCGCTACTCCCGTTGCTTTCCACCATACAGCTAACTAGTTATTTTGTATCGGACTTCCAACTGTTGGTTTCTAGTCATAGGCTCCCTCTAGCGTCCTACGATCATACAACTTTGATGTAGCCTCCCCAATTTTTGCGTTGGAACTTGGGAGTTCCACAAACTTAATTGTGTCAGCGGCCTACTTTAAATCTTTATTTGTATCTTCCTCATAAGTTTCTACAAGTAATCTAATTGCTTCACGATACAGTATACTTTTTGTGTTGTCAAGAGGTACACCTTCCAAAGTATCTAACAGTAATCTTAAATCATCGTAAGTTTCTTTAGTAATCATTGTGGATTCTATCCCAGGTTCCATCAAAATAGCTGACAACAAGAGCATACAAAGCAATATCGATAACCACTATTATGGCAAACATCGCCCAACCTACTATCATTTCATTAGCCCCAGTGACCTCTTGTGTGTTGAGCCAAGCGTTTCTATTTCCCCTTGAGAATATGAGAACGCAGGGCATTTTTGTATCACACCACCGGAGTTTTGGTAAGCGACTATTTGCCTCTTAACTTCCTGATCTAACTCGCTTTTATCCTGCGAGGAGCTGAAGGCACTAATGGTTTTCCTCATACCACATGACCTGTGTCTGCACTTACAAATTGTTCGGTGCGCTTGTCATACACAACACCTAATCTCTCGCTGATAATGTCGAAGGCTTTGTGCCATTCAGTATCGTCCGGCGTAAACTCCGAATGATTGTGAATTATAACTAATGCCTCGTTGGTTGTCATCTGTCTTGCCATCTAATGTATTCCTTTGTCAATTACCATGTAGCGGGAAACCATAGCTTTGAACTCATCGGTGTCCCATTCCTCATGCTCGATTATTTTATTCACTACAATCTGCATACTCACAGCAGCGTCTAGCACTTCTATATCTAGGTGTTCTAGCATTGCAACTATACCTGCCCTTGCAAGTGCTATTGCCTCTACCCTTTCGAGTGCTATCTTGTCTTCCTTCTTCTGCCTTATGGCTTCCAAATCAATTACCTTGCTCATGCTGCGTACAGTCCGAAGCCTTCACTGCCTAACACCCCTTGGATTTGCTTGGCTCTACGAACCTGGATGCTTGCAGGATTCGATGTTCCCCTGCGAGAATGCGTTGCCCAGTCAGTAAGGGTATTATAAACACCCCAAAGGTTTGCGCCTAGAGCCTTTCGATAATGCGAAGAATACCTATCGCACATATACATAAAGTTTCTAGATCGTCTGACCTCCGGCATCTCCATCATTGAATCAAGGGAGTATCGCTCGGCATGAAGTATGTTTTTAAGTGTGGAACTTCCCACTGCTTCCGCAAAAACCCAGAACGCCTCGAAATCATTAACGCCTGTGCCGTGCCACTCATGCCACAACTTTGATTGCTCCATGAAAATCGGGATAGCCTTGGTGATAACGTCTGCTGCGTGTTCAATGTCTAGGTGTCTGTTGTGCCTAGATTTATATATCGATGCCGCACCGCTTGTAAACACTTGTCCATTGTCGCAAGCAGCTTGGTGAGCGCCTACGGATATTTGGAAAGGCCACGTTCCACAAAAAGAATTGATAGATAGGAGCGTTAGAGCTGCGCTATCGCCATCAGGTGTTGTCACTGTATGGTTGGGTAGCGTGTGCTTAACGTAGCATTTCTTGCCGTTCCTCCCTAAAGATATCGCTTCCCGAATTGTTCCATCGGCAAGTCCTGACCTCGCAATTACGCCACGCTGATTCAAAATCATTTCCAAATGTGACAAAGGCTTGTAGGAATTGCTATGGATACCCAGTATTTCACCTGTGTTACCGTTAACAGTTGCGAATCTATTGGGTACCAGCTGTCCGTCCTCAAGATACATCTTCTTGGAGTCCACTGGAAAATCAGCACCGGCAAAATTCTTGCTTCCCAATGCAATGTCTGCTAATTGTTGGCGCAAACGGCCACTTGAATTTATTACATTACTCATAGTGTTTCTCCACTACATTGAATTAAAATTAGGGCGGGAACGGGTAGGGTTCGAACCTACCAACATGGCGTACACGCTTAAGCTATAGCTGTACTGGCCTCATGCCACCCGTCAGAGCAAGGTTTAAGCCCTCTCATTCCGACTCCAGTGCATTTCCCATCAGTTCGTTTATACATTTCATTCCGTCTTAGGTGATAGACCAGTCGATTAACTGCAAGGTGGTTTCGTGCTGTGCGTTACCCCTTGTGTCTATCCAATCTTGGAGTATCGCCCTTTGTTTTCTAGGCTCAGTCTCCACCACAGCTGTCTCACCTTCATTTCTTGCAAAATTGCTAATATCTATTTCTCTTCTTACCAATTTGCCTTGCTTGGTCTTCATGTTAATGACTATTGTTTGCATTAAACATCCTCCAAATAACCAACTTCATTATCGTTATCATCCCATACCTTTATGACAACCTCTAGAGTTCCATTGAATTCCTCTACGGTTATATCGTAGTGTAATTTGGAATCATATTGCGCTTTCATTGATTCAAAAGCGTCCTTTAAAGTTTTAAAAATGTATGGTTTTTTATTAATCATTTTCTTTTTGTTCCAAGTTATTAATTCCGTGTCTCAAAAGAGTCCCTATCCTAGCACGGTTTCGATCCACAATCAAACGCTAGGCCTGGATTTGCGATGGTTTAACATCCTGCTGAGATAAGCCGTGTAGCAGTTAGCACACCACAGCAGTTTGCCATTGTTGCTATGGACTACTGCCCGAGCAGCGGCACAAGCATTACATTTTCTAGTAACTGATTTTGGGTTGCGATCATCCATGATGTTTCCCCAGATACCCGATGAAATCTCCTGTGTCCTTGTGTCTGACATCAATGTAAAAGGTCTTCGTATCATTTACCTCTATGTCTTTAACGCAGCACACGTAATCCCTGTGGTACTGTGAGCGAATGGTTAAATAGGCGGTGGACAAATCACTATATGTAATAGGTGCAGCTTGTATATTCATTTAGATTTTCTCCTATCTACATATACTCTTAAATGAGTAGAACATTCTATCGGCTGACCATCTGGATACTGGCGCCAGTTCAGTCCTGGCTTGAGGTGCTGACCCCTAAGCCTCACGCTCCACCCTTCTTTGTTTAGATACTTTCTGAACTCCTTAACAAAGCGTTCACCCTCTTCATCGTTTGGTATTTCTCTGAGTAAATATCTATGCGCCATTGTTGTTTTCTCCTACTTTTTCCCAAAGGGCTTTTTCTTTTAGCTCTCTGAGTGCTTCATCTTGCAGGTTAGTATCAGCGACAGATAGTTCAATAATCTGCCATGTTTCCTCGTACTTGGAATTAAGAGTATCCCGTACTGATGCCGCATTCTCTGAGTTCAGAAAGCAGGGCTTGCCGTTATAAGAATTCCCCGCCTCTTCACAAACTAAAATATAAACTTCTGCCATTCTTTATCCTCCTATTGCTATCAAGTTTTGTAAATCTTTGTATGTGCGCTCATTAAAAAAGAATGAAGGTACATTATTCTGTGATTCTCTAAAAGCTTTGCTAGTTCCTTTTGCCTTTAATGCTCCCACTACAGCACCATCTAGAAAGCGCAAGTCTGTTTCGTCAAAGTCTGCTAGTTCACTTGGTATTCTATACTCTCCTTTAGCGTGTGCGGTATTGAATGCTATTGCAGTCTTATATCCATTTCGTATTGCTTGCGCTGTGTACTTCATTGTTCTATCAGATACTGCACTACCTGAAAACGTAATGTCATACGGAAATTTTCTGTCCTTTGATACTTTAGGGTGCGATAAGCGGCGAATTCCTTTGCTGTAATCATAGAAGCGGATATGCGGCATGGAATTAATAAAGCCTGAGAAATCTATATCACTTGTTCCGTTTAATCTGATGGCTAGTTTGTCGCCATGCTTCTTATGTTCCTTGTCTATGTCTCTTCTTAAGAGGGAATAAAAGCGGTCAGCATCTAGAAGAAATAAGATAGTACGTCTAGACTTTGCTCTCTCTCCTGTTGTCATTCCTAAATGGCCGCTATCTTCTAAACAATCGTCAAAGCATTTGTTGGTTTTAGCCCATGCACAAAGCGTAGTCGTTGCTACTTTATCATGCGGCTGAAGATACACTACATTAGTCACGTATCCCTTTGACTCTCCTTTCTCCACCTTGGTACTGGTTCCAAGTATAGGCAAATTTGAATTGATATAATCCAAATTCGATCTTCCCTTATAAGTATCTAATGCCCACGACTTGGCCGAATCCTGGATCAACCCCGTGTCTCTGATTTGTTCTGCTGTTATCATTTTAAATCCCCATGCTGGTCATGTTCTAAACCTAAAGATTCTGTTAAGACTGCCATCTTCTCACAAGTTGCATCCCAATTATCAGGACGTTCATCTCCGTCCCATGTTTTATCTAGCTCTTCCCATAGATATTGAATTGAAATTATAATTTCCTGTCTAGAGTGTAGACTCATTAGGATTCTCCCATTTGCCGCCAACAGGTAATTTAATTTTGGCCTTATCCTCTTCAGTAAACGTGTCAAAGTCCTCGCGTTCCCAACTCTCCGAGGTGGAGTTCCATAATAAATTTTTATTGGTGAGACATACGATGTAAAATTTATTCATTTTAAAATGCTCCCGTATTGGTTAGCGATGGCATCACCTATACCTTTGAAAGTTTTGCTTCTGATTTTCCATCTATCGGCAGATGGTGATAGGTAGTGCAATCTCATTTGTTCTTTCCGTGGAAGTCTATCATAGATATCCTTCACGTTGTTAGTGTCTTCTAGCTTTGGCAGATTGTGCAACCATAATCCGGTCTTCTTCGATTCAGTATGCCCAAACTGATAGGGCTGAATATATTGTGTTGGTTTAATGGGTAAAACTCCGACAGGGTTTTCCATTATTGCATAATGAGAATGTAATTTGATTAGTTCCCATAATTTAACTGTCCATTCAATAGCTTCTAATCTTTGAGAATGTTTAGCTTTGCCAGGGCCATACCACGCATTACCTGATACTGCCAAAGCGGTGCATGGTGGATGTGCTAGAATTAAATCCCATTGTTTCGACTCAATAACCTCTATGGCATCCCCGACAATATGATTTGCAGCACCATCATCGGCAGGTAATAGATCACAGCTGATTACATTCCAATTAAGATTATTAGACGCAGAAAAATCCTCGAAAGCTTTTCGAGTAATTCCACTAGTTTCAAAGGCGATTAATATATTCATAAAAAACGGGAGGCTTTTTACACCTCCCGACCTCCTTAGGCAACAGTAACTTTTCCGAGAATATCAGTGACTCCAACATTCATTTTTTTAGCAGGTATTTTGTGCTCTATATAAATTGAGGAGCGTCCCGCATGATACCCGTTGAATGTTTTACCTGTACTTTTTCCCAAGCTTTTGAAATTAATCGCTTTCGCATTGCTATACTTCCGAAGTCGGAAGATAACTTCTCGCCCCAAAAGTTTTGTCAAAATTCTAGAAAGAATGTTTTTTCTTTTTGGCTTGCGAATCGGATCGTAACCGTGTAAAGCTCTGAAATCCAGTCTCGCTTCGAAAAAGAAAATTCTATTTCTGTGGTCGTTTAATCTAGAAAATATATTCCAGAAAAACTTCGTGAAGAAATCGTAAAGAGATTCAGCTCTACGCACTAAAAAATTGAGAATGATTAAATATGTTCTGATTAAAAATAATTTCATGTTTTCACCTAAGTTTGAGTTGCTGCCCGATCTCGAACAGTAAGGACATTCTAAGCGATCGCTACCACAAAAACCACAATTAATTTGCAACAGATTGTTACAGGATGAGCGAGCGCCGAGCGAATGATTACAGGCTTTTGATTTTCTTCCGATCGCCTAAAATACTCCAAAATCCCAAGGCCGCAAAACTTCAAAAAATAACAGAGAGTCTCTTCCTTATTAACTAATATCTCAGATGTCTATCGAGGTTACTGGCCTGGAATACTTCGGCGGAGTTAATAAAGGCCTTACGCCCTTTGGTTTTTTTTTAAACTTTTGCGGGGAATCTCTGCTCAACGCAGAAATTCCTGTGGATTCTCGCTTGATATTAATAAGCTTTTTTAAAGCAGCATTATTTGTGCTTTTAATTATTTAAGTTGTTGGAATCTTTAGAGTTCTCTTGAGTTGTAAGGTAACTTTAAAGACTTAAAAGTTTCTGAGTTCTGCTGGAAACTAGAGGCTGAAGTCACTTCGGAGAACTCCAAAGTTTCCTTTACGATCTCACAAGAATCCACAGCTTCGTTAGATATAGTGCTATCTTGCAGATTCTAATCGAACCTCCAGAGTTCTTAAGAGGGTACGCAGATGCCCCTGGCCCCCCTACCCTATATATTATAGTTGAAGTACATTTTTAGGTAGTTTATAATGTAAACTAGTTAGGGCGGGAACTTTAAAGACTCCAAAGGGTCTCCAAAGGGTCTCCAAAGGGTCTCCAAAGGTAGGATTATGTGTTTACTAGGTACGTTAAGGGCGGGGGGGTTGTGGGGGATGTAGTGAACCCCGGTGGGTTCTATAGTATTATACACCTAAATTTCAATTTTGTCAATAGCTTGTTACAATTAGATACATATTTTACTTGACAAACCCCCGATATGACTGTATAATACTATATATTATGAAAAAAGAATTAACAGTAAAACAACAGACTTTCTTAGACCATCTTGTTGAAACAGGAGGTGATCCTAAAGAAGCTGCAAAGTTAGCCGGATATGCAGAGAATGGACATTGGCAGGTCGTACAAGCACTTAAAAATGAAATAATCGAACTAGCCTCTAACATACTTGCACAATCCGCACCTAAAGCAGCTATGAAGCTTGTGGATGTTATGGAATCCGATAATCTAATTCCCCAGGCTAACATTAGACTCCAGGCAGCACAGACAATTCTGGATAGAACTGGACTAGGCAAACAAGAAAGGATGGATGTCAACCATAAAGTAGAGGGAGGGCTTTTTATTCTTCCGGCTAAAGAAGAGATTATTATAGATGCAAAGGCAGAGATCGAGTAGTACAATTCCATTTGGGTATGAATTAGGAAATGATAACAAAACTCTAAAGCCTATTGATACTCAATTAGATGTTTTAAAAAATGTATCGTCTATGGTGAAAGATGGTATATTATCTTTAAGAGAAGGAAGTCTTTGGATAGAACATAAAACTGGGAGGTCTTTAAGCCACACAGGTCTAAAGAAAATTATAGATAATGGAAGACTGGAAAGAGAATCCACAGAATTACTTAACGAATGAAGATGGAAGCTTTGTACTCAAAAAAGATGGTATTCCACGAAAAAAAACTGGTAGACCTAAAGGATCAAAAAGTAGAGGCTATAACTATCATTCAGAAACTAAAGCCAAGATTAAAGCAAGAAGGGCTATACGCACTAAAGAAAAAAGTGCTGAGAAACTAAAACAAAGATTAGATTCAAAGCGAGATTCTCTTAACGCATCTAAAGAAACATTAAGAAAGATAGAGAAGAAGGTAAATAACAAAGTTATTACCGAAGATACTTTAGAGAAAGTTTCAAAATCTCTAAAGCAAGAAGTCGAAGAGAATGTTATCTTCAAGGCTAACGAAGGCCCACAGACAGACTTCTTGGCTGCACCAGAAAAAGATGTTCTTTATGGTGGAGCAGCAGGGGGTGGTAAATCATATGCAATGCTTATTGATCCATTACGCTTTGCACACAGAGCAGCGCATAGAGCTTTAATACTTAGGCGGTCTATGCCAGAACTAAGAGAGCTTATAGATAAAAGCAGAGAACTTTATCCTAAAGCTTTTCCAGGTTGTAAATACAAAGAAGTTGAAAAGCTTTGGAACTTTCCTAGCGGAGCCAAAGTAGAGTTCGGCTTCTTAGAGCGAGATGCCGATGTCTATCGGTATCAGGGCCAGGCCTATTCTTGGATTGGTTTTGACGAGATTACTCACTTACCCACTGAGTTTGGATGGAACTATCTCGCTTCTCGCCTAAGAACGACCGACCCTGATATAACGCCTTACATGAGATGTACAGCGAATCCGGGCGGTGTAGGAGCTACATGGGTAAAGAAAAGATATGTTGACCCTTATCCTCCTAATGAATCATTTACAGGAAAGGATAATTTAACAAGAAAGTTTATTCCGGCTAGATTAGAGGATAATCCTTATTTAGCTAAAGATGGGCGATATGAAGAAATGCTAAAAGCATTGCCGCCCACTCAACGCAAACAGCTATTAGAAGGTAACTGGGATGTTAATGAAGGAGCAGCCTTTACTGAGTTTGATTTAGATACTCATGTTATTACTCCTTTTGAAATTCCTATATCTTGGGAGCGTGTTAAAGGCATTGACTATGGTTATGCTTCTGAAAGTTCTTGTATATGGGGAGCAGTAGATTCTTCAGATGGAACTTTAATTATTTATAGAGAGTTATATCAAAAAGGATTAACCGGAGAAGATTTAGGACATACAATAACTCAAATGGAGTTAAGTGATCCTTATTCTGTTCAGGGAGTTTTAGACACGGCAGCGTGGGCTAGAACAGGAACAACAGGCCCAACTGTAGGAGAGTCCCTAATTCGTGCAGGTCATAAACTACGAAGGGCTGATAAGAATAGGATACAAGGTAAAATACAAATCCACGAATACCTAAAAGTGCAACAAAGCGGTAGGCCACGATTACAAATCTTTAACACTTGCCCTAACCTGATACGTGAGCTTCAAAGTATTCCTCTGGATCGTTCAAAACCAGAAGACGTAGATACTCATGCGCCAGATCATGCGTATGACGCTTTACGTTATTTAATAATGTCTAGACCAAGAATTCAAGATTCGTTTAGCAGAATAAGAAATCTTCATTTGGAACAGGCTTACACCCCGGCTGATAGTGAATTTGGCTATTAGTAAAATAATTTTATAACTCAAACGAGGAAACAACCAATGGCAAATCCAGTATATAACGTAAGAGACACAGGAAGAAATTCTGCTAGAACAGGTGATGTAAGAGAGATGGCAGATAATATGCTGACATCTTGGACTTCTGTAACTACAGGAACTATTGCAGTTACGGCTGATACAAACACCGATGCTTCATTTACGCAGCCAGCAGATACGATTATTCGTAATCTTATTGCAGTTCCTGCGGGTAACATTGTTACTGCCGGAGCTTCAGGTGACGATGTAGACTTTTCATTAGGAACGTCTTCAGGTGGGACTCAGCTTATTGCAACAGAAGCTATCTTAGACGATGGTGGTTCGGCAGTAACTTGGGCAGCTAATGCACCCTTATACCTTATTCAAGACTCTCATGGACACGCAGCTAATCAGTTTGTTAGTACAGCAACAACTGCGGGTGTTGTAGGTGGCCCTGCAACTTCAGAGGCGATTGTTATTGCTGCTACATTGTATACAGCTTCAGCAAGAACTCTGTATACTCGTTTAACACCTTTAGCTAATAATTTAGGAACTGCTGCAACGACAGTTACTTATTTAGTAGAGTTCTTACATTTAGGTGCTACACCTGATCAATAGATCATAACTATTTAATCGTGGACGCTGCCTATGGTGGCGTTCATGGTTTTTTTAAGGTTTTTATATGGCTGAAGAAGAAAATACTTTAATACAAAATGCTGATGGCATTTATTTTGAATCGGTAGAAAATGAAGAAGGAATGAATCTTAATCTTGAACCTGAGTTAAATAATAAACTTGCAGGACTTATTCAAGATAGATTTACATCTTCTGAATTAGCTAGAGATGCTGATGAGAATAGATGGATGACATCTTATCATAATTATCGTGGGCTGTATCCAAAGAATGTAAAATTTAGAGAATCAGAAAAATCTAGAGTCTTTGTTAAAATAACTAAGACTAAAGTATTAGCAGCCTTTGGACAATTAGTAGATGTAATCTTTGGTGGAAATAAATTTCCTATAGGCGTATCTGAAACTAAAGTACCCGAAGGTATTCAGGAGATTGCACATTTAGATACAGCAAATCCTGTTCCTGGTATCGAAACTAGTACAACTGGTGCTGTTGAAGAAGAAGAAGCACCTACTAATCCTTTTGATGTAGGATATGAAGGAGATGGGAAAAATTTAAAAGCAGGAGAGACATTTAGTTCAGCAGAGTCTTTAGATAAACAAGCTGAAAATAATTTAACTCCTGGCCCATCAGCTAATCCACAGTTTCCTGAAATGAAACCTGCTCAAAAGGCAGCAAGGAGAATGGAGAAGCTTATACATGATCAGATTGAAGAATCTAATGGAGCTAGTGAAATAAGAAATGCTTTATTTGAGGCATCCTTATTTGGAACAGGAATTGTTAAAGGGCCGTTTAATTTTAATAAAACTCTTAATAGATGGACAGATGAAGAAGGTGAACGCTCTTATGATCCAGTAGAAGTTCGTGTACCTAGAATTGAGTTTGTTAGTCTTTGGGATTTTTTTCCAGACCCTAATGCTACAAATATGGATGAGTGTGAATTTGTTATTCATAGACATAAATTAAATCGTTCACAATTTAGAAGCCTAGCTAAACTTCCGTATTTTGATAAAGATCAAATACGAGCCTGTTTAGAATATGGGCCAAACTATGAAGAAAAAGATTATGAATACGAACTAAAAGACGATAATAGAATGTCGGATGTGGGTTCGGCTAAGTATGAAGTTCTAGAGTATTGGGGTATTATGGATGCTCAGTATGCCCGTGAAGTGGGGATGGAACTTAGTGATGCTGTAGATGATCTTGATGAAGTACAGATTAATGCTTGGGTTTCAAATGGAAAAGTATTACGAGCAGTAGTTAATCCATTTACGCCACATAGAATTCCATATCATTCTTTCTCTTATGAGAAAAATCCATACAGCTTCTTTGGTATTGGTGTTGCTGAAAATATGGATGATTCTCAAAAGATTATGAATGGTCATGCACGTATGGCTATAGATAATCTAGCATTATCAGGTTCGTTAATATTTGATGTAGATGAGACTGCCCTTGTTGGCGGTCAAACAATGGAAATATATCCGGGTAAGGTATTCCGCAGACAAGCAGGAGTTCCAGGTACAGCAATCAACGGAGTAAAGTTTCCTAATACATCTACAGAAAATATGATGATGTTTGATAAGTTTAGACAACTTGCAGATGAACAAACAGGTATACCAAGTTACTCGCATGGTCAAACTGGTGTTCAAAGTATGACGAGAACAGCATCAGGGATGTCGATGCTACTTGGAGCAGCTTCATTGAACATCAAGACTGTAATTAAAAACTTAGATGACTTTCTTTTAAAACCTTTAGGCGAAGCATACTTTCAATGGAATATGCAGTTCTTAGAAAGTAAATTAGGAGTAGAAGGAGATTTAGAAGTTAAGGCTACTGGTACAGCAAGTCTTATGCAGAAGGAAGTACGAAGCCAAAGGCTTACTACATTTCTTCAAAGTATTCAGAATCCTGCTATTGCTCCATTTGTTAAAATTAATAAACTCATTGGAGAGCTTGCATACTCGCTTGATCTTGATCCTGATGAAATACTCAATGATCCAGAAGAAGCAGCTATTATGGCTCAAATTATAGGGATGCAAAATAATGTTGGACAAGGAACTGGCGAAACGCCTCTCGCTCCTAACGAGCAACAAGGAGGCATGGGAGGGCTTGAAGGCGCACCTGCACAACCTCCGCAACTTGGAGCTACGGGTACTGGTGGGGGCAACATCGGAACAGGAAATGTTCCGCAGCCAGGGGAAGATCAATTCTCTGGAAATGTTAGGGCGATTGAAGGATGAAGTTGAAGAAGCTAAAGGAAGAGACACCTAGCTATGAAGGCAGGTACTGGTCGTATCACAAAAGAAAGTTTGTGTCTTACGATGAGTGGAAAGAAGAAAGGTGGTGTGATCCTATAATTCATCCTACACAACATGATGAGTCAGATGATTTAGAAGCAGTAAAATGAGAGCATTAATACTCAGAGCTTTAATATCTAAATACGAATCAGAGCTTCAAGTACTGGCTGTTAATATGGAAAATTATTTTTCTAATGCTGTAGGGGTTGCAGAGCATCCCGATATAATTGGAGAAATAGATAAACTAATAGAGCAAGTCAGTGCCGCAGAAGAGAAATTAAGAATAGTAAATGAAATATTAGGAGAGGAATAACATGGCGAAAAAAAAATCTTATAGAGGTGGCGGCAGAACTGCTGCTGCTATGGCAGGAAGGAGACCTAGTCGGGGTGCGCGTCAAGGCGCGTTAGCACGGCATCATGCTAATCAACCATCAAAGAGGCCGCCTATGCCTACAGGAGCAATCCCTCCCCGCCATTGGAAAGGAGCAACAGGTGGTAAAGTAATGGATAAAACTAAGCCTAATTAAATAATAGGAAAGTATGATATGAGAGTTAAAGCACCAGACGGTTATCATTGGATGAAACAAAATAAAGGAAGCTACAAACTTATGAAGCACACAGGTAAGTTTAAAGCCCATAAAGGTGCTTCTCTATCAGCGAACTTTGAAGTACAGAAAACACATAGGAGCAAGTAAATGGCTAAAAGAAATAAAGGTCGTAAAGCAAGACGAGCAAAGAAAAAAGAAGCTTTATTAGCTCAACCTGATGTTGCTGTAACTATAGCTGTTGCTGCCCCTGAAAGAGATAAATATGCAGAGGGGAGAGAAGTTTTTTTGGGGCCAGAAGGATCAGGAGAACGCTATTTAGGCCCAGTCCTTTATCAACCTCCTCCTGATATAAGTAAAGCGCAAAAAAAAGAATTTAATACAGCTTTTAGAGAAGCAAGAAAAGAAGGAAAAGATACTTTTATGTGGGAAGGAAAAAGATATACAGCAGACCACCCAGTTGATAGAGAAGCTGAAAAAAAAGCAACGGATAAACTTGTAAGATCACAAAAACAAGCCGGAGGCTCAATGCTAGTACCTCCAGAAATGGAAGATACAGCAGTTCCAGTAGACACATACCCAAATATACCGCCAGAAGAAATGGCGGCAGTAGAAGCTTCACAACTTCCAGATGAACAAATGGAAGATAATTATGTAGATTTCGTAATGAATGAAGCTTTAAACGAAGAAGAACAAATGTATTTAATGAATACTCTAGAAGCAGACCCACAACTTAGTGTTATCTTTGACAAAGTTGTAGCGGTTTCTTCTGAGTTTTCTGGCTCTGGAGAAGTTACAGGGCCAGGATCGGGAGTCTCAGATTCGATACCCGCCAGATTATCTGACGGTGAATTTGTGATGACCAAGAAAGCCACTGATCAACTAGGCGCAGACAAT
>Ga0208299_1001698_pt1 | contig 15939 bp, 9 predicted proteins | sample 15_taG_FD_184089 | JGI IMG/M metagenome (GOLD analysis project Ga0208299, IMG submission 184089) | Marine viral communities from the Subarctic Pacific Ocean - 15_ETSP_OMZ_AT15312 metaG (SPAdes) (version 2) | ecosystem: Environmental > Aquatic > Marine > Oceanic | place: Pacific Ocean | collected...
TGATGGTGACAACTCTATCTTAGACTTAGTATTAGAGAATAACCCTGACAAACTCGAAGCTAAGTACAGCAACCTAGTGCCAATCATGGCAAAAGCAATCCAAGAACTCTCGGCAGAAGTCGAGCAACTAAAACAACAACAAAAAAACAATAACGGAGAATAAAAATGGCAGTAACTAAAAAATTAACCAAAGCTATACCTGCTGAGAAGTCTAGTAAAGCCCAAGAGTGGTTTTTAGAAATGACTTACGAGAACGATAGCGAAGGCGATGCAACGTATTACAAGTCTGTATTCAGTCATACAGCAGTCGCAGCCGATGGTGATTTTACAGCAGCAGCTAAAAGTTCGTTTAACCTTGCAGCTTTGACAGCTATGTGTCCTGTATCACATTGGGATACAGTCTTTGCTAGTCAAGTGGATAGTGTTATAACGAATCCTATATTACCTGCAGTACCTGATACAGCTTTTGAAGTACCTAGTTCGTAGAAAGAACTATGGAGCTTTCAAGCTACATAATTTGGAATGTGGTGTTGACTCTTGTAGTCGCACCTGTGCTGTATGGTATACGTAATAATGCTACAGAGCTTAAAAGGCTTGACATTCTTATCAACAAGACAAGAGAAGAGATGGCTAAAGAATATATATCCAGAGATACGTTTGAATACGACATGGGTAAACTTATGAAGGTCTTAGAAAAATTAGAAGTGAAACTAGACAGACTTTTTGAACAGGAAGGAAAGTAAACAATGGCAAGAAAAAGATATAATAAAGGTAAACGAGTAGATATGCGCGCTGGTGGTCGTGTAAGATTACATGCAGGCGGTACACCATCCGAAGCAGCAAGACATCAATATCAAGGTGTTGATCCTGAAGGAAATCCTATATATATAGACAGCATAACTGGACAACCTTCGCATGCACCACATAGCTCTAATAATAACACTGTTAGTTCTCCTGAAAATCCTTTTCCAGATACAGGCAATGTTCCTTATGGTAATGTAACAGACGATCAAGCAGAGAAAGCTAGAACACAAATAGAAGACGCTGCTACAGGAAAACTACCAGACGATACTAAAATCCCTACTCCACAAAAATTAAAAACAGGTCTTCCAGAAGGATTTAGTTTTACTCCTTTTGACGGTGTTGATTATCCGTCCCCTCCTCCCGTTAGACCAAAAAAAGGTAAAGCTTCTCCTGAAACTCGTTCAGCATATGGTCCAAACGGTCAAATAATTCAAGTTCCTGTTGGCACACAAGATTATGAAGCTGATGTTACAACAATGGGAACAACTTCAAATGCAAAAGCAGCTGGAGTAGGAACCGCTCCTAGAGAGCGTGTGTCTACACAAGGACCGACTGAAGGTGCAAGAAGACAAGCTGATCGAACGGCTGAAGATGCAACCACAGAAAGAGTTGCTGGTAAAACAAGAGGACCAAAAACAGCAGAAGGAAAGGTTACACGAGAAGCAGGTGTAGATGATGAAATAAGAACTTTAACACAAGAAGCAAAAGCTGCAGGAATGCCAAGCGATCAAGCTTTAGAAAAAGCTAAAGCAGATGTTATCACTGGACACCTTAGTAAAAAAGCAATAGCAGATAGACAAATAGGTGTTGGCGGTCAAATGTCTAACACACCACAAGCAGAAGCTAAATCACGAGAAGCAATTACAGGAACTGCACCACAAGGAGATGCAGCACAAATAGGAGGCATCCCGACATTACAAGCAGCTACAAGACAGGCTGTATCAGGAACAGCACGAACAGGCGCTGCTGTCGATATGCTTGCTGAAACAGGAGATCTTCCACCAGCAATAGCAGAAGCTGTTATATCAGATCCTGCAACGGTTACAGCACAAATAGATACTGAAGATGTTTCTATTCAGGCTGCTGTCGCGTCTTTACCGACAGAAGCTTTAGTGTCTTCACAAATGGAAACGCTTCTTGCCGGAATGGAAGAAGGTCAAACACCTATATGGGCAAGACCAGCAGTTGCAGCCGTTGAAGATATGATGGCAGCCAGAGGCTTGTCTGCTTCAAGTGTTGCAAGAGATTCTTTATTTAATGCTATTATTCAAACAGCTTTACCTATAGCTCAAAGTAATGCACAGGCTTTACAGCAAAGAGCTACACAAAATTTAAGCAACGAGCAACAGGCTAATTTACAAACAGCGCAACAAGACATGCAAAGAAGAATGTCTAATGTTGCTAATAGCCAGACAGCAGCTAGTCAGTCAGCACAAATGGCGCAACAAGTTGCTATACAGCAAGGAACATTTGGTCAACAAGCAGCGCTGACAACGGCACAATTACAACAACAAACAAGACAACAAAATTTACAAAATCAACAAGAAGCTGCAAGACTAACGGCTGCACAACAGCAGCAAGCAAACTTAGCTAATCTATCTAATGAGCAACAAATGGAGGCTCTAAATCTTCAAGTAGAAGCTGAAAGACTGGGTACAGAATTTAGTGCTGAACAACAAGTAAGACTGGCACAGTTTCAAACGGCTGCAGACTTTATGGCAAAGAATGCTGCCTTTACGCAAGACATGGAAAAAGCCAATCTAAGCTCTGAAGATCGTGTAAACTTAGCAAACTTAGCAGCTCAAAACCAAGCGGCTGCTGAAACAATGTCAAGCGCTGAGAAGATTGAACTGGCAAATCTTGAAGCTAAAATGCGTGTGGGTGTGACAAATGCAAACTTAGCAAACGCAATGGGCATTGCACAATTAAATTCAGATCAAGCAACAGCAATGCAAAACGCACAAATTGTTGCTGGTATGGATATGGCTAACTTTAGCACAGAACAACAAACACAGTTAGCTAATAGTAAGTTCATGCAGTCTATAACAGCTCAAGATTTTAGTCAAAAACAACAAGCAGCCATGCAAAATGCTACATCTATGGCATCTTTAGATATGGCTACGGTTGATCAAAGAACTAAACTAGCCATAACAAATGCGCAGAGTTTTTTACAGATGGACATGGCTAACCTTAATAACGAACAGCAGTCGTTTGTTATGGATGCTCAGATGAGACAACAAGCGCTATTAAGTGATCAAGCTGCAGCAAACGCTGCTTCTCAGTTTAATGCTGCATCGCAGAATCAGCTAGATCAATATATGACGGGTCTTGCACAACAAGTAGAATTAACAAACAAACAAAGAAACGATGCAATGCAACAGTTTAATGCGACACAACAAAATGCTGCAGAAGCCCGAAGAGCAGGTAATATACAACAATCTAATATGTTAAGTGCGCAGTTGCAGACAGATGTTTCTAAGTTTAATGAGCAACAAGAATTTAATAGAGAACAGTTTAATGCATCTCAAGCGAACGCAATAGAACAATACAATGTGGGCTGGCGCAGAGAATCTAACAAAATAGACACCGCTGCTGTGAACGCAGTGAATCAACAAAACGCACAGAATGCTTTTAATATGAGCAGTCAAGCAATGTCTTTTATGTGGCAAGAACTTAGAGATCAAATGGATTATAGTTTTAAAACTTACGATAATGATCAACAAAGAAAAGCGTCTTTGATTGTTGCAGCATTAGGAAACGAAGCAGCCGTAGACGAAGACGGAAATTTTTCAACAGCATTCGGTGGATTTACAGATCTATTAGCTAATATGGGAGGAGGATAATGGGATTATTCAGTAAATTAAAAAAGGTTTTAAAGAAAACAATTCGTGGTGTAGGCAAGGTTATTAAAAAAGTAACTAAACCTTTTAGAAAAGTATTAAGAAAAGTATTAAAACCAATAGGTAGAGTGGTTAATAAATTAGGTTTTATAGGTACTATTGCCTTAGGTCTTATATTGCCGGGAGCTGGCGCGTGGATAGGACAGTGGTTAGCTGGTTTTGGTCCTAATATGGCAAGCTTAGTAGGTAAAATTAGCACAGGTTTTAGTAATTTAATAAAGCCTTTTAAGACTGTTTATAATTCTGTAACTGAAGTGTTCAAACAAGGATTTAATAAAGTTGGACAGATGTTTGGATTTGAAGGTCCTGCTGGAATGAAGTGGCAAGCAGGCGGAGAAACTCAATTTTTAACAGATTCTGCAGGTGATTTTATATTAGATGGCGCAGGAGCTAAAATAAAAATGGGAACAACAACTGGTAAGTTTATTGCAGATGCTGCTGTAGACGCAGCGACTGGTTCAGTAACAAGAGCAGCCACACAAGGAACTTTAACAGACTCTATATCTCAATGGGTTAATAATATTATAGGTCCTAAAAGTAAGCAACCTTCGGCATCTCAGTTTGCTGATGTTGATATTCCTGAAGGATTTGAAACACAAGATATTTATGATATGAGAGGAGAAGGATTTACAACTCCTAAAGCATCTCAGTTTGCTGATGTTGATATTCCTAAAGGATTTGAAACACAAGATATTTATGATATGAGAGGAGAAGGATTCACACCTAAAGAATCATTACTAACTAGAGCAGGTAAGGAGTTTACTAAAGGAAAAGAATGGCTAGCTAAAAAAGAAATTGGATCAACTTTTGTATCAGATCCTAATTGGGAATCTCCTATAGGAACTTGGGGGCAAGCAGGTAAAGGCGCACAAGTTGCTGCTTCTGGTTATGGAACTTACATGGCATTTGCAGGTGGAGCAGATTATGAGCCGGGATTTTACAATCCTAATATAGACGATGCACAAGGATTCTTACAAGAATCATCTATGTATTCACAAACACCTATGGATGATTTGTATTTTGGTGGAGACATGGGAACACCGCAAGATACATTTACATCACTAGCAAATAAATATTTATCTGGTTTTGGACAAGTAGTTCCTGAAGGAACAGATCCTTTTATGTTTGCACAACAGATGCCCGGATATGGATATAACTTTAATAGCTATGTAGAAGATTCATTTGGAGGATTATATGGCTGAACAACCTAACATAAATATATTTGAAGGACCTATTCCCGGTCAGTCAATGACAGCAAGTCCTGATAGCAAAATGCCGTGGGATGGTCCACCAGAGTTTGCAGGCTTGCAAGAAGCTTCACAAGATTTATTTTTAAGTTTGTTAGAAGATGGAACACTTAAAAGTATTGTTAATCTTTTAGAAGAAGAAGTGCCTATTTCTGATATTGCCCAAGTAATTTTAGTAAACGGATATTCGCAAGGAAAATATAATCCTGATTTGTTAATGATGCTTATAGAACCTTTAATGTATATGTTAATGGCAATAGCAGAAAAGTTTGATATAGCCGATGTAAAAATGTACAGAGGCGAAGAAGATGATATAGACGATGAGATGTTTGATGAAGATGTTAGCGCAGAAGATTCAAGCGAAGCAACACAAAAAACATTAAAAGAAATGTTTGAAGGACAAAACATACCAGCAAACGCTAGTGCAGGAATAGAAAATTCTGAGATTGCACAGAAGTTAGCATCTATTGATGTTGAAAGTATTTTATCAAAACCAAAACCTAAAGAAATACCTGATAGTATAATGCAGAGGAGCATGTAATGGCTGACGATAATTTAAAAAATTTAATGAGTAACTACAGCAGTATGCCTATAGGAGAACTGGGAACTGCTTTATTATCTAGGCAAGCAGGACAAAGAAGCAAGTCACGGAGCCGTAGAAGAAGGGCAGAGAAGGTCAATAATATCCTTGCTGTATTGCTTGGAGGACAAGCTGTTTTTAATAAGATGGCAAGTCAAAGAGTAAAAGAACTGGAGTCTCTTAATACTGTAAATAAATATAGAGATGCAAAGCTCGTTAAAAAAATGAACATGGTTGGTAGAGCTTTAAAATCTATAGATGCTGACATTCTTACATCTGACAATGCTTTAGAATTAATTAGAAATAATAAAGACCAAGCAGAAGCTGCGTATGCTAACATATCTCCTTTTATTGAAAAGCACATTAAAGACAACATGCCTCGTGAATATAAATTTATGTCTCAAGGATCTGGAGGTGCTTTAGAAAGAGAGAAAAGAAGAATATTTTATGATCAAGTGCTTCCGTTTTATTTAGGCAAAGAAAAAGGTAAAACAGAAACAAGAGCGCAAATGTTAATAAGAGAAGGATCTAAATATTTTAATGGTGACTTTACTCCAGAAGAGTTAATGGGAAAATTTGCTGGGTTTGAAATGGACGAAGCAACAATTGCTAGAGAAAGAAGAATGCAAGAGCGTAAAAAAGCAATACGAAGTGAGTCTTCTTTGTTCAATGTATTTGGTGTAGCTGGTGGTTTATTTAAAGGAGATGCTGGACCGTTTAAAGAAATAACAGAATTAGAAGATCCTGCACTTTACTCTACAATAGAAAAGATTCCTTTGACAGGCTTCTTTGGTGTTGATGCTGGACAAGTATTTAAAAATATTAGAGGCAGCCAAAATTATGCAGACATTGCAGCTTCTTTAGAATTAACAGGAACTGAAGAAGGAAGTGCTTTTCAAGAAGCCAGCACTGTATTGGAAGGTTTATTGCTTGAAGATGTAAACAGTATTCAAAGAGCAGGAAGAGGCGCTCCAAACTTTAAAGATAACTGGACAGCTGCTGCTTCGAGGGCAAGAGAAGCTGAATATGCTAACCGTGTTTTCTTTCAAGGTGAAGCAGTTGAAAAGACAGACAAGCTTAGTGAAATTGAACTTGGTAAGCGTTTTGGAACAATACGTGTTCAATTAGAAAGAGATAATCAGTTTATTGAAAACATAAACGGTATCGAAAAATATACTTCTTTTATGGAAAGACATTTTGGTAAATCTTTAATAGAAGACTTAAGTGAGCAACAAAAAAATATAATGGCTGCGAATATTATTTTTGACGTAGTAATCGAACCAAGAAATCCTGAAAAGTTTAAAACAAGCAAGGGAATGGCAATAGGTGCTAATATTGGAACACTTAAAATATATTCAGATCCCGGTAAATCAGGCTTTTTTGTAGGCAGCAACACAGATCCTCAAGGAAACTTTATAACTATTGATCCTTCTAGAATGGATTTTATGCTTTCTAATATGGCAAAAGGAATAGATGTTAATGGTCAAGTAGAATTTGAAAAGAACTTTGATGGGTTTCTAAATAATCTATCAGAAATAAAAGACTATGAACTTGCTGCTCAAAGAATATCAGAAGAAATACAAAGAGCAAAAGACATAGGCGGAGTACAGTTTGCTGAAAAAATGGCAGCTAATATACGAAAAATAAATCCTAATATTACAAACATATTTAATTCTAATTTCCAAAGTGAACAAGGTATGTATGATGCAATTAACTCAGACAATCCTTTTATTATAAATTATATGTCTGATTCGACACTGCCTCCTCCTGTTCCTTCTGTGGGATCTACAGATGATCAAATGGAAGATTGGGTAAAAGATTCATATCCTCAAGGAGATGGATATATAAATCCTGATGTTAAAGATTGGTGGCAAGGACAAAAAGAAAAACCATACATTAGAGACATTGAAAGATATTATGAATCTCCCGGAACCACTCCTTTTCAAATTAGCCAGAGGCAACAAGCTTTTGATGATGCTTTAAAAGGTTTAGGAATAACAGAAGAAGAAGCTGAAAAATATAGAATAGGACAATAACATGTCTAACGAGTTCAGATCTTTTAATGCACACTTAGCTGCAATGAATAATCTTCCGTCTGAAGAAGATTTTACATCTCTTTTTTCTCCTGAAGAAATGGATGTATTTAAAAAGTTTCAAGAAGAAAAAGAGCCACAGGCTGAACAGCCTATTATGGATCAAGGACCTATCCAAGAACCAGAACTAACTGCTGAAGAAATAGAACAATACAACGCTTACGTTCCACAATCAACAATTGGAAATGCTCGTTATTCTTTAGACGATTTAGAAAAAGATCCTGAGTTTCAAGAAAGAGCCTCACGCTTTATGGAAGACATCGGTCGTAACGAGGACATTTTTGAATACCTAAGAGACTCCGACTGGAGTTTAACCAGTGCAATCGCACGTTCAATGGAAATAAAAGACTGGTCAAGCCAAGCTAAACAAGACTACATATACCTGCGTGATACTTTTGATAACGCAGAACTTGGCGGTCTTAAACAAACAATTAATTTATTTAAAGATGCAACAATAGATACGCTTGCAGATCCTTTTACGCTTGCAGCCTTTGCAGGAGCAGCAATTACTGGTGGTGCTTCTATCGGAACTAAGACAGCAATAGAGCAAGCATTAAAACAAGGAATTAAAAAACAAGCAAAAGCTGAACTGCGCAAGTCTGTACTTAAAGATGCTAAAAAGACTGCACTCTTTACAGCAGCAGAAGGTGCTGCATGGGTTGGACCGCACGATTATTTTTTACAGAAAGCAGATGTAGAATTAGATTTAAAAAACAATATAGACTACGGAAACACGGCAATAGCCACGGCTTTTGGTGGTGTTTTTAGTGGAGCGTTTGGCGGTTTGTTCTCGCTGTCTCCGTTTTTAAATAAGAAGTTGCGTTTATATTCTGATGAAGATACAATTATTAAAGCAGCAGACGAAGGTCCAGAGCAATTAGAGTTGGGATGGAAAACAGAAGAAGATAGAAGAGCGATTGCTGATGATTCAACAAAAGGTTTTAGCAGGACAGACAAATGGATAGCTAATTCTTTTGGAAAGTATACTACAAGATTTATAGAGGCTGCTAAAAATTCAGAAACTCTTGAAGTTCTATTAAGTAACTTTAGATATGATTGGGCAAGAAGTGTTTTTGACACGGCAGTTGCTAAAATAGACAGGTCTTCGTTTGGTGAATCTCTTTCTAAAATGAGAGGAAGCTGGATTACTAAACTAAATGAATCCATAGTAAAACTAGACAGGACAGGACAAAAGAAAAGAGGCGGTAGGAAATATTTTTGGATTAATAAATTAGATTTTGACCAAAACGATCAGTTGTATTTTTTATTATCTGAAGATATTACTGCTCGTGTAATGCCTACAGAATTAGGTGGTGCTAAAATAGAACAAAGAACAAGGGATGCTGCTGTTGGAATAAGAAATTTATACAATGAAATATTTAAGGAAGCACAAAACTTTAATAGCAAAAGTCTTAAGGATAGACGGCAGTATGCTTGGAAGTTAAAAGATCAAGGATTAATCGACAATGTTGAAGATTATGATTTAATTTTTGACGCTTTAATTGATCCAAAAGATGATCCTGTAAAAAATTATTTTTCAAGAAAGTTACAACACGAAAGAATTAAAAATAATCCTGAAGGCTTTAAGGATATGTTAAAGAATTATGGAAGACCTGATAAAGAAACAGGTGAAATAATTCCACACGCTATGCCTAACAATGAAATACATCCAAGATACATAACAGAACAAATCGATGAAGCAACCGGAGAGCTTATAAAAGTTAGAGATCAATATGCTAAAACAGTAGATGAAGAATCTTTCGGTACAAATTTTATGTTAGATGACAATGGCAACCCACGTACTGTAGAAGAAGCAATGGACGCTAAAGCAGAAACAATAAAACAAGGTATATTGGATAAAAAAGAAAATCCTTTAGAAGCTTTCTCAAACGGTGTAAATAGAGGAGCTGTAAACGTAGAAGCTGGGACAACAGGCTTTATGAAAGAAAGACTTTTTGATGGTCTACATATTAGTGGTGACAAAAACGCTCCTGATATCTCAAGAGTAATTGCAGAGTTTATTGATACAGATGTTGAAAATGTTCTTAATGAGTACATAACAAGCGCTTCTATGGTAATAAACAGAGAACGGTTTTTTGGAAGAAACGAAAAAATATTTCAAGAAAGATACTTAGATCCCATTAGAAAACAATTAGTAGATAGAGGAGTGTCAAACGAAGAAGCAGTTGAAGTGCAGAAAAAACTTAAAAAGTTTTATAGTCGTGTAACAGGCATTGATATTCCTGATATATATGGAGACACTGGTTGGCGCACCGCTGCTGATTGGGGAAAGACAGCGCAGACAATGGCTCACCTTCCACTCGCTACTTTATCTAGTATAACAGAGCCTTTGATATTACTCACTCGTGTAGGCTACACAGGTGGACCACGAGCAGGTTTAGATGTAGCACAAGCGCTTGTTAAAGAAAGTAAAAAGATGGGTGAGCGTATTAAGAACGCAACCAAAAGACAGTTTGGATTAAAGACTCAAGGAACAAAAGATGTTACAGATGAAGTTTGGAAAGAAGCTTATCAAGTTGGCTTAGCTTTAGAACAAGCAGTGCATGATAGGCTTGCTGGTTTGTATGGTGAAATACACAGCAACACACTTAGAAGAGCTAACAGGGGATTTTTTAAAGCTACCCTACTTCAACAATGGACATCGGCGGTACAGCTTGCTGCTTTTACAACAGGTAAAAGACAAATAAGGCAACACGCAGAGTTGTTGGCTAAAGGCGGTTTAAGTGATACAAGAAGAAACAGACTGATTGGTGAGCTTAGAGAATTAGGTGTTGACGAAACAAAAGCAGTAAGATGGTATAACAATTCTTTAGATAAGAAGGGAGTTTTTAATGAAGCACTATCTAAAGAAGGAGATTTTAACAGGGCATTTTATAACAATCAATACACTGGAGGAGCTAATAGATTTTCAAGAGAGATTATTCTTAATCCCGATGTGACCGAAGCAAACAAACCTCTGTGGTACACACACCCTGCAGGTCAAATATTAATGCAGTTTGCAAGTTATCCTACAGCTTTTAATAATACAATTCTTAAAAGATATGGAAGAGAAATATCTAGAGATATTACAGACGGCACGATACACGTAGCGACTCCTAAAATAATATCTACTGCTTTACTTATGACAACCGTTGGTGTACTAACTAACGCTGCAAGAAGCCAAGGTAAAAGTTTAGACAAAGAAAGGGAGGAAATAATTCTTGATGGCATAGATCGTTGGGGAGGTCTAGGACCTTTGAACCACGCATACAGGTACTATGAAAATACACAAAGAGGAAGTGGTCCTATCGGAGGTTTTGCTAAAGCAGGTTCTGGTCCGTTATTACAAGACCTTCTTGATAGTATATTATATAGAAAAGGATTGGCAGAAAACGTGGCAACTAACTTACCTTTTTATGCTACTTATGATTTAGTAGCTGCTCCTTTTACTGGAGGAGAGGGTGAAGCTAGAAAAGCTGTAAGAGATGCAGGGAAAGAAATAGACAAATACATTTTTGAAGCTAGTCGTCTTGCTCCTAAGAAAAAACCAAAACCTCCAAAGAAACGTAAGCCTAGGCTACAACCTTTTGATAAAGGCGGTCTTGTAGAAGATGTACCACAAGTTCCTGAAGAGCCTGACGAGCGTATTGATAAAATGACAGGTCTTCCATACAACATACAAGCTGGAATACTAGGACAAGACGAAGAAGATAGACAGCTTTTTGCAGAAGGCGGACAGGCAGAGGCAAGACAAACAGAACAAACAGAACTACACAATACTGTTAGTAAAAAAATCAGAAGGCTTGCGCCTATATATAAAGATAAGGAACCTTTAAGTACCTATACAGAAGAAGAACTGGCTGACTTTAAAAAAGGAATTACTGTTCCTGTATATAGAAACATAAAAGAAAATACAGAAGAACAGAATTTAATAGACTTCAGAGAGTCTGAAATAATAGGTGTGCATGTTAGTTCTTCTCCTGAAAGTGACGAAGCTCTTGAAGGATATGTTCGCTTGGATAATCCATTAGACATTTCTGATAACGATGTGCCTTTAGAAGGCTTTGCATTCCTTGAAGAAATAGAAAACAATCCTGAGTTTAAAGATAAGATTGTCACCGACTCTATGCTTCCTGATCAAACAGCAAAAGAGATTGTTGAAGATATATTATTTGAACACGGTCTTATTAAACGCGCCATCAAAGGCAAAGAAGAAACACCTACATTATCTAAGCTGTTAAACATTAATGCAAGCTATGAGATTCGTGAGTCCTTTAAAGACTTAGGATTTGATAGTATTGTTTATTCTCAAGGGAACACTGTAGATGATCAGATGGAAGACCTTGGAATGAGAGAAGGTTTTTTTGCAGGGGGATTAATTAGTAAACTTTCTAGGAGGATTACAAACTTACCTTTTAAACAAACAAGAAAACAACTAGATGCTGGATTAAAAACACAAACATCTAGAAATTATGCTGCAGGTAAACAGGGAGATTATTTTATTGAAGGCGATTATATCTATGTTTTAACTGAAGATCCGTATGAAAAACCAACAACAAAAATATTAAAAGAAGACTTTAAAGCTGAAGGATACAACTCTGAAAAAGAGTTAAAGGATATATTTTCTAAATTTAAGTATGATCAAAAAGATACTATGTTTGTTCATAAATTTGAAAGATATAGAAAAACAAGAAAAGCAGCAGGTAAAAAGGCTGTAGTGTTTGATAACAACCAGTACAAGCATGTTCAAAAAGTAAAGCCAGAAGAAGCAGATCCTAGAACTTTATATATCTTTGCAGACAACGCAACTAAAAAATATAAAAAAGGATCTATAGCAGACAGAGCAAGTAAGATGCCTAATGGATTTGGAGTCACGGTTTCTAGAGCAGATGTCTCTAATTTTAAAACTGCAAAAGTAACAGACTATTTTAGAGATGCTAATTATGTAACAGAAGGCACGATGCTAAGAGGTAAAGATCTTCTTGTATCTGAAAATCTTAAGTTTATACACAGGGATATTAAAAAAATAATTGAGGCATATGCGTCTGGAAATTTTGATTCTATACAAGTATCTCCTGATTTTTATAGGGCTTTTAAAACAGGATATTCTCCACTAACAGCAGGAATAGTAAGAGGCAAAATAAACCAAGTTAAAAAACTTGAAGAATCAAAACCTTCTTACGTTTCAAAATCATATCCAAGAATACTAAAAGATATTATAGGCATACAAGCAAAGCCTGTATCAAAACGTGTTTATTTAGAATCAAGTAAATCTGGAAAGTCTTGGACAGTTATAGATCCTAAAAAAGATGTGTTGTATGATGCTCAACAAAAGCCTTACCAAATGATAGAACAATATTTTGATCCAAAAAAAGCTGATCTTTGGAAAAAAGAAACTCCTGCTTTTGTTCCCGGCACTACAATACCTAGTAAAAAAGGAGTAACTCAAAGCGGCTTAGAAAGATATGACATAGACAAGCGACCAAGAAAAGGAATGTATGATCAAGACTTAGAGTTAAAAGAAATGCAAAGAGAACTTGAGTTTGATAACCCTTACTTGGCAGCAAAGAGTAGAATAAAGATGTATACTGATCCTGCTAAAAATGAATACAATCCAGATATGGCAGATCAAATAATAGCAGAGTATTTTCCGGGAGCTGATTCAGTAGATGACATACTAAAACTAGACGATACTACAATTTCTGCTTTTGGTGAAAGACTCAAGCAAATAGGCGGAGAAGGAAAACTAAGCTCATCAAAAAGAAAGCAACAGTTTAACGAAGCTTTAAAATATATAAGAGAAGAACAAAGACAAAAGAAAGCGAGAGGCGGTAAGGTGAGTAGTTGGTTTTATCCGTTACAAAAATTGTTTGGCTACGAGGTGAGTCCTGAAGATGACATAGCTGTTGTAGAAGCGCGAGAAAGAGCTACTAAAGCAGAAGAAGAGTTAGTGGGGGAACGCATTCCTTTAAAATTAGCAGAAAGAGAAAATAAACAAGCTACAGATGCTTTTGTAAAAGAACAAAAACGAATGATGAAAGGAGATATGTCGATGAAAGATGTTGATATATTGATTAGTCAACAAAAAGATCCTAATGTTAGAGAGTATCAAGAAGAAGCAATGTCAGAAAAAAGATTTCAAGATGCAATGTTTAGAATAGGATTAGGTCCAACAGGACAGTCCGCTGATTCAACTATAGATTTACGAATGCCTAGAATTAGCTCTATACAAAAACAAGAGGGCATAACTCCAAATAAATTACAAGCTTTAGTTGTAAAAGAAATAGACAGGTTTAACCAAAACAAAAGAATTCCTACAAAATCTGCTCCTTTTAAGGGAGCAATACCCGATCCTAAAAGAATAATGGGAGATAAATACGATCCTGACAAAGATTATAATTGGGAAAATACACAAAACTTTGTTACGATACTAGATGAAACAGCAGCACAAAAAAGAAAAAGATTAACAAAACAAGGAAGCTATATGCGTCCTACTACAGGAAGTGTAAAAGATATCAGGCTTAAAAAAACTATTGAGGAATACGATATTCCAGAAAGAATAGCGTGGAGAGAGCCTACTACACGAGAAGAAAAAATGACAATAGCGCACGAACAACTTCATAGGTTTATATATGAGCATCCTGCTGGAAAACCTTTTAGAGATTTAGAAGGTAATCATGAGTTATTTGTAAGAGCTTATACTCATTTATTAGATGGCGGAAAACTAAGTGATTTTAAATTAGAGCTAGATCTTGACAGAGCTAGTCGTAATTATAAAGATGTTAATCTAAAAAAGTTTATTAAAAAAATGCCAGAGTATGTTGAGGCTTTTGAAAGAGCAGTTGTAGGAGGAGCAGACTATGGAGAACAGTATAATTGGGAAGATTCTGACTTAGGTACGATTATTGTAACAGCTCCTAGAACAGAAACACAAATGGAAAACCTGTTGTCATCCAATAAAGAAATTGAAGAAATAGAAGTTAAAGCATACAAAAGAACAGGGCAAAGAGGAAGACCTGCTTATGAATATGCAATTGAAATGTTGGGTGAAGATGAATTAGACAAGTTGTTTCTAAAAGAAATTGCGTTTGTTGAAAGTAAGTGGGCAAACGATGATGGAACTTTTAGACCAAATAATAGAAGCGCTTATCAAATATCACAAGTTAGGTTTGACGAGTTTAAAAAAGCAAACAATCCTGAAAGTAAAAGAGGAAGAGGACTACGCGCGTACACTAAAAAAATAAAGGACAGATGGAACATTGATCTTTCTAATATAGAATATGATGACTTAAATGATCCTATAATTGCAACAGCAGTAACAAGAGCTTTATGGAAACTGAGTCCTGAAGCGATTGGTAAGACACCAAAAGAAAGAGCAAGGCAGTGGAAAAGTTTTTGGAACACAGAACATAAAGATGCGAAAGGTACAGTTGAAAAATATTTAAGTGATGTATCTGCTATGGAAAATTATCCTGTGAAAAGAGATTTATTAGGTAGCTTATTAAATAAGAAAAAATAACTTGACAAAATAAAAATACGACAGTATACTATGCTATTATATACAGAAGAACAATTAGAAGCCTCTTATAAAATTTATAGGCTCCATCAAATAAGACAAGATCTTTCTTGTATGTCACTGGATAATTTTAGAAAGCTCTACGAAGAACTAGCAGAGGAGATAATGCATGGGTTTCCCGTTTGAAATAATAACAATGCTAGGCTCTACACTGCTTAGTAGTCTTCTAAGTATTTGGTCGCAAAGTAGAAAAGCAAAAGAAGAACAACAAAAACTTCTTATAACAAGAGGCGAGTTCGAGATGAAAGCCAAACAACAGTCTCTTGATCACGGATTAAAAGACAAGGGTTTTGCTTGGACAAGAAGAATAATTGCTTTGGTTTCTGTGTTCGCAATAGTAGTGCTACCAAAAATGGTTGCAGTATTTTATCCAGATGTGGATGTAACAGTCGGATACACCAATTGGAATCCGGGTTTTTGGTTCTTTAGAGAAGGACGGGATGTTTTTGAATGGATTACTTTTCAAGGTTTGGTCATAACGCAATTAGATACCAATTTAGTATCGGCTATAATTGGCATGTACTTTGGTGGTAGTTTAGTTAAGAAGTAGAGGAAGAAGAAAATGAATATGCAAAATCAAATGAGTGGTTTCTCAGGAGACATGGACAGGAACGAGGTCGAGATTGATCTTAATAAATTCATGGCACTTCTTCAAGAGAAGTCAGATTTAAAAGACAGAATAAGGGAACTTGAAGATGAGAAGAACGATAACCCTTATCAAAAATTTATATTCGTAGCA
>Ga0208299_1001699_pt1 | contig 15937 bp, 24 predicted proteins | sample 15_taG_FD_184089 | JGI IMG/M metagenome (GOLD analysis project Ga0208299, IMG submission 184089) | Marine viral communities from the Subarctic Pacific Ocean - 15_ETSP_OMZ_AT15312 metaG (SPAdes) (version 2) | ecosystem: Environmental > Aquatic > Marine > Oceanic | place: Pacific Ocean | collected...
TAATGGTGCTCTATCCACCACCTCATCATTTAACAATAGTTCATACATTATATTAAACCCTCTTTTTTAAATCGTGTTTTCCATTTAGACCAATTCTTTTGTCCAAACTTTTCAGCTTCTATTTCATAGACATTATCTTTATATTCATCTTTACCTTGACTAATTAGATAATTCATTTCCATTTCATACATATCTTTGAACTTTTTCCAACCATATTTCTTGGCATCCATAGCGTGTCTGATTTCGTGTATGATTGTAATCAAAAACTCTTTTAGTTGTCTGTTCTTGATTGTCTTGTACCGTGTAGATAACTCCAATGTGCCGGTATCAACATTGTAGTGTGCATGGTCTTTCATTGATTTCTGTTTTACTTTTACACTACCAACTTTGTAATGTTTCAGTAATATTGAAATCATTAAATTTTTATTTGTTTCTGATATAAATTCTCTTATTAACATTATATTTTGCTTCTTATCACTTTTGTCCAACGACTACCACTAAACATTGGTTCACCATCTTCATCTGAATCTAAAAATGGGCTATTTTCGTGTATACTTATTGTACTACCCGATATTTCACTTGGATTATCAACATAGTTATCAACAACCTTTTTAGCTTCGTCTACAATTTCTTTTTGTAGTTTTTCTAATTCTTCTTTTTGTTCTTTTGTTAAATCATCACTCATTATAAAAAACTCGCACTTACTTGATTATATCCGACCCACCAAAGTTTTCCACTTCTATCTTGAACTTGAACTTTTTTCTTATCAAGAGCTTCCACTTTAACCATTGTATTTTTATACAACATACCATTTACTGATGGAATATCTTCTTGGATACATACTTGTTTACCTATTGTTAATATATGCCCTCTTGCATCTTTCATCTATAACTATCTCCTATTTACAAAATTTCTTAGCACTTGGAAAGTAACCATTAAACGAGTAATAACAATTCGCACACAACATTCTAATGTTACCATCCAACCAATTTTTACTATTACCATCTTTAAAATCTACCCCTAAACATATCTTGTTGGTAGCTAAATTAACTTCATTATAACCACAATTGTGACACTCATCTAACCAATAGCCTTTCTTAATCAATTCTTCTTTAACCGTTGATTGACTCCACTTTCTTGGAACTTTTCTCTTACCAAGTATTATATCTTCAACATTTGTGGTTCTGGTTACCCAACCTTTTTGGATACCAATACCAGTTTGATTCAAATGTTGGTCGAATACTTTATAATACTTGGCCCATTTCCTATAAGTAGTGTAACATACATTCATCCATTTAGCTGCTGCCATATTGGACTTCGTATGTTTCTGAGCTTCCAATATCATATTCTTGGTTATTACTTTTCTCCTACCAGGAATGTTTAGTGGACGATTTGCACTCATTAGATTTTCTGAAATACTTTTGTTTTTCTATCAAAACTATAAATCTTTTGAGTTTTAAGATTTCTTCCTTCTGTTTGATTAACCTTCCTAAAAGGTGTAGCTCCAGATGCATCTTTTGGTTTGTTTGTTCTCCAAAACAATTCATCAACCTCTAAATCTTCAAACCTATATTCTTCAAAGTCTTGACTCATATTACTTGGTGGATTAAAATAATCACCACTTGGATTGTTAACAGCCATTATTGAACCTCATCCCAAGTTCCACTTTGTTCAACTATACCAGCTATAGCTTCGAACTCATCTTTAACTGATTCAAATTTACCACTTTTTTCAAGTTTATCATACATTGAATCAAGTGCATTTTTTATTATTTGGATTTGTTCAAATCCTTCTCTACTTATTTTTGACATTTTTGTCCTCCTGTAGTAGTTGTTTTTCTGTTTCTTTTGCTTTATCAAAATCATCTTTCGTGTGTTTTCTGATAAAATCATTTACATCAACATTAAGTCTTGTTAATTCACCTAATGCTAAATCTCTTACAAATTGTTCTTGTTCTGAATCAAGAACAGTTGTCATTAATTTTGTTATATAACTTCCTAATTTATTCATCTATCATTACCTTTATACTATCTAACCATTGTGTTCCATAATTATCGTAATATCCTACCCAAATTGTAGCAATATCACCTATATTACCCTCATATACACCCATCATTTGATAAGCGTATCCATCATCTGAACTATAACCACTACCATTAACAACAGGAATATCTTCACAATAATCCCAAGTGCAGCCTTCAAATGTTATATTTGTTGTCCATTCAACATATTCCATCTCATAACCAACATATGCTCTTAATTGAGTGAATGTTTGTATCTGGTTTTCATCATAATCTAAATGATAAATACCATTTTCATCCATTGGTAAATCAGGTGCTTCTATTTCTAAATAACAATTTGTACATTCACCACCATCTGGACCGAATACATTACTTTCACAACCAATAAACAACACACATAGTGTTGTGTATATAAATATATATTTAATCATCTTTTTTAACATATTTCTTCTTTCTCCTTTTATTTTTAGCTTCTTTACTACTTTTTCTCTTTTTAAGTCTTTTTTGACTTTTTCTATCTTCTTTAAAGTCATCATAATTTAAATAATCTATCTTAGACATTTATCTATACCTCCAATATACGACATTTTTTGCATTAAAGTCAAGCATTATTTTAATTTTCTTCAGTTGGTTCAAAATCCAACTCCATTTGGTCATTATCATCAACTACAGCTCTCCCTTTTAATTCTTCCCAATCTTTTTCTGGTCTGACTTTTAAATTAGTTTTCCATACACTCTGTAAAGTATGTAAATACAATCTCATATCTTTAGATAAAGAAATTAATGCATTTAAATCTTTTGGAAAACAACTACCTCCAAAACCTAGTTTTCCATCAGGACCTGGTACAGCCCAATGTGATTTTCCTAATCTTTCATCATATGTAGAATACTCTACGACTTTATCATAATCTATTTTTAACTCATCACATATCATTTTCATTTCATTAGCAAATGATACTTTTGTAGCCAAGAATGTATTAGTCATATACTTGACCATCTCAGCCGTCTTTGAACCTGTCTTAACTATAGTAGCATCAGGAAATACCAAAGAATACACTTGTCTTAATTCAGTAGTTGATGGTCTTTCACCACCTATTATAACTCTATCTTGATTCTTAAAATCATCTATAAAATTAGCTTCTGTTAAAAACTCTGGATTGAATATAACTGATACATATTCACATTCTTTATTTAATCTATTTGTTGTTCCAGGTGGTATTGTAGATTTTATTGCAATTATTCTATTTGCATCTTGTCTTGTCAAAGCCAAATCATTTAACTCATGTACTACACCCTCAACTATACTTGTGTCACAACTACCATCTTTTTTCATTGGTGTAGGAACACATACAAATATAACATCTGAACTATCTATCAATTCTTCCATATCTCTACAAGTACAATCACCATTTAAATCAAATGTATTTGTTTCGTAGTGTTTACTGAACACCTCTCTAACTGCACTACCTACATAACCTTGTCCTACTATTCCTATTCGCATAATCTCCCCTCTAACCATTCATCCACATTAATCTTTGGCTCCCATTTAAGTTTTTTTCTTGCAAGTTCTGATTTACACAAGGTATGTCTTGCCTCACCTGGAATTGAATCTATGTAAGTTACACCAGGTATCGCATTACAACGATAAAATACATCAGCAATTTCATTTATAGAATAATTCTCACCTCTACCTAATTCATAAGTACTACCCCATTTATTTAACTGAACAACTTTCATCATTGCATCAACTATATCATCCACATGCGTAAAATCTCTTCTTTGTTCTCCATCACCTGTAATTGTTAATGGGTGTCCTTCACCACTTTGTTCTAAAAATATAGGTAAGACAGTTCTATATTCTCCATTATTTGCCATATGATTACCATAAACATTATAAAATCTACATATAGTTACAGGTAAATCATATATTCTTTCATACATTTTACACAACTCTTCACCTTGCCATTTACTAAATGCATATGGATTTTTATAAACACCTGCCCAAAATGAACTTGAACCAGCATATATTACAGGTGTTTCTGTTTTTCTAGCATACTCTAAAACATTCTGTGTACCGACAACATTAACATCACACACACCTTTAGGGTTTTCAAATGATGGTTTAATTCTTGGTAATGCAGCTAAATGAAATATAACATCAAATTGTTCTACCCAATCAGTAAAACTTTCTGTAATATCTATATCAATATAAGTACAACCATCTTGTCTGTTTTCCTTTGAACCTGTACTATAATCATCAAATGAAACCACTTGATAACCATTCTTTAATAATCTCTTAACTAAATTAGTTCCTACAAATCCAGCACCACCCGTTACTAACGCTCGCATTTAATTAACTCCTCTTCATATGTTTTTATTTTATTTATATTAATTTCAAATATATCTAATTCAAAACTACCAACTTCAAGTTCTTCATCATTAGCTAATATCTCTGATAATTGTTGAATGATTTGAAAACTATTATCGTTAAACTTACTACCATCAAATCTAACCTCAATATCATTTTGTTTCTCAACATCAATAGAATATATTCTCTCACTCAAATCAAAATCTGTATTCGGTTGTTCTTTATTAATATAGTCTTCGGCGAATGTATCAACATAAATTGTTGAACACCAGGGTTCTAAAGCTTCTAACAATTGTTCATTACAATTTTTAACCACAAATCCAATATCATATTTTGGTGGTACTATTGGTTTTAATAAATTATCATGTTTCACAAAGTGTCCCCACTTACGAATAAAATTACGAGTACTTCTTTGATTTTGTTGTAACCACTCATCAGTTTCTCTGTTTTTCATAAATACTTCACCATTTGGATTTCTTTTGGCACCATCTGCAAATCGTGAACCTCTACAAGTCATATGATATACGAAACCTTCCCAAGTCTGAATAAATTTGTATCCAGCCAAAAGGAATCTATTAAATATATCTGAATCCTCTTTCGATTGAGGAGCATATAGTGGGTCGTGGCCATTAATCTTTTGAAAGTCTGATTTGTATATTGCCCATGGAGCAAATATACCTTCTGTAGTTTTACCCTTTTCTTTTAAAAATTCATAATCAACTAATAATCTTTGTTCTTCAAACTCTTCAGGTTCGATTCCATAATCTTCTAATATCTTTTCTGGACCTGGAGGATGTAATGGTGGTTCTATTCTTGTAGCACTAACTACTACACCTGGTTTGATATGTTTACCTATCTCCTCATCAAGTCCTGGTAAAGCATACATATCAGCATGATAAATCATAACAATATCATTGGTAGCATAATCGTTAATCAATGTATCGTATAGAATTGTATGTCCTAATCTTTTAGGGCCTTCATTTCTATGTATCTTAACATTATTGTCTTTCTTTGCAATTTCTTGTAACCATTCCCAAGTTCCATCATTTGAAAAATCATCAGCCATACATATTTCATGTATGTATCCTAAATTCTTTCTGATAGAATTATAACTCCATTTTAAATATTTTAAATTGTTTCTACTTGGTTGTATAAAACTAATTGGTTTCATTTGTTTTCTCCATTCATTATAAACCACATCATATAAAGAATCAGGTTTTATTTTCGCATTGTGTTTTCCAATGTTAAACAAATCACTTATTTCATAAACGCTTTCTAAATCTATCAAACTTAATTGTCCATCATCGAGTCTAATTATATTTGATGGAACAAAATCATAAAAGAATAAATCTGTATCTTTTATTTTATTTATTAACTTCTCTGTAAAATCATTTGGTATTAAATGTGTATCAAATTCATTATCGGATAATACCTTTCCAGCCTTTGAAACATAACCAACAATATTATTACCATCAACGATTAAACTAACTAAAGCTGGTATCAATCCATCAAAGAAGTTTTTCTCAATAGCCATTTCAAAGTTAGTTCGTCTAACATAGTCTTTATGAAATATCTTGTAGTATAAATCATTTTCTCTATCATAGTAAATGGCTCTTCCGTGATTAACACCCTTGTCATCAATCCTATTATACTTATCTCTTATTGTTTCAAAAGTGTTCCCAAAACAATGAGCTATATCTTCTAATTTAATGTGTTTCAACTTTTTTCCCCTTTAAAAAACTTATAAATGTATCTATCTGCACATTTAGTTGTTCCATAATTTTTTCATTTAAGTTATGATTATCCTCTTTTATTTTTTCTATACTTATTCCACTTTCACTTGAAAGTTTTCTATCAGGCCTAGTTATCATATCACGAGAACCAGCCCAATGATGATAGACTAAGTCATCATAGACACCGAAATATAGAGGATGTAAATTGACCTTGTTTGTTCTTTCAAGTGGATGCCATTTGATATTGTTTTCTTCTAACCAATGAACTACACCTCCCCACCAATTAGAGTGACCATCATCAATAATTTCACTCATTATTTCACCTAGTCCCATTTTTAGTAATTTAGTGGGAAATGCCCAAAAACATGGGTGTGGTGTTTTATAATTTAAATCCCATTCGTGTTGTGGTTCTCTAATTGCTATAAATTGATGTTTTTTTATTTTATCCATAAAATCAATATCAATATCTCCAACCAGAAGAGCATCTGAATCCAATCTCATAAACACATCATTTTCATTTGAATTATCCAAAACATAAGGAAGTATATCACGATGACCATCTGTTAAGTGATAGTTTCCATATTTGTATATGTGTTTACCTTTTTCTTTTACAAGAAATACATCATAATGTTCTTCCCAATACTCATATTTAGATTCTGACATATGTGAATATATTGAATATAATTTATATGGTAATTTCATATGTTTTTTTATTGAATCTAATTGTAACTTAGACCATTTATCATCACCAAAGTGTAAAGTAAATATATGAATCATTCTATTTCCTTTCTCAAAATTTCTTGAATAAAATCTGTTTTTAAAAGATTTGGACCAACTGTCATTCTTAGCCAATTTGTTCTATTATCATAAGGAATACTTGTTCCTGCCCTATATGTAACATCCTCATATTTATCAAGAACAGAACATATAAATTTATTGTCATTTTTATCATTCACATGTATCCAATTACAATGACCACCAATTATGTCATATTTTTTTGATAATTCATTCACTAATAAATCTTTTTCAATATTTGTAGAGGTAATGTATTTTTCTACTTCAGAATAATTGTCTAATAGGTAACAACCAAATTTAGAAGCTATGCCTGTTACCTCATGCATTAGTCTCCATTTTTTTATTTTTTCCATAAATGATGTGTTTGTTATCATATAACCTATTCTTACACCAGCACCACCTAAAGCTTTACTAAATGTCCTACAAGTTACTACATTATCAAATTCAAATCCCTTAGTTATACAAGTTTCATAATTATCTGGAATAAATTGTACATAAGCTTCATCAATCAACACAGGTATTCCTCTTTTTTGAGTATAACGAAACAAATGTGTTAACTCACTTGGTTTTTTATAATCACCAATAGGGTTATTAGGATTTGCAATTATAACAAGTGAAGTTTTATCTGTAATATTTTTCATCACATAATCAATATTCCAAGTTAAAGCTTTATCATAGTTTACTGACTTTAATTCAGCATTATATAATTTAGAATAAACATCATACATAGGAAAACAAGGATTGGTAGTTAAAACTTCTGAATTTGCAGTTACACATAAATCAAACATTGTTCTAATAGCTATATCACTTCCTGGTGTTAAAAATATATTATCTATTCCATTTATGCTGTGATGTTTAGCTATTTTTTGTTTTAGTTCTTTTACATATGGATAACATATAAAATCTGTGTCTGTTAGTGTATTGATAAAATTACTAAAAAAATTATCAGAATAACCAGAGATTCTTTCACTTTGGTCAAGTCTCCATTTATATTTTGATTTGTCCACATGTGGGTCTTTTCTATGAATGCTGTCAAGATAAGTTTTGTATTTAATCATTAATTTTGAACTCCCAATTCAGATAAAATAGGTACTAATTCTTTATAAGAACAATTCTTACAATGATGTGCTGGTTTACTTGTACTACATCCATTTTTTACATTTTGAAAGTCTTCACCTGCATGTATATCTTCAATAGAATCTGTAAATAGATTACCAAAAGGTTTAGCACCCGTATTCATACAACACGCTAATACATTACCATCCACAGTAGTGTATAATCCATTCTTAACCCAAAAACAATCCTCAAAATCCCACTTTGATTTACCCATTATTCTATCTCTCCAATTGTCTTGTAGATATTTTATCTGTTCGTCACTATAAGCGTAAGTAGCTTCTTTTTCTTCAATACTTGAATCTTCACTCCAACATTGGGCTATATTTAACCTCAATCTTCCCAAATTATATTTTTTTCTCAATTCTTCAACCTTTGGTATGTCAAATACATTATAGGTGTTAACAACATAATTCACAACCACATCACAATTTTGTCTGTCAATATTTTTAAAATTTTCTAAAAAATTTATTAATTTGTTCCATTTAGCTGGTGCTCTGTCTCTCTCATAATGTTCTTTGTAACCATCAATCGAAAAATACAACATATCGATATGTTTCAAAGAATTTTCAAATTTTTTCCTAAATCTTGAGCCTTCATCTATTTTGTACTGACAATTAGTTGCTACAATTATCCTACAATCTGGAAATACTTTTTTAAACATTTCACATATAATGTCCCACTCAGTATGTAAGAAGGGTTCACCCATACCCATTAATTTTGCTTCTTGTAAAGGATGATGTTTTATTTTGTCTAACAAAGTAGCCCATTGTTCAAGTGGCATATGTTTTAGTTTACCAATTACCTCGTTTCGATTACAAAAAGAACAATCTAAGTTACAATAGTTCGTAGTTTCTAAGTATGCGTAAGTTATATTTCCTGTTTTTTTATTCATAAGTGTATCCAAATAATGTTATGTCGTTAATGAAAGCATCGTTTATTATATCAACACTCTCCGAGTTATACATATCATGGTAAGTATTTATTTTAAAAAACTTACCACTATGCGTTTTTACATTACTTCTCATATGGGGAAGTTCAGGAATAACAACCTTTATACCTAACTTTCTCATAATATTGTTAAAGCTGTTTGACAAGTTAGAAAACTCTATTACATAATCAACTGATATGAAACCATTATTGTCTTTCATATAATAATAACACTCATCTATATTTCTAACACCGTCATGCTCCCTACTATATTGAGAACCTTTGTGTGAGTATCTATTGTCGACTCTTGGTATGTACTCTGGTGTTTCTTTATCAACAAAAGCCATCTTAACCCAATCATTAAACTCAACATCCACATAAGCTACTGATATTGGATTACATACATTTTTTCTATAATAACTAACCATTCTACTCCAGGGATTTCTACATATACTAAAAGTAGTGTATTCTTTTAAATTAACCACTTTAGATAACTCCTCGTATGTCCAATGTTGTGAATGAGGAAATGATATGTCCCCATGACAAAAACCACAATCATTTGGATATTTAAAACCATAATTTTCTAAAGCAGAATTTATACAATTTCCACCAGTTTTGTTAGCGTGTATGAAAACAAATTTAGATGGACTGTGTTGATTAGAAATCACGCGAAAACTACTCCATAAAGTTCCAATAATTCAACATCATATTTATCACAAGTTTTTTTAACTCTGTCTTTTAGATTTAAAAATAACTCAACATCGTTTCCTATATCGGTATACAAATCCTCACCATCCAACATAATGTGTTTTATTTTTCCAGTTTCAAATAATTTGTTAAGATTTAAAACTCCTCTTAAAGTTTCTATTTTAGGAACAAATGAAACTCCATCCGGCAACATTTCACATATCAAGTTAACCTCTGATACTTCCTCTATGTTAGAGGTTGCAAAATACTTTATGTTTTTATATTTTTTAACTTTATCAATAGCCTCTGTTAAAGATAAACTTGGTACAGGTGGTTTTGTCCTGCCTTTTGGATAGTCCAAAAATATATCGTTACTTACACTCACAAATTTTTCTAATTCATTAGCGTCTTTTACATGTGCCATGTTTATTCTCACCACGACATCTTTTACTTTTTTAAACTCTGGTAGAGTTAACAAATGATTTGATAGTAATATCATATTTTTTATCCTATGTTTTTTTCTAAGTATTTACTAAAAAATGATAAAATTATTGCTATTAAAACATCAAAAAATGGTAAAGCTTTAGGAACACCAAAGTTCCACAAAACAACCAAAAACACCCAAATAAAATAAACTTTATAATTCATATTCTCTCCTAATTTTGGTGGCAGATATTTCTTTAATTTCGTCTGGCGGTATGTGTTCTATAACTTCATAACCAACATCTCTACCATAGTTGACAGATTCTATTGGTGGTATTGAAATAACCTTAACCATCCCCTCTGAAATTTCTTTTTTAAATTTATTGTAAATATTTAAAAGAACCTCTTCGGTTTTGAATGGATTCTTTTCAGGTTCTATACCGTGTATATCCATTACAGCTATACAAACTTTTTTCCCCAACTTTAACCTTTGTTCTATCAACCAACGATGACCATCATGAAATGGTTGAAACCTACCTACAAACATTGAATATCTCATATACTCATCCTTCATATTTATTGTATAGTTTCAGAATTAAATCCTGATTTGTTTATGTCAATATTTTCTGTTGTTTCTTCTGTTATTTTAAATCTACCTATAACTTTTTCATTTTGTCTAACATATTTTTCTTCAAATTTTTCAAAATTATTTATATCAAAAGTGTCACTTACATACTCAGGATTTTTGTATAAAGCTCTGATAGCTTCTGTTTCTATTTCACCAAAAAAACACCAATCTACTTTGTCCCAAACATTATCTCGCTTCAACTTTAAACATATTTCGTGGTGAGGTGAATTTATGTGCTCCACATCTAAATCTTCATAAGTGCTAGCATAAATATCAATGTTATTAGAGTTAGAAAAAATAAATGAATCATAAACCCTATCATTTGGACTTAGGTTGAATTTCTTTCTCCCCTCCCATGTTGATAAGTCTACATCTGATTTAGTATTAGTATTGATACCTAAAGTACTATTATCAGCCTCTCTAACACCATCCACCCAACCAGCTGGTCTTCTATGTCTAAACCATATTTTATTCATATCAAACTTAGAAAAATCTAAGGGAACTAAAAACACATGGTCATATCTGAAAAACACTGCTGCATCATATTTAACATTATTTTGTTTTTCGTAGTTTTTCCTTAACTTGTTACACATAGCTGTTGAGTACCACCTCGAAGCAATAGCATTGTCTCTTATTGTTGACAATCCAAAATCAATTTGTTTTTCAAAAATATAATCCTTTGGTTTATATAAATCGACAAGTCCTTTTTCATGATGAACAGACCAACAATGCATAAAAACATCAACCTCATCATTAACATCAAAAATATTTTTTTTGTTCCAATGATGAGCCAACCTATAATCAATGTCTTTTCCTAACCCCATTCCAAAATTAGAAGAACCCACTATACCAACTAAACAATAAGCTATTTTCATTTCAACAAATCCCCCAATTGATTAGAGTTTCTAAACAAATTACAAGACTTAGCTGTTGGATATGGGTTTGTTTTAGAGTAATCATTTATTAATATTCTCTCACAATGTAGTAAATCAAAAATAATGTCGTGATATTTTATACCCAACCTTTCTAACTGTTCAATAGTTTTTATTTTATATGAACTTTTTCTTGATGTTGTTATAATAATTCTAACTTTACCGCTATCATATAATTTATTTAAGGTCGAAACATTTTCTGTTATAGAGTCTGTAGTCCCCCAATACGGTGGAAAATATTCACTAGAACTTTCTACCAGAACTCCATCTAAATCCGCAAATATTGTTTTATATTGAGACCTATAATTGTTCCAGTCCTTCAATGTTCCCCAATCACAATAATCCTCTACCTCTTTTGTTTTAAATGTGTGTCCATCTAACAGTTGTTGATAAATTATATGTGATACATATATTTCTTTCTCAGCTGTGTCATTTTTTAATTTTTTAAATGTTTTTGAAAATAGTTTAGAGTCTGAAAAACTATATCCACCACAACAAAATAATTCACTTATAACTCTTTTTTCAACTATTGTTTTCACATAACCATTATTATCAATATCAACATAACTTTTATTTTTAGCAATAACTTCATCTAATTTTTGTAAAGAATAAACACAAACAGTGTCAGCTTCAAGGTTATCTACATTAAAGTAGTCATCACAATCTTTTATGAAAATATTTCCTTCTATATTTAACATATCAACCATTAACGACACCGTTTCACTTTGTGATGTTGTTGGTTCATCTAATTCTAACAATTTAAAATTTAAATCAAATTCTTTAAATGAATCATATATAGCATCTTTAAGTTTGTATTTTTTCAAATCACTTTTTAAAACAGCCATGCATATGGAATTAAAATTAGAAAAATCTATACCACTTATGCCCTGAGTTATCATCAATCTTCCATTTGGATGAGTTAAAGACCATTTTGGTCTCATATTAGGATATCTACTACTACTCCCAGCACAAGGTAACATTAAAGTAAACATAATAATCTAATCTCCTTAGTTAAGTTATTAATATGATTTTTATTATTAGAATATGGTAATATTCTTAATAAATTTAAAACTTGAAAATATTTATAATATTTTTTGTAAAAATCATAATTACTAAATTCTTCTTTTATTTTTTTATCAATATAATTTAAAGATTGTTTAACTTTAATACTATCTTGAAGCTTATTTACTAAATTCAAAGACCAAAAATACTTTGAATCTTGTCTAATCTTTACAATATCTTGTAAAGGTGTATCTAAAAATGTATCTAAAAAATCAATAGCAACAATCTCCGAATTATCGAATAACATATTAGAAAAAGTTAAATCTCCGTGACAATACCCATCAGGTATTTCAATAATTTCACCTAAATCATAAAAAAAACTATTCAAATAATTAAAATCAATTCCATGCTTTATAAAAATCTTATCTTTAGTTTCTTCATATTTATTAATCAATACATTACGGTTTACTTTTTTAATACCAGATATATTGTTCTTTATAAAATATACAACCTTTTTTGCCACAATGTCAAGCATTTTTTTATCACTCATTAACATAAAATTGTCAAAAGTTTTAAATGGAATCATTTCCATCTCAAACCAAAAACAAGAATTATCATCAGTGCCCTTGTCATAAATAGTCGGTGTTGATATACATTCATTCTTAAATTTTAATTGTTTGTCGTGTTGTAGAATTAATCTTTCTGAATATTTTCTGTCAGAAGCAGCCTTTACAACTCTATTATTTTTAACTTCAATTTTACAACCAGAATGTCCTTTTATATTAAATTCTACCATTTAAACATTTTCCCAATAAGTATCAATATCATTTTTATCTAAAAGTTTGCTAACCCAAAATACAGCAACCATCTTATCATCACCAACATTTTCTATATTGTGAGTATACATTACAGGTGTGTCAAATACTTTAATATCATCTCCCGATACATTGTATTCCTTTACATTTTTATCACCCATTTTTCTCATTTTTATTTTTGCTTTTCCCTCTATAACACAGAACCTTTCAAATTTACTCATATGAAAGTGTTGCCCCCTAACATAATTAGGATTCGTTGATGAAAAAAACAATTGTCCCTCAGATGAGTCACATCTTAATAGCTCTGTTAAAGAACCTCTATCATCTTCGTGAAGTTCTGTATCTAATAATCTAACATCATCATCTAAATATGTTATAAATGTATTGAATAAATTTCTATCAAAGTCATTATTCAAATTAGGTATCTTTCCCTCATTAAAATAAACATCTTTGTAATAATGAAGTTGTTCTGCTATCTCACTAACTTTTACTTTCGTGGTTTTAAATTCATAATCATCACCATTTACACAATTTTTAAATTGTTCAACTACATCTCTAACATATATTAAATTAACATCATTATCATTTTTTATATCAGGTTTTACACCATCACATATTTTATCACAAAATGTAGCCACAAAAGAATTGTAATTTGGTTTACAAAAAGAACCAAAAACATTTGGTATTCTTAAATTATAAAATTTACCACCATATTGTTGACACCAATTTTGTATCATTTGTTCACACTCAGCTTTACACAAACCATATGTTGTATTTGTTTCAGCGTGAGTAGATGATGAAAAAACTATATTACAATTACTCTTAACTGAGTCTAATAATAATTGAGTTAAATCTATATTTTGTTTGTATAATTCATCTTCATCACCTCTATTAACTCCAGCTAAATGAATTATCCAATCACAATCTTTTATTCTTTCATCATTATAAAAGTCTTTATCTAATCTAACTACATCCCAATCTGTAGTAAATTTTAAATTATAATAAGTATGATAACCTATGAAACCATAACCACCTGTAATTCCTACCTTCACTACAAAACTCCCTTGTCCAATAAAAATGAATAAGCGTCTTTACTATCCATCACATAAAATTCTGAATTTAGTGGTGTGCGATGATAATCCTCATTGTTTCTTTCCCAACCAATAGCCATATACTTTTCTGATGTTGTTTCCTCTGTTCTTTGCATTTCTATTGAACTAATCATTTCCTCGTGTAACTTTTCACCATTTCTTATTGGTATTTTGTGAAACTCTATATCTTCTTTACCACAAGATTTAGCAATCGCTTTTGCAAAATCTATAATCTTCATTGATTGTAATTTTGGAACTATTATTTTACCATGTGATTTTGGTGAATTGTATGACCACTCTATTAAATCTATAGCCTCATCAAGAGTAATTAAAAATCTTGTCATATCAAAATTAGTTATTGGTAAACTTTCAGCCCCCTTATTAATTATATCTTTAAACACAGGTATAAGAGAACCAGTAGAATCTAAAACATTTCCGTATCTACAAAGTGCTACTTTAATATCTGATTGTTCTTTAGCAAAATTAACATACATTTGTTCAGCTATACCTTTACTCATACCATAAACATTAACAGGACTACAAGCTTTATCTGTAGATATAAACATTAAAGTTTCTATTTGATGTCTACATTCTCTGACACAATCAATTAAGTATTGATGTCCAACAATATTAGTTAAAATAGTCTCATATGGATTATCTTGAGCAACCCACACAGTTTTGAGAGCAGCTGTATTTACAATAACATCAGGTTTAAACTCATACATACTTCTTAATACAGACTCTTTATCTTTGACATCACCAATTCTGTATAAAGCATTTGGGAAATCTCTCCTCATATCTTCCTGTTTGTGTTCATTTCTTGAAAAAATAAGTATATCATTATCGTGATACCAACGATTCGTTAGTGACTTTCCTAAAGCACCTGTACCACCTATAATCATTATTTTTTTATTGTTCATCTACAACCTTTAAATTATTTTGTTTATACCACTCTTCATTATTAATAGCTCTATCATCTACAAAAATATCATATCTTGGTTTTCCTAACAACAACTCGTGATATTTTACTCCCCAACTATCAACTTGTTTTTTAGTAAATCTCGACCAATCAATACCTGAACCTGTTCCTCTACTTGTATATAATATAATAATATTTCCTGAATTATACAAGCGATTTATTTTATTTATTACTTCTTTATAAGGTTTAGCATCCTCATATTCACAATTAGTAGAACATATAGTTCCGTCTATGTCAAAACAATATCTCATAAATATTTTATTCCCTCTACAAAATTACCACTTTTGAATGGTTTTTTTCTTTCTCTATTTGAACCATGAATTGGTCCATAAGTTTTATTATTAAGTATGTATGTTTTAGAATATTTAGCAGTCCATAAATTCATACCAGTTTCATTTCCATAATTTACATCAGCATTAA
>Ga0208299_1001700_pt1 | contig 15928 bp, 21 predicted proteins | sample 15_taG_FD_184089 | JGI IMG/M metagenome (GOLD analysis project Ga0208299, IMG submission 184089) | Marine viral communities from the Subarctic Pacific Ocean - 15_ETSP_OMZ_AT15312 metaG (SPAdes) (version 2) | ecosystem: Environmental > Aquatic > Marine > Oceanic | place: Pacific Ocean | collected...
CGTGGTGGTCTACCACCTCTATTTCTCTCTTATCCAATATATTCTTTATCTCATTAAATCTAAATGGTCTATACTCACCTAATAACCTATAAGCCGTATCAACTCCACAGTCCATACTCTTACCCCATTCAGTTGTTCTTCCAGTCTCCTTATCATAATCCAACGAATCATGTGAATGACCATAACATAACCAACATCCATGATGGCTTTTATCCCATACCCTCATTGAATAGTGACATAAAAATATGTTCTGCTTCTCGTAGGTAATTGTTAAATACTTATTAATCGTTTTAAACCTATCCCTGTTATAAGACTTCTTCATAACAGACTTTTCGTGATTACCAACAATTAGGTGTAACTCACCATTCAACCTATACAGTATTTCTTTCGTCTTCTCTGGAGACGTTAATGATACGTCCCCCAAATGAAATACTACATCATCAACCCCTATGTGCTCATTCCAATTCTTAATTAATTCTTCGTTCATATGATTCTCATCCATAAAGGGGCGGTTGGAGTATCGTATGATATTGCTATGCCCAAAATGGGTATCTGAAGTTATAAATAGGTTTCTATTACTATTACTTTCAATTTTCATATTGCGAATATACAACATATAATTGATAAAAGCGAGTAAAGCCGAAAATAAATTCAGCTTCGTACTCAAAATGATATGAAATGATAGTCTAAAGGGTCATCTTAGACACTTCTTCGTGTGAATAAAATATCGTAGATACGGTTCCGTGTATACTCATATTATCTCTAAGGTACGTCATAAAGTCTTCAGTATACTCCCCATCCAGTGAGTCTACATGTTTAGTAACAGCCTCAACTTCTCGCTCATACATTGCCCTTCTATAATCAGCATGCTCTTCCTGTACCAATAGGTTAGCCGCCAGAATATCATCTCGCTTCTTCCTCATTTTTGGTGAAATGCTTGGCTGTTTCGCCAATACTGATACCCATCTAGGGTAATCCTTCATCTCAGAAGTAGGCACCTCTAATTGGTCTACTTTTTCTCTGATACTCTTGAATTCGTCCCTTAAGCCTGTGGCTATTCTATTAAACTCAGTTAGTTGGGCTACTATATTGTCACCCTTCTCTTCAGTCTCAACAAACCCCAATGGGAATGATGGTGAGTCATAGTCGTCATGCTGTGCAATTATTACATATACTGTTTCCATTATAGTAAAGGTTTATTTAACCAAATCTCTTTAAATATATCCCATAGCTCATCAGTATATTCTTCTGACTCATCTATGAAGTTCTTTCGAACCATCAACTCCATCCTTTTGACCTTGACCTCATCAAAGAATAATTCTATCCTATTGAATACGTCTTCAGTCATATGGTTTCTTAATTATATTCTCTGGAAACGCTAACGCAACTTCCTTATTACTTCCTTTAGAGAAGAAGGACCCCCTTAAATCACCACCGTATGCAAACCAAACACCTTTATAATGCTCAATACAAAGTGGGTAGATTTGATTAAACCACCCCACTTTGGTGAATGCCGTCTCCTTATTACAGAGGATGCAGTTCATTATACGATGGTTACCTTGGCACCAACCGCTTCCAATTTAGATTGGATGGTTTGAGCCTCTACTTGAGACACACCTTCTTTGATTGGTGTAGGTGCTGAATCAACAAGCGCCTTAGACTCTCTAAGACCTAAACCTGTGATATCCTTAACCGCTTTAACCACGTTCAATTTGGATGTACCAGCACCTTCCAGAACCACGTCAAACTCAGTCTGAGCTTCCACTTCCACTTCTTCTACGGTATCTACGAATACAACTCCTGTGTCAGGGGCTTCAATACCGTAAACTTCTTCCAATATACCCTGTAGCTCTTTTGCTTCACTTGGTGTGAAGTTGGCTATTCTTTCTGCAAATTCTTTTAGGTCTCCCATTTTCTTTTTTTGTTAGATTACAAATGTACGGGTTTTATTTGACTTGTGCAAGTAAATCCTCTATTTTTACTATTGAATAGTCTCTGGTGACCTTAACTGTCACCAAATCAACATCATACTTTTTACACCACTTTATGAATTCCTCTTCCCCTCTAGTCTTATCACCCATGTATTTCTGTAACTCCTTCTGATGTTTGATGTGTACGTTGTAAGTAATCCACTGGACGTTTGGGTATGTGTCTGTGGTTCTGCCTATGTCTATCGGAAAATATTTCAATTCGTCACTCATTCTACAAAGATACGGAACTTATTTGACAAATGCAAGTTACTTTCTACCCCTTGTCCAACCATTGTCAAGAAATTCACTTAGGTACCAAAAAGTTCAGGGAGCCTCCATCCGAAATCGAATCGGAATCTCACCCCTAATGGGATAACCCTTTGGCGTACCTGTCTCGTCTTTTGGTGCGTCTTTTAGAATGTCTACCACCATCGGTTTTACTACCCTTCCAATTATCCTGTAATGCGTGGTGATTAGGACATAACATTATCAAATTTTCAACTTTATTGTTATCAGGATTACCATCCTTATGGTGTAACTCCAACGGTATCAACCCAGAATGTGGGTTTACCTCACACCACCCACATACCATACATTTCTCACCATGCAAACCAATTAAATACTTCTTAAAGGTTCTAGTGTCTTGTGAAGTACACTCCCCACGCTCAATTTCTTCGCACTTTAGTCTCCACCTATTGTCAAAATTGCATTGGCGTGAGCAGAATCGCTTATTTTTCGTTTCGACCCCACACTCGAAACAAATATTGGTCTTACTTCTTAACTTATTATTAAAGGTTGCCGAACATGAATGACCACAAAATTTATTAGCTGAAGATGATTCACATTTAAACTCGTCACCACAATTAAGACATAATCTAAAACATTGTGCTGGGTGGAACTGTGTCCAAGTAATACCCATTTTATTCATCTTGTTTCTGATAGAATCTCTACTTCTACCCATCTCCACCCCAACTTCGTCAAAGTTTAATCCTTTAGCTAATAGTTGTATAGATTTATCAATTTCTTCTTTTGTCCACTTCATACATATAAATATAGACAAAGGAGCTATAAAGTCAAGTCGAATGACTATTTAGTTACTTTTAATGAGGTCTCAATGACAATCGAAGTCATAGCTCTACCATACCAAGGTAGCGTTTTGCCACTTAAACTATGAGACCAAGGGCGAATAATAACCCTTATACTATAGAGGCATTTTAATTAATAGGTTTATATTTATATGTATGAAAAAGAAAGATATCCAAATACTGGAGGAAGCAATTACCAAGAACTTCACCACCGTTTACAATAAGATTAAAAGGGTTGGTGAAGCGTCACTACTTAAAGAAAATAGTGACACCTATTTTGAAACCTTATCTGCTACCTTAGATTATGTACGCCAATTAGCTAATCAATATGGTTACGAATTAGATGAAGATGATGTTCATTTTCAATTCGGAACGGGTGGGATATCTTATGGTCAAGCTAAGAGCGCAAATATACAATTACTGAAAAATGGTGAACCTATTGTAGGTAAATCAGGTAAACCACTCAATAGAGCCATTAGAGTTTCAATCTATAGAATGGATTCTGGTCGATACGAACTTACAGCATATAAAACATGGTGAGTTTAAGAGAACTCACCATCAATCATTTGTATTGCGCACTCTAATACGCTTTCTTCTGTTGGGTGTACCATTATGTCACCTCTGATAATCCTGTATGGAGCATCAACCCCGTTTGGGAATACCGTGATTAACATACTGTACTCGCCACGACCTTTGCTATGTCGAGTCCAATTCACCCAGATTCTTCTGTAGGTGTCAGCATAGTGGTCTTGTACCAATCCTTGTATTGAATCTAACATTTCTCTCATGACTCTAATTTATTTCTTAATTTCTCTTGTACTTCTTTACCGTTGACACCCTTCATACTTCTCATCACCTCACCTACCATCATACCTAAAAGACCTTTCTTCCCACCTTTATAGGCTTTCACCTTATCTGGGAACTTAGCCAATACAGCATCTATCGCAGCATCCAGTTCTGAATCGTCAGCTTTAAACAGTAGGTCCATTCGTTCCATCACCATCCAAGCACCATCACCACTATCCAACATCTCTGTCAACACTTTCTTTCCCGTGGTAAAATCGATTAAATCTGTGAACTCAATATACTCAACCAATTCTCTTAGTTTCCAACTTGGAATTATGGTATTGATATCATTGTTATTCAATCCACGTTCCTTTATCTCATATAAAACAACATTAATGGTGAAGTTGGCTAAGGCTTTGGATAATCTCATATCATACTCAACATCATACTCAGTATTAATTACCTCTTTCTCCTTTAATATTGATACCTCTGGTCAGAAATACTTCAAACCAAAAACGTCACAGAAATATCTGGACATCATAACTAATATCATCAAAGAACGCTAATGTCCGTTAGGTGGGAGTCGAACCCACTTCCATCAAGGGTAAGAACCTCGTGCTTATCCACATTTGCTACCAACGGATGTTTCCCCTATAGATGCTTATCCACATTTGCTATTAAGGCTTGTAATTGAGAGCGACCATCAGGATTCCCACCTAAATCTCCGTCAGGATTGACGGTATTCTACACCTAGCTAAAGGGTTACGAACTATAATCGCATAGTTTTGGTTCAAAAGTCTCGAAAGGTAGTTTTCTTATCCATAGAGTAACCTTTCAAATGGTTGATACCAGTTTTATTTTAGTAATGTTCCTCTGATTACTATTCGACACCATCGTTCGAATGATATAGAAGAATCGAAATCAAAGAACTTAACTGACTTTAGAACGTCTTGATAAGCTGATAATTTAGCGTCAGAAATAGTACCCACATCAGTTAAATCTGGAAAGGTACGTTTTATCTCTTCTTCTATTAACTCATCTAATTTCATGTCTCCCTCTCTTTCGTGTAACCCACATCAAAGATGTTTACATCTCTCCACGTTCCGCTTGACGTAACCATTCTCACCATACCTAACTCTTCTTCTCTGAAATCAATCAACACATGATAGGTTTCGTTGTATTTCAGTTTACTGGCAACATCCAATTTAACGATGTTACCTATTGAACCCTTATCTGTTGGTTGCCATACTTCCCCATTAAATATGAACCTGGCATCCCTCTTATATTCAAAGATACTACTCATCCATTTACTCATGAACTCAAATTTCTTATCGGTTGGCATACTCTTACCATAGAAAAATGACTGTGTTCGGTAAACGAATTCTTGAATGCATGTTATGGTTTCAGCCGCATCCTGACTATACTCTAATTCTAATTTTACTAACGTTTTCATATTACTTTGCTGCTTGTCTCTTTCCATAACACGAATATACAACTAATATCTGAGAATATCAACCTTAATGTGTACTATGAGAGAGTCGAACTCTCGCCCTCGACTTGGCAATGCAATGTGCTACCGTAACACCTATAATACATGTTTTTACGTCATTAAATTATTGAATCTATGTAATTTACCAGATTGGGGTTACCACCATCCGACTTGGCTTTAAGATATGCGTCTGGTAGACTCGTATAAGTGTTAGGGTGTAAATCGAATATTACGCTACCTTCACTAAAAGTATCAGCATCTGGTACCCCTCTTACATCTATACCCTCATAACCTACTTTCTTTAGTATGGTAGTCTCTAATCGGTCTATACCACCAGCACCGTAGCTCAAACCACTCATGTTATTAGAAAATTTAGACGCTAAACCACTTATAATACTTTCCCAGTCATTTTCACCCCTACCACTTATTATACCTTCTAACCTTTCTATTTCAGCCCCTAACTCTTCGTACTCTCGATTATTTCTAACTTTGGGTATTGAACGTTCTAATGCCCCTATTCTTTGCATTATGTATACCTCATCAACATCACTTAAACGTTTAATCCTATTCGTTAGATTGGGTGGTAGTTTATTTAAACTCTGGCGAACCTTTTCCATTGAATAATCACCACCCCCCAATAAGTTAGCTAATCCCACCAAACCCCACTTAATATTATTATATTCATTCCAATCTTCAGGTCTTAAAAGGTTATACCCTGAAAAATCAATAATCATAAACGCTCTAGAGTCACCTACCTTCCTTGTACCACCAAGAACAACCTCTTCCGCTTGAGATACAAAATAGTGTCCAGTGAAAGGTTGCTCCCCCTTATAATTCCTACTTATAAGGTCTGATTTACTACTTAAAGACCCTATATGATAAGCGGCATCATTAAACACCATTTCAGCAGCTTTGGCTACCACTTTTTTATCTTTAAGGGCAATATCTTCTAAGGCTTTTTTCAGGTTCACCTGAATGTTATTTTCTATCAATAGAGACCTTAATTTGTTTCTAATGTTCATATTATTAAATATGACGATTCAATACAAAAAGTATACTGCATGTGTCCATCGTAAGAGAGTCGAACTCTTTCCCATTTGAGGTAAAAACTCAATGCATATCCACATTTGCTACCGATGGTTGATTATTTTTATACTGGGTAAAAGCGCTCTGCCTACAACCAGTTTGCTACAGGGTCATTATTTTTTATAAACCTCTGGTGCAGCATGTCGGTATCGAACCGACTCTATTCCAGCTTGGAAGGCTGGCGCACCACCTCTTATGCGTATGCTGCTAATTGAAAATTTTTGCACTTAAGACCTTTATAATGGAAGAAATTGTCAAATTTCTGCGCTTAAGACCATTATAATGGAAAATATTTGCACTTAAGAGCGAGAAGTGGGAGTCGAACCCAATTAACCACTCTGGAGCCTGTAACTGGATTCGAACCAGTGTGGGGTTACCACCGCCTGCTTATTTAATAACTTTTACCTTCTTTGTAACGTTCCATCCTAGAATGCCTACCGTTACCTTTATTCAACGCTTTATACGTTGGTGTTAATGCGTGATGGTTAGGACAAAGTAGTTCAAGATTATCTAATGAATTATTACTTGAGTCACCATCTTTATGTTCCAATTCTATCGGTACCTTACCTGATGTTGGGTTAACCTCACACCACCCACACCTCATACATTTAGCACCATATTTATGGATTAGGTATTTTCTATACGCATTAGTTGGTAGTGTGTCATCCCCATTCTCAATTTGGTCATACCTTAATTGTGTTTTATGCTCTTGGTTACACTCAGGGGTACAATAAAATTTATTGGTCGTTATGCCCTTACAATTATTACACTCTCGCTCAACCTTCTTAATTCTATCCCTATTATTATAGGTACCGTTACAGGTTTGAGAGCAGAACTTAATACCCCTACCTTTGATTTTATTACCACAATTTTTACATATTTTAGCTTCCATAGTAATAAATATAAGCGCTATCACCAAAAAGCATAGTGATAACGATTAATTATGATATATTTATCGTAATTAACCACTATGTGAGAGCCACCTATCAGAATCGAACTGATATTGTCGGGTTACAAAGCCGAAGTAATGCGAGTTTCCTCTCCGTTATACTAAGGTGGCGTGTGATAGTTTACTTAGCTAACTCGTAGAAGGGGGACGATGCTCAATACTATCAAAGTTGAAAACCCGAAGTGGGACAGGAGAGAATCGAACTCTCGCAGCTACGTTTTACAGACGTTCTCGGTTGCCCTGACCGCTATCCCTCGTGCTCCAGACAATAATGAGAGGTTAACATCATCATTACCCTTATCTTCATCTCGGAAGTTGAGCATAGTTTTGTCGGTCAGGTAGGAATCGAACCTACATAGTCGAAAGACGAAGCATTTACAGTGCTCTGATTTAGCCAATTTACCATCTAACCGATATGTCTTTTTAACCGACCACCTTTGATAAGGATTGGAGTAGTTAATTCCGTTCCTTATCATTGGTGTCCGTATCTTTTTTGTTTGGACACTGGTGGTGCAAAAAGATTATAACTCACCTCACCCATAGTTATGCCACTTCTCGAACTACCAAGAATTGGCATGCTAACTGTCGTTTTCGGGGAAAGATTCGAACTTCCGTCATTGGCTCCAAAAACCAAGGTCCTGCCGCTAGACGACCCGAAAAAGTCAAGTGTCTAGGTAGTCAGATTCGAACTGACGCAATACTCCTGTTCCCAAAACAGGCGAGTTCAACCATCTGCTCAAGCACCTAGATGATTAGTTGAAAGGGAAGGGTTCACACCTTCATACACCATCCTCAACGGATGGGGCTTTGTAGTTTAAGCTACCTCTCAATTTATTTTCAATTACCACGATGTCAAAGAACCGTATTTTATTTTTAGTGTTGTCAAAATACAAGCAACAAAAAAAGCCTCTAGTGTTTCCACTGAGGCTTCCGTAATATCTATGTGTTTATTTCTATTCCATTAGAAAACTAGATACGACAATCCCAGTGCGCTCGGCTTGGTGCCTTGCGGGTACTGCTTCCCTTGATATGTCGTTACTAATGTTTCCATCTTTCTTTTAAATATAACGCACTTAATAAAAAGTGCAAAGTTTTTGTCTTTCTTAATTAGGGTACAAAGATACAGAATCTTTTTCGATAATGCAAGCTTTTTGTGAAACTTTTTTGAAATTAATTTCTAAGTGTCTGATTATGAGTGAGTGCTGTCAGCCAATTTTTTTCTTAATTTCCTTTCCTTGTCTAGATAGTAGGCAGCTTCAGAGTATTCTTGGCAATCGATGGCTATTGTTTTTCTAGCTTCTAACACCTCAATCTCAACCTTAAGGAAGTCTTGACGGAGTTGTGCGACTAATTCATATAGTTGTTCTTTAATTACCTTATCTTTCTTAACCTCTAGTTTCGCTAGTTTCGCTAGCGCCTCTTTTAGTAGTTCCTCACCACTCATAGAACGTCCTTGTTGTTTCTCCTTAAATCATCCTGTTCATTCCTAATACCAGCAGCCTTTTCATATTCTTGGTTGCGTACAGCTTCCATCTTTTCCTCTTCTAACCTATCAAGCTTTTCATCAAGCGTTTCAACTCTCATACTTCTTCTACGTCCTATAATAGGTTGTATCATGAATCTACGGTTATACTCATCAGCACCTTTTGATAAGGCATTGAGGAAATTAAGTGGTAACGAGTTTCGGAACTTGAACATCTCGTTAAGGTCTTCATCAGATATATTCTCTGATGTCATACTCATTGTTTTAGGCTCCAGTATGTTACCATCTTCATCCATAATGTTAAGTTGTTTGTACTCACCACCATCATCATGACACCATATACGTTCCAAATATGTCACCCCATCCTTTTCGAATGTGTGCATTTCATCTGGCTTACCTAGCTTATCTAATTCTTCTTCGCTCATAGTATCGTCCTTTAGTTATAAATAGGCTCTGGTAAGTTACATAACACATTTACGATGAAATTAGTTATATCATAAGGGTTAGCGTTTGACGCTGGTCTCCTATCTTCCAAGTAACCTTTCCATCCATTCTCTGGTACCGCAATTGGTATTCTAATTGATGAACCTCTATCACTTACTCCGAAGCTGAACTTATCAATATGTTGTGTTTCGTGGTTACCTGACAGTCTTTGGTCGTTATCCGAACCGTAGATTGCAATAGCCTCATGGTGTCTCTCACCCATAGCCTCACAGATGTTGTTGAACATCTCTTCTCCACCCATAGTTCGCATGTTACCATTGGAGAAGTTGGTGTGTAATCCAGAACCGTTCCAATCACCTTTAACTGGCTTTGGATGGAATTCTACTTTGATTCCCATTTCCTCGGTTACCTTATGTAATAAGTATCTGGACATCCATAGGTCATCAGAAGCCTTGTAAGCACCTTTACCTAGTACTTGGTACTCCCATTGTCCTAACATAACTTCAGCGTTAACACCAGTTATCTCAATACCCGCAGCCAAACACATATCCATATGCGTTTCAACGATGCGTCTTCCAGTAACGTTACCGTCACCAACTGCGCAATAGTAAGGACCTTGTTCCTCTGGATATCCACTATCTGGGAAACCCAATGGTCTACCGTTCTTACTTAATAGTGTGTACTCCTGTTCGAAACCGAACCAGTAACCATCTTCATCCAATGGTTTACCCATTTCAGCCCTCTTATTAGTCTCATGTGGGGTGTGGTCAGCATTTAACACTTCACACATAACCAGAACACTTCTGCCGCTTCTGAAGGTGTCGTTATACATCCTTACTGGATTCAAGATACAATCGGATTTATCACCCGTTGCTTGCTTAGTTGAGCTACCATCGAAAGACCATTGAGGGATAGTATCTAGCTCTATCTTCTGTAGTGGGTCTTCTAATGTTATTACTTTGGTTTTGCTTCTTAAGCTTGGCTCTGGTTTGTTACCATCAAGCCATACGTATTCTACTTTTACGTGTTTGGTAATCATGTTGTTGTTGCTGTTGTTTCTTCTTTAATTATTGCTCTGATATCCATCAAAGCTTTACCTAGAAGGTTCATACCGTTCCAGTTATTCTCATCTAATACATCATCATCCCATGGTGATAATCCGATTCCCCAGATTCTATCTTCGGCTGAAGCTTCCACAATCTCGCGGTCTTCCGTCATCAATAAAGGGTTTGGCATTGCTCTCCACTTTGGCATATTCACATCTATCATGATTTGATAGCATACCTCTGACCACTTCTTTGAGTCAAAATCCTTAACTTGTCTACCCAACGCTTTATTGGCGTGTGGGCTTGGTGTGTTAAGGATTTGGTCAGCTACGAATGGGTCGTTAAAGAATATTGCTTTTTCCCACATGAACGCTTGTTCTGTGTTGGCGAAAACGTGCCCTTTATATTGGAATTCGAAATGGAACCAATTTGAAAAAGGTCCTCCCCAGAAAAAATGATGCGTGTCGGTGATTCTATCACCCATGAATATTCCTTCGTAAGCATAACTCTTATCCATTATACTCGCTCTTTTAGAATCCCAACTTCCTTGGTTATTCTCTTCTTATCCTTGTCGGTAAGATTGACGAGTGTTCCGTCTTTAGTACTTTTTTGATTGGTTTCTAGCTGCTCTTCGAGTCTGGCTAAGGCACCTTTTCGCCTATTGTGTAACCATTTTGTCTTTGTTGGCATATTGTCGTTTTTGTTTTTAGTGCTCCCACAAGGTTGTCATCCTTGCTTCTATACCATGATGCATAATGCGATATAGCCTACAGTTGGATAGGAACAGGTGATTGTATATGAGTAAAGTCTGCATGAACCCATTAGTGGACGGCTATTCCTACGTTTTGTTAGGATAAATCCTAAGCTCGTGCTCATGCCTGACCGCCCTATCTGTCTGCGCTTTTTCTCAATACTCAATTACAATCGTATTAGGTACATCGGATATCCATGTCAAGGATACTAGGTTTTGAGTAGTTAAGGATTGCGTCCCTAACCTTCGCTTCAGACCGTCTACTGAACCCAATTTGACTCCCGATGTATGTATTTCAAAGAACTGGTACAAATATACAGAATCTTTTTGGATAATGCAAGCTTTTCTGATAAATAGTCCAAAGTTACCAAGAATCAATATCAGTAACGTCTTTTGTGGTATTAGCCAACTTAGAATATATAGATACACCATCACCTATACCATTTGGTGTGAAGCTGTATGTGAATAAACCGTATTCACCATAAATCTCCTTGACTGCTGCTTGAAACTTATCAACCTCTTCTTGCTCCTTGGTTCCCAACCTGAATGATGAGGGTAATCTGTGTGTGTAATCGTTCGGTCTCTTAAACCAATCTTTACCCATGGTTTGTACCTCTTGAACAAAGAAGGTGTACCTTATAAGGTTACCACCAGCTCTTTCTTCATCACTCATAGTGTGGTAGTATATACCCCCACCTTCATCGAGCTTAAATACTCTACCTCTGGGACAACCTAATAATGGTTTATCCAGAATTAACTCTGGTGCTGGTTTAGCTGCCTTCTTCGTCATCGTATGCTTCTTGTATTTCGTCTTCCAGTTCAGATATCCTTTCACATAGGTCTTGATAACCACGGTCACCGTAGTGAGGGTCGTCATCACCATCGAAGAAATTATCTCTATCCCGTTCAGCTTCAGCCTTCATAGCTATAAGCTCACTAATATGGTCATCGTAATACATTAGTCTAATTCTAAAGCGAATACCATCAAGGACATCGTAACTAATTCTTGACCTATACGGTATAGGTTGGCAAACTCTTTGTTTGCTCTTTTACTCTTGTCTGCGCTGATGACTTCCATTCGTAGGATAATCTGGTCAGCAATAAATTGTAGTATTGTTTTCATGTTACAAATATAAGGGAAATTATTGGAACTACCAAATTTAGTTATAAATATGAGAGTGAATACGTTCCCCGTTGTGGTACTACTACTGTATGGTGAGTTCTCGACAAGCAACGACTCGGACTCCAGAGCTGTATTCACTCTCAATGTATAAAGTGGGTATTACTTTTGTCTCAGCAACCTGCAACGGACGGGATTCGAACCCCCCCTCTTATAGACTAGTAATACCCATTCCTTTTGATTAATCGGCTCTATTTCACTCATCACGCTACTAAGACGCTACGTTCTTTTCAGTTAGTATGTGCTGTTATGGACTATCACCATCTTTGGTACGACTTTCCAGACTTCTTTTCACCAACACCTAACCCAATTAATCAATATCATGAGGGTGACTGGAGCATCTGTTTACCAGCTTTATCACCGAGCTTGTCCATGGATTTACGGCAATTTTTTCTAAGTTCACTAAACTACTTTCGCGCTGTTCGTTTAGTGACTTCCCCTCAATAAGGTTGAGAAGTGATGTGTTCCCGTATCAAGAGATTTTGAACTACATCAATAGCTATGCTGCGGTAGACGGAACTCAGTATTTCGGTGCCCATTGTACGCTCTCTTATGCTATTATTTACTTCTCAATATCGTTGGGTTGTAAGGATTCGAACCTTCAAGATTATCAACTTAACCGATTCCAGCTAAGATACAATATCTAGTTTTATGTGAACTTGTACTTCGCCCACAATCATCATGCATACCACGCACACACCCAATAAAATCATACCCCCCAAGGTTGTACCTTGACAATGCAGTGAGTTGTTCTGCGGCAACTACTACACCTAATCTAATCTAACCACCTACAATTGGAAGGGGTAATATTGTTGAGAGATTATCCAAGTTTATCAGATGGTAGGATACTTAACGTCAGCTCTATTCCCCTACTCTTTCGACTTTGCTCGACACAGGTCTGTCTCTCAATAAATTATACCTACCAACTGCCGTTGGATATCCGCACATCAAGACGAACTTGAGCTTACTCTTGGATATATTTAAACAGGTCGATTCTTTGCCAAGAATATGATACGCCAGTGCTAGGGTTTGCAGCCTAGACTTAATCAGGACACTATATCATTACCCATCCTCAATCAGGTAATATCATATGAGAGAACTTAGGTAATTCTACACTCACACTCGTGATTTCTCTTGAGCCGCATAGCCAGAACCATATTCTCTCAATATTTTAATATCAACTAATTTCAATTATGCTAAGTCCCTGTTATCTCAAGGTTGACTCCACACCTACTGTCGTAAATGTTTCACTGTCTACAGGTATCCTGATGACTTTAAGCACATAACCTACTAACTACTTCCCTTGCGAAGGGGATTCATCGTGTGTAGCTCACTATCCAATCGCATTGGAGTGGTTCTTAATATATTTAGTTGCACGTATGGGACTCGAACCCAAATTTCACCTCTTCTGGATGCGTCTTAACCAATTAGACGATGGTGCGACTCTTTGGGAGCTACCCTTCGAGTATGGTATTATTGAACCTTCGAGCAAGGGGCGACCTCACTTTTCAATCCAACAACCGCCAAGCGGAGAGTTAGGGATTCGAACCCTTGGATACCCCAATGGTACCTCTTTTACCTCCCCAGTTTTAAACCTATAGCCAGCCACTCTCTGAGCCAAGACGTTGCGTTGTCAATGTTCTTTTCCCTACGGGAATCACATTTACAGGTTTAAGTGGCGAAAGATGGATTCGAACCACCGACCATTAGGGTTTTTCAACCCCAACACTCTACCAACTGAGCTATTTCGCCATATTCTCGCCCAATCCTAAGACTGTCCCCGTAGAAATAGGGTTAGAGCTACACTTGATTTAGGTTGTGTAACCTATACCAGTTTCTTGATACCGCACTGGCTGCGCATCCCTGTGGGGTTAACCACTTCTATTCATACGGTGACATACTAGTCCGTTAACTAAACAGACTCGTGCGTCTTGGAAAGGATTCGAACCTCTCATAGGCTGTCAATTCAAATTTGACGTAACGCCCCCACGGGCACACCACAAGACTTTGAGAACCATTTCCATGGTTGGTTCTCGTTCACCAGTTACAACCACTACCATTGCGATGTATCCACCGCAGTCATGATTGCCTCAGAGGTTGGATGATAACATCCTTCCAAATTTTAATGGCGCTGATGGAGGGCTTCGAACCCTCACGCAAGACTTTCTCTCCTACCCCTCAACATCCGTTTATTGGTTTTAAGTTCGTTCTCATATCCTTACGGGTAAATCGATTGAACTAGGTAATAGGCATTATGGTAGTAATCTCTAGTCAGTAATTCCCAACTACATTGAAGCTCTTCCACTAAAGGAAGCGTGTCTACTCTATTTCACCACATCAGCATATATTAAAAGAAATTATCATAGGCTAGGTTAGAGTTCATCAGGCTAGCACAGACCGATGGGTAAACCCTCTCAGCCCTTTATGGATTCATCGTATTATCAATTTGCATCTACGATAATTTCAATACTTTAATCTTATTTCAAAGAACTCTGTCTTAACGACCCCACAAATATACGGGATTGTTTTGACATATGCAAATTTAATTTGCTTTTTTCAAACTTTTTTAGTCGGCAATCTTAAAATCAAACTCCTTTGGTGCTTTAAGTTGTTTGTTACGGTCACCATTGCGATACTTATTCCAAGCCAAAATGAAATACATGATAACATCCTTGTGAGTTAATCGATACCTTTCATTGGTCTTGGATAGGATTAACTTGTTCCTCAACGCATATATAGGTGAATCAGCTTCAAGACCGATACCTGTGGTTAACTTATCCATAAACTCATTAGCTGCATCCGTATCCTTCTCACTGAATAAGAAGTGAAACCCACCTAAGACTGTTCCAGACACAGCATGTTGAAAATGACTCTTGAGTGTTCCACAAATACTAATACTGTCAGCAATGTTAGGTAGTGAGAAATAATAATCAATCAAGTCCGTATTTGATAAGCTTCTGTTATCAATCTTAACGATGCTAGCACCGAACTTACCCGACTTAATCCCATGAACGAACTTAGTAATGGTGCCAGCTTGTGCCGCATTCTTCACCCCTACAATACTAAGAACATCAGACGCACTTCTTCTAGCGCCAGTATCCATAACTTTGAATGAGTCTGACCTTAATCCACTTATGAGGAAAAAAGGAAACGTAAGACCACTTTCAATAATGGCGGTCAACCTGTGTTGACCATTTAATAGGTTACCTTCTGCATCAATTCTAATGGGGTCACCATCAAATTGCCAGTTACCACTTACCATCTCATTTTTAAGATGTTTAAGGTTTACCTTTCTAAGAGGTCTGTTATTAACATTTCTCTTAAGTAATTCTTGAGCTATATCGGGAGTGATGTTGATTACCCTAGTGATGATTTCATCACCATTCACAACATATGAATGTGCTCTATTTACGATTTCGTCTACTGGGTTAGTTGGTATTGATAATTCCATTTCTTTGTTAATTTTTTTTGTTTAATTAATTAGTGTTATACGAGTATACATCAAAAAATTAACAATTGCCACCATTTTTAAAAAAAGTTTTTAATCAACTTTTTTCTTTCTTCCAAGGAATACCCACCTAAACCACGCTCTTTCATGTAAGTAGTATAACACTAGCTTTAGCACCACATCTATGGCACCAAACTTTAGACCCATCGTA
>Ga0208299_1001701_pt1 | contig 15925 bp, 14 predicted proteins | sample 15_taG_FD_184089 | JGI IMG/M metagenome (GOLD analysis project Ga0208299, IMG submission 184089) | Marine viral communities from the Subarctic Pacific Ocean - 15_ETSP_OMZ_AT15312 metaG (SPAdes) (version 2) | ecosystem: Environmental > Aquatic > Marine > Oceanic | place: Pacific Ocean | collected...
GAGGCACGGGACGTATGAGGGCGCCCACCCCGAGAGCGAAGAGGCAGTTCGCGACTGGAAGCTGAACTATCGCAACGATGACCCTTCGACGTGGTCACTCGACAATCCCTACGGGAAGAAGAAGTGAAGGTCTTGCGCGCTTGCATCGAGTGTCCGAAGATCTGGCGCGGCTCCCTACCGTGTCCCAAGTGCGGGGCTCCGGGTGAGCCCCTCGCGGAGAAGAGCTGATGGCAGAGGTTCCTCCAGGCTGGCTCGAAGAGATCGCGCAGGGGCAGCTCAGCTTCGACCCAGAGGTCCGCAAGCGCGCCGAGGCCCTTACGGCCAAGGCGCTTCACGCCCGCTGGGCGAAGGAGGACGCCGAGCCAGAGAGGACGTATGCAAGGGCCACGCCTGATCCCCATGCGCCTGTCCTGAAGGCCGGACTGGAGAAGGCCTCGCTGACGCCACCGGGGGCACCGAGCGTCATCAAGGAAGCGGCGCTTGAGTTTGGTGCGGCTGCTCCGGCGGCCAAGGTCGTAGAGGCGGCTGCGCCCTACGTTGAGCCGGTGGTCCGAGCCGCAGCTCCGTGGGTTGCCCCAGTGACGGGCCCTGTCGTCGAGGGCGTCAAGAAGTACGGCGGCAAGGCCGCCGAGGCCGCGAAGAAGGCCATCATGGGCACGCCTGGGAAGGGCAAGGCCGCGAAGGAAGTGGCGGAAGAGGTGGCGGAAGAAGCAGCGGGGAAGATTCGTTACCATGACCCGGATGCCGACATGGCGGACAGGGAGAGCAGGGGGGCGGACGCTCTAGCGGAAAAAGTGGACATGGGGATCACCCGCGACAGAGAACTACACTCCACCATCTCGGACACTGACGGTGAGGTCATCGGTGCCGCCTGGCGCTCCTTTGATGGAGAAAACTACACTTTTGATGTAGCGGTCGACCCGGCGCACCAAGGCAAAGGGCTAGGGAGTCGGCTCACAGACGACATGATTGATGACTTTGGGCAGTATGAGGATGTAGGGGAAGATGTCACCATGCGTGTTCATGTGACATCCCCCCAGATGGAGGCCATGCTCGAACGCCGGGGCTTTGAGGTAGTGGAGTCCTTCCCTGGAGGCAATCGAGTCATGAGCCGCCCCGAGGGGGCACCCAAGGCAGCGGGGCTCCCAGAGGGCTTCGAGGACACTAAGATCGTAGATGAGTCGGGTCAGCCTCTTGTCGTGTACCACGGTACGTCTGCCGAGTTTGACGAGTTCGATCCGGCATTAGGCAGTGAGTATGGTATTTATGTGACGCCGAATCAAAAGTACGCCTCTCTCTACGGAGAAGGACGAACGGTTCCGAGCTACGTCAACCTCAAGAATCCTAAGATTGTAGAAGGCAAGTATGAAATATCGCCGCGAGACCTAACAAAGGCTGATGTGACCGAGCTGCAAGCGCAAGGTTACGACGGCATTGTCGTAGTATCTGAGGGTAGGCCTATTTCACGGGCGTCGGAGATTGTCGTCTTCGAGCCAGATCAGATCAGACCAGCCAAGGCAGCGGGGCTCCCGCCCAAGGCAGCAACAAGGGCTCCCTTCCACGACGAGGCAGTCACTGCACGGGCTACGGAGAAGATCCGCGAGAGCCTCAAGCCAGGGGGCGAAGCCGTCGAAGAGGCAGCCGACACGGCAGCGACAGCAGGCAAGGAAGCCGATAGGTACTTTGCTCCCGGAGCACTCAAGGGGGCGAGGCATCAGGCAAATGCTTACAAAAGTCGTGAGAGCCTAGTCTACTTGACGCCCGAGCAGTTCTTGAGACTAGCCGAGCCTGTGGCCTCTGGTGCGGCGCCCTATAAGGCAGAGAGAGTTGCGAAAGCTCTCGAAGAAGGAGTAAAGTTTGGTGATATTCCTTTTCTTGAAGTAAATGCGGCCGGTCGTGTACGTGGGCATGAAGGCCGCCATCGTGCGATGGCGCTTCGGGACAAAGGTGTTCAGCGTATTCCTGTGCGGGTCTTCTCGGACAACATTCGCTGGAGCGAGCAAGCTCCTAGCCCGAAGGGCGCCCGTAAGGCAGTTGACTACGTTGAGAACTTGCCCGAAGAGTTGGTGGGTGAAGACGGCGTGAGCCGCATACCTTTCCCGTTCCATCGGGAAGGACCGAAGCGGGGGCAGCCACGCGACATGTACCTCGAAGATGCGAGTGGGCAGGATGTTGACGCCATTACGGCTCGTGCCTCTAGGAGGCCTGCTCCAGAGTCTCCTCCAGAGCCAGACTCAGTCGAGGCCCTCCTTGACCAGAAGATAGAAGAAGAACAGTTGGCTGAACTCTTCTCGGATAAAGTTGGGGCAGAGGCCCCAGCCGCTTCTGTCTCGGCTGATGACCTCTTCGAACTTCTAGGGAGCCTCGGGAAGAGGGCATCTCCCGAAGCGGGTATAGTCGACGATCTCTTGGAACTTCTCGGGGAGGGGACACCCGGAGCAGCGACAGCAGGGGCTCGGACTGTCGACGAGGCAGCCGACGCAGCCAAGCAGTGGCAGGAGAAGGGCGTCGAGTCACCCTACTTCAAGCGGTGGTTTGGGGACTCGAAGGCCGTGGACGAGGGCGGTGAGCCCGTGGTGCTGTACCACGGTACTTCGGATGAGATTGACGTTTTTAGGAACCCTCACGCTGAGGATGTTGCTGATGGTGGCTGGAACATGTTCGCCACACAGTCGGACTACGCGAACCAGTTTACAGGAGGAAATGAGGGCTCGGTCCTTCCGGTGTACTTGAAGATCACTCGTCCTCTGGACCTTCGAGGGCTCCCCGCACGGAGAGGGGATGTTCGTTCTCGCTTTATCCGTGCTCTACGGAAGGCCGGGATTGACCCCGATACCTTGGATGTTCCCTATGAAAAGGACTTATACCAAGTTGTAAACAAGCGGGGCTTCCGTGGCGCCTTGAGGAAGGCGGCACAAGAGGCGGGGTATGACGGGATTGTTTTCCCAGATGTTTATGGGCCCACTGACAGTACAACGTGGGTCACCTTCGAGCCCACCCAGATCAAGTCCGCCACGGGCAACATCGGCACCTTCGACCCGAAGGACCCACGCATCGCCTACCAGGAAGCTAGTGAGGAGACGTTCCCTACGGGCATCAAGGGCATGGGGCCCCAGGAGTTTGAGGAGGCCCTTGGTGCGATGACGGACGCTAAGGATGTGACACGGTTCATCGCACAAACCGCCGAAAACCCTGCCTATCGGAAGATCGCCGCACGCATCACACCCTTCATCGAGAACACATCGTTCCAGGTGCTAAAGAAGGGAGACCGTGCGCCGAGGGCGATTGCCTCGGGCCGTGCGCGTGGCCTTCACAGCTATGATGTGAAGACGACTCTTGGGGTTACTACCGAGGCGGCGCCCGAGTCACAGATCCGCGTCCGCACGAGGGACCTCGGGGAAGGACTGGCAGGAACCAACGCAGAGACGGTCTTGCACGAAGCCATTCACGCAGCGACGGTGCGGAGATTAGCGGATGCGCGCCTTTATAAGAACGCAGGCACCCCGCTTGCTGCGGCCCGCAAGGAGTTGAATGAGCTGATCAAGGTGGTTGCTCCTAAGTGGGACGGGGCGGGGGTCGAAGGAGTTCCGGCGTACTTGGATGAGAAGGAGTTCGTCACTTGGGGCCTCACGAACAAGAACTTCCAAGAGTTCCTCAAGACAGTCAAGATCGAAGGAGAGCGCGGTTGGACGCGCTTCGTGCGGATACTGGCGGACTTACTGGGTATCCCCCCCGATGAGCACAATGCCTTGAGCGAGCTCTTGCGGGTAACCGACCTGCTTCTTGAGGCGCCTCTCGAGGACCTGCCCCTCCGCATCCACACCAAGGGCCGCCCTCGGTGAGCACGCTTCCCGCCGAAGCCCTAGAAGCCCTCTGCGACCCGGCGATCAGTCTGCCTGCCTATGCCAAGGTCATCGACCAGAAGACAGGACGGGAGATCAAGTACGACCCGTTCGCTATCACGGAGAAGCTCCAGCGAACGGTGGTCTCGTACTACTCCGACCCGCCTCTCACTGACCTGGGCCAGGCCCGGTGGCTCACACTGCTGGGCTACCGCCAGGGAGGCAAGAGCCTGACGGCAGAGGCCTGCGGCTACGTGAAGTCGGCCTACATCCCAGGCCACGACCACGTCTGCATCGCGGACAACAAGGAGAGGGCTGAGTACCTGCATCGACGCATTCACCTCATCCACAGCCACTGGCCCGAGGTGGTCCGGGCCAAGACAGTGCCCAACCGAGAGGTCCGTCGCATGACGTTCGCCCACGGCGGCAAGATGCGCGTCCTGTCCGGTGAGTCAGGGGCTGTCGGTATCGGCCAGTCCCCGGACAGCTTCCACGGCAGCGAGCTCCCCTACTGGAGGAACGCTGGGCACCAGTTCTCGATGATCTACCCGTCGATGATCAACAGAGATCACTCGAAGGTGCTCCTCGAGTCGACCCCGGCGCCCATGACCGAGAACTCGACGGAGTGGTGGCGTGACCAGTGCCGGGACGCCAAGCAGGGGCTCGGACGGTGGGTGTACGCTTTCTTCCCGTTCTGGGATGGCAAGCTCAACCGAAGGAGGTGGCCGAAGAACAGTGCCTTGGACAACGAAGAGATCGGGATGATGAACCGGTACGGTCCCGAAGGCCTCAAGAAGGAGCACCTCGCCTTCCGTAGGCTCATGCTCGAGACGGATGCGGAGATCAGACGCAACCCCGACATGTTCAAGGTCTACTACCCGTTCGACGACATCTCCTGCTGGATCTCCACAGCAGGCTCTGTCTTCCGGGCCGACGTACTCAAGAAGCACCAGGAGGCCCTCCTCGTGCCCTGGAACGCACCTTACATGGAGTACGAGTCACCAGAGCCAGGGGCGGTCTATGTGCTCGGGGCTGACCCTGCGGGCTACGCCTCGAGAGATCATGCCGCTTTCCATGTCATCAAGGTCTACGACGGTGAGTGGACCCAGGTAGCGTGCTTCGGCGGGGTTACCGACCCTGTGTCTTTCGCCCGGAAGATCAACGCGGTGGGCCGCCGGTACAACAACGCGATGGTCGGCATCGAGTCCAACGGTGTCGGTGTCGCGACTCTCGCGTTGCTCCAGGAGATGGACTACCCGAACCTGTACTACGAGAAGCCCTACAAGCCCGGTGTAGCGGCCACGGTCAAGTCTGTGCCCCAGATGCTGTCCTACCTCCAGGACGCGCTCATGGACACGCTAGTGCTCCGAGACGAGGACAGCGTGGGACAACTGGGCTCGTACCGTGAGGACAAGTCCACCGAGCGGTCAGCAGCCTCGGAGATCTTGCAGGGGAACAAGACCGGGCGGCGCAGAGAGCGGCACCACTGGGACAAGGTCTCGGCACTTCAGCTGAGCTGCCTGCTTGCCAGACAGGCTCCGCGCCGTTTCAAGTCCGGGGCTCCTCCGGAAGAGCTGGAGAATGTCGTGCTGTTCCGCGACATGACCTATGACCAGTTGCAAGAATATCGCAAGTCGAGTACGAAGAAGACGACTCGACGGCGCGCGAGATACCCGAAACGGAGGCGATGATGCCCGACGATACCACGAACTCGGAGGAGCTTGCCGCTTTCACCGCCAAGCCGAAGGCCAGGGCACGGAAGGCCAAGAAGGCCAAGAAGGCCAAGGCGCTGGAGATGCCCGAGGCGCTCCGAGAGCACAACAAGCTCCCTCCGAGTGTGTTCCTCCGCAAGGCCCTCTTCTTCTTGGGCCAGTTGGGAGTCCTCGCGGCAGATCGGGAGAACCTTGAGGCACGCATCCGTGATGTGCGTCGGACGTTTGGTCCTCGCTGATGCCCGGAGACCCTCGAGCCGAGGCAGCCGTCACCCAGGGTGACATCCACCGCAGGCTGCGGAAGCTACGGGCTCGAGCTGTTCGAGGGTATGATGTGGACGCGGACAAGATGGACCTCGCCAGTACGTTTGATCCCGTTGAGACAACGAAAGAAGTCGCTGCACGCAGCAAGGAAGGCCGCTGATGGCGAGGATGTCTAGGGCAGAGGCTCAAACGGCTGTCGATGCAAAGCTCCAAGGAAGAGTCGAAGCGGGTGATCTTCCCCCAGCGGCGGCTGACGCCTTGACCGATAGCCCACGCAAGCGCAGGGCACTGCGACAGAGGGAGAAGCTGATTGCCGAGCACGGTGAGGGGGCGGCCCCGACCTCGGGGACCTCGATGCGTGTCCTCCCGGCGGGAGAAGGCGATGCGACAGACCGAGCAAGGGCTGCTGTGGGTCCGATGGCAAGAGATATCGTTGCTGATCGGTACCCGCAGGAGACTGAAATAGTATACTCGAGCGAGCCCGTTGACTTGGAAGTGGAGCCCACACCGGAGGCCGAAGAGGCAGCTCCAGCAGAAGAGCCCCCACCAGAGCCTGTCCCAGTGGACCCCGAAGTGGCAGCGGCTCTTGATGACACGGCAGCAACGCCAGAGTCCAGGGAGATCAGCCATCGGCCAGCGAGCCCCGAGGAGCTTAGTGCAGCAGAAGAGAGACGCGCGGCTCGGCTTGGACCAGAAGCAATGGAGCGGCAGCGCAGACTACGGGAGTACCCACAGGGCGAAGACTTCGACGACAAGTATCGAGAGGCTGTTGGAAGGTACTCGGAGTTGACATCAACGGGCCCCACACCCGAGGGAACCTTCGCCCCCGAAGAGGAGGAGTTTGAGTTTGAGGACGGCACTGGAGCCGCTCCCGAGGCCACTCCCGAAGCCACTCCCGAAGCCGCTGCGCCCCCCGAAGGCTTCTCCATGTGGGAGCCTCTAGGCGGCGGGAAGACCCGCTACCAGGTCGAAGGGGACGAGGGCTACTCCTACATCTATGATGAGAACGATGACTCCTACACCATTGATCAGGGAAGCGCGACGGGCGGCGGAAGTGTGATTCGGCAGGGAAGCCCCTTCCATGCTGCCCTCACGAGGCAGCGGGAGAATCCGACAACCTATCAGCCCAATCTCCCTACCACTCGGGCAGCGGGCCTTGCGATGGCTGACGACACCTGGGAGGATGAAGAGCAGCAGGCCGCTGCCTTCGGTGAGCTGGAGTCGCCCGTAGACGCGGGCTACGAAACAGTGGGCGCAGAAGAAGCTGCGGCACAAGAGCTAGGCGAGTCCCTGCCCGGCACGGAAGACCCCTACGCTGTCTCGGAAGACCCCTTCCCCGAAGCGGCTGGTGCTGAGCAGATGGGTTGGTATGAGGGCCCGGAAGCCAGCACGGTCGCAGGCACTCTGGGCACTCGAGGAGGACTACGCGAGGCCGGCAGAGCGATCGATGCGCGCAAGGGAGCTGCGCTTCGGGAGGCTGGTGAAGAAGGAGTAGAGCAGGCACACTTAGCACGGGGCTACGGTGATGCCGATCAGTTCTCGGGAAAGAGAACGGTGGCGCCATCAGGAGCCGTCACCCGGAACAAGCAGTTGCTCGAGGAGGCCATCCAACAGGGTGGCTTGGCCTACGATGACCTCACGCCCGAGCAGAAGGGCTTCTTCAACAACTTCAAGGAGAGCTCCTTCTCCCGAAGGCTCTCTCCGGAAGACCGCTACGTGGTGGGGCGGCTCAAGGCGATGGAGGCTGTTGATGAGGCGGCACGCGCGGCGGCAGAGGCGGTTGCTGATGAGGCATTCGACGAGATCGACGACAGGGTCGCGCAGAGCCTCCTGACCCGGCTACAGGGAGGCCTTCCCAGTCTCCCCGAGGGCGCCCGTGGTGCTGCGGCTTACGGGAAGGAAGTGGCGGGGAAAGCTGCAAGAACAGCACTGGGAGCCGCGGAGTACGGAGTGACGCATCCTGGGCAGATGCTCAAGGGGGCTGGCCGAGTAGGGCTTGCCGCGCTGTCGCTGATGCCCGATCCCACTGATATCGCGATGCTTGCTGCTTCAGCTCCGTATCTTGGGCTCTACGAGCTCGGTGCCCGGAAGGACCTTGAGAACGCGCTCCAGGGGCGCGGGCCGGACTGGCCTTACTTGTATACAAGTGAGCGTCCGCCCTCGACAGCGCATCGGCGCCAGATGTTCGACTTCATCGATCAGCAGAGAACGGAAGAAGGCCGCGCGTCTGCCATCAAGCAGCTCATCGAGGTCACTAAGTTCGTCGAGCCAGAGGTGCTTTCTGCAGTCATTCAAGTGGAATCTGACGGAGCTGGCCTGACGCCCTTCGACCAGTTGCCTCCAACTGAGCGAGAGCTCAGAGGAGGAACGGCAGAGGCCGCCCGCGAGACTGCTCCTGCCTTCAGCCCGAAGCTCTAGGGGGAACCGCGTGGCTCTGACGCAGAAGCAAATCCAGGGCATCATCTCAGCCCACCGGACCAAGTCACGTACAGAGAGGCGTGACTGGGACCGGTGGCGCTCGTGGTACGTGGCCGAGTACTGGGGCCAGGACGAGGACCGCCCCTCGGGTTCTACGGACATCCTGGAAGACGAGGATGTGAACTTCCAGACGAACTATCCGTATGCCTACATCGACACGATGATCGCCAACATCTGTCCGCAGAACCCCCAGGTCACGGTGATGGCTCGGCGGGAGGCCCTGCAGCCGGCTGCCCAGTTCCGCGAGGCCCTCGTCAACGACGTGTTCCAGCGCAACAAGCTCCACACGGTCCTGTGGAAGACAGCGACCAACGCCAGCATCTGCGGCAGGGGCTTCCTCAAGCTCGTGTGGAACTTCAAGCGGGAGTCTGTCGAGATCTTCGACGTGGACCCGCGCAATGTCTTCTTCGACATGTCGGCCGCGAAGTTCGAGGACACTCGGTACGTCGTCGAAGTGACTGTGATGACCGAGGCCGAGTTCAAGGGCCGGTCAGAGTCGAAGGACGGGGAGCCTTCGCAGTACGACTCTGCGGTTGCCAAGAAGGCTGACTTCGGTGGCTATCCAGCATGGCTCAAGGACACTGTCCGCAGCAACTCGCTGATCAACGAGGCGTCCCTCGAGGTCTACAAGTGGGTCACGGTCTACGAGGTCTACGACTTCGAGGGGGACCGCTACTACCACATGCTCGAGAACGTCGAGGACCCGCTCTTCGAGGGTGATCTGCCCTACACCTATGTCCGCAACCCCTTCGTCCTGGTCACGTTCAACCAGAACATGACCGACCTCGGAGGGCTCAGTGACATCAAGCTCATCGGCTCGCTGCAAGAGCGGCTCAACGAGATCGACACGCTCGAGCTGTGGCACGCCCACACCTCGACACCCGTGACGATGGTGAACACAGCCCTCGTGGACAACCCCGAGACCCTGGTCACAGCGTTGCGGGAGGCGAATCAACCGGGCTCCATGATTGCAGTGGAAGGGAAAGCCAATGCGCCCCTCAAGGATATCATCGGTCAGACGCCTGTTCCGAGCTTCTCCCCCGAGTTCAAGGAGATGCGCGAGCGGTGCAACCTCGTCATCGAGTTCATCCTGGGCATCCCCCAGTACAGTCGTGGTGTTGTCGGCGTTGCTGATGTGGCCACCGAGGTGGCACTGGCTGACACCGCGACCCGTACTCGCAATGGCCGTCGCATCAAGATGATGGAAGATGGTGTCAGTGATCTCTCGGAGAAGACCACAGGGCTCTACGAGGAGTTCCTGCCCGTCGACACCCGGCTTCCGATCAGACTCACGGACAGCCACGATGTGCTTGAGGTGACCCGCGAGACCCTGGCCATGCGGACCAATCGCAACCCGGCCGACAAGTCCCTTGAGTACGACTATGTCGCGATGCCGTATAGCCCCACCGAGAACCACAGGCTGGTACAGCTCCAGAAGCTCCAGCAGTACCTACCGCTTCTCCTCCAGGCACCGGGCGTTGATCCGGGCAAGCTCATCGCGAAGCTCCTCGATCTCCTGGGCCTCCGGGATGTTCTCGTGCCGCCTCAGCCGCAGGCACCTCCAGGGGGAGCAATGCCAGGCATGCCGCCTGCACCTGGGGCGGCGCCTCCCGGAGGACCCGAGGCAGCCCCGCCGGGGATGCCAGGGCTTCCGCCTACTGCTCTTGCCGGGGGCAACCTGCCGCCTGGTATTGAACCTCCTGCGGTCCCCACGCCCTTGGGCGGCCCAGGGATGCCGGGGATCTGATGCCGAAGCGTGGCCAACTTGATCCGGACGCGAAGACTGCCTCGAAGAAGAAGCGTCCGTATAATAGCAAGACGAAAAAAGACCGTGCCTCGCGCAATGCGGCTCGGGCAAAGCTCGAGAAGGAGGGTCGCGTGAAGAAGGGAGACGGCAAGGACGTTGATCACAAGAACCGCAACCCTCGTGACAACAGCGACGACAATCTGCGGGTAACGACCAAGAAGCAGCGGGGAGACAACAAGCCTGCCAGGGCTCAGCGTCCTCCAGGTGTGCGGCGCAAGGCTCGTCGTGAGGCCGCTCGCAAGTCGAAGCCTGTCTCGACGTTTGAGGAGCTCCGGGAGAAGGGGCGCAAGCGTCTTGGGGACACCTGATGCCCCTCTACGACTTCAAGTGCGACGAGGGCTGTGGCTACTTCGAGGACATGTTCATCCCTCTGGCCGAGAAGGATGATGCGCGTTGCCCTGATTGTGGCTCGACGATCACCGTTCGCATCGGCGCTGTGATTACGATTGGCCCGATGCCCTCGAAGCCTCTCCGGGTGAACCAGATCGGGCGGGAGTTCACATCGAACTCCGAATACAAGCAGTACCAGCGCGAGAACCCTGACTGCGCGATATTGAGCGCAGGCTCTACGGAATGGCAGAACCACGTCGACATGGCCCGCGAGAAGGCAGAGAAGACCGCGCGCCGCAAGGGCTACAGAGACCTGGCTCAGCAGCACGAGAAAAGAGGGCGAGAGAAGGCGCGGAAGGCCGGGAAGATTGACGGAAAAGTTTTTGTCTAATACGACGTGCATGAGGTGATTGATGCCCGTGATGGAACAACTGCTCGCCAGCCTCCAAGAGAGCCCTCCTCAGTCCGAGGAGGAGCTGCGGCAGCTTCTGTCAGATACGGGCTACGATCTCGTGGCGACTGAGCCAGGTGGGGAAGAGGAAGGCATCGAGGAAGAAGGCCTCGAGGTCGAAGAGCCGGGTGGCATGGAAGAAGAGGTCGAGGCAGCAGAGGAGGGCCCTGCGTCCCCTGTGGATGCCATGAAGGACCTGATGGACATGGGCGGCGATGAGCCCAAGACCCCCGGCATGAAGATGACGGTCATGCGCCTGGGAGCAGCGAAGAAGGCCCTGGGCAAGGACAAGAAGAAGAAGTCAGCAGACGAAGGGGGGATGTATGGGTGACGAGATCGAAGCAGGGGGTGCGTCCGCCGCTCCTGCTGAAGCGCCCGCTGCGGCGGCGCCGGCTGCGCCGGCAATGGATGCTGCTGCGGAGGGGTCTGTAGATACCTCCCTTTCTACGGATAGTGAGGCGTCACCCTCTGCTTCCTTCGACTGGGACTCCTGGGACGGAGAGACGGAGGCCCTTCCCGAGCTGGCCCGCAAGTGGGCAGAGCCCTTCGGGGCCTACTACTCGAAGCGATCTGATTCACAGCTCGAGTCGAAGCTCTCGGAAGTTGAGGACCTCAAGAACCTCTACGACACCCTGCTCGAGGGCAAGCGCGACCCGAAGATGGGTGAGCTCGAGAAGGCACTGGCCGAGTGGGAAGAGAAGCACGGAACAGCGGTCTCCGAGTGGGAAGGCAAGTACGGAGAGCTCGACAAGACGTACAACCAGTACAAGACCAACGTCGAGGCCGCTATCGACCAGGAGGCCGCAGAGTTCTCCAAGTGGTTTCAGACAGAGAACGCCGACATCTTCGAGAGCGAGCAACTTGCTGAAGTGTTCGTCGGGCTTCTGGAAGAGGGATGGGAACTAGAGGGCGCTGCCGAGGCAGCCCGTCTTCCCGCTTCGCTGCTTCAAGCAGCAAGAAAGGCGAAGGCCGATGGAGTCCCTGACTCCTACGCCATTCGACTTGCAGGCAGGGCGAAGAGCCCCGCAGCTCCACGGCCGGGGGCCAGGATCACGTCTGGGGCTACGACTCCAGCGAGGTCTCGGGAGCAGACGATGTTGCCTGATACGAAGGCGCCGGCATCGTTCAAGGATCTTCGTCACCTAGCAGCGCGCGATGCGCTGAAACGAAAAAGGGGTAACTGATGGCTATTTCGCCTGACGTTCTGGCTACCGCTCTCAATGAGCTGATGCCCGCCTACTCCGAGCTCTTCGTCAAGTGGCATCCGCTGCTTGAGAAGATCTTGCTTGGCGGAAACATGGACCGCGCCGCCCTCAAGGGCCCGAAGCGTGAGTTCGCTGTTGTCACTGATGGACCGGGTACGGTCACGCATGTGGCGACGGGAACCGAGATCATTGCAGGTGGACGTTCGCAGAACGCGCACCGAGGCAATGTGGTCGCGCCGCGTCTCATCTACGCATTCGACGTGCCTGGCAAGGACCTTGCCGAGGCGAATGGCGAGATGGACCTGGCCCGCATCCTCCAGCACTATCCAGAGCTGGCGCTTGCGGACTTCCACGAGCGCATCTCGAATCAGCTCGGCACCGGCAACGGTACGGGCGTCGGGTCGTTCGCGTCGTTCAACGGCGATGCGACCTTCAACCCAGACGGCACTGCGCGTCCGGGGTTCTTCGAGTTCGCTGCGCCGGGCGCCCAGACCAACATCGTCCATGGGCTCAACCCGGCGACGGTCACGGGCTGGACGAACCAGTACGAGGACATCTCGAGCTTCGCGACCAATGGTCGGCCCCAGATGCGGAAGGCGTACTACGCCGCTTCGCGCCAGGGCAAGACGCTGGGTCCGGTCGACTTGATGACCGGCGACGAGCAGTCCTACCTGAACTATATCGAAGACCTCGATGACGCAGTCCGCGTCACCAAGATCGATGGTGACAAGGCCCCAGGCAACGTCAGGCAGGGTGTGAAGTTCCTCAATGCGGACTTCTACCTCGACGACTCCATCGACATCTCCATCACGGCCGGTGGCGCCGCAGGTGGCTTCAGCACGGCTCGTCCGCAGGACGGGGTCATCTACGGCTTCAAGACGCCGACGTGGTACTCCTTCACCCTCGGTCACGACGCGAGCAAGGAAACGAAGGGCGACTTCGCCGTTCGCGGTCCTTTCCGTATCCCAGACCAGGACCTCTACCGCTACGAAATCGTTCTGATGATGGGTCTTCACACCACCCAGCGCAGGGCCAACTTCGCCGTCACTGGCGCAGCCACGCCTTAGGAGGGCATCATGGGATTCACTGGTGCGGGGATTAGCCCCACTACTGTTACGAACGAGTCAGGATCTGGCCTGGACGATGCGAGTCAGCTCGCCCCTCTCGGGTTCCAGCTGACCGCGCCGAACGGCGACAAGGGTTTCCAGACCTGGGTATACGTCAAGGCAGGCGGTGCGCTCACCGAAGGCCTCATCTGTCAGCTGATCGATTCGGCTACGACCTATGAAGTCATTGCTGCACCAACGTCTGTTTCGGTGAATGACACCGCAGTTCGCGTTGTGGGTGTGGCGCAGCACGCTATTGGCGACAATGGCTTCGGCTTCATCCTCGCGAAGGGCTTCGGCAATATCCGGGCGGGTTCAGCCGGGATCTCGGTTGACACTGCTGTTACCTCGGGAGGGTCTGCTGTAGGTCGTGGCATTGACTTCGCAGCGGGAACGACTGCTCCGGGTTGCATCATCGCGCATTGTACTGTGGTCGCGGCTGCGGATGCGCAGGCGACGTGCTTCATCAACTGCGCTGGCACAGGCTGATCTGAATGCCCACGTCTGCCAGCGTATCTACTTCAGCGGAGGCCCTACTCGGGTCGACGCTGCGGGTAGAGGGCAGCAATCGTGGGCCCCAGACGTGGGTGTATGTCCTCAATGAAGGCTCTACCGACTTCACAGTGGGTGATGTCGTCATGAGGAACACAACGAGTACGGACTACAAGGCCGTGCTCGCCACTGCGGGGACGCTGATCCACGGTCTGCGTGTGATCGGCGTTGCCCAGCACCTCATTGCCGCCGGGTCGTATGGGTACGTGCTTCGGCGCGGCATCGGTACGATCCAGGTCGGCAGTGGGGCGAGCGTGTCTGACATCGAAGCCCTGACTACTGGTGGAGTCGAAGCAGGCTCGGTGATCAAGTTCGCGGCCGGGACCACAGCCCCTGCTTGCGTTTTCGGGATGGCTGTGGCAAATATATCATCAAGCGGCACGGGGAACGCCTTCTTCGACTGCCGAGGGTAGGCCATGGACCTGGCAGGTATCCGCACTTCCATGTACGCCCAGGCAGACTGGTCTCCCGACCAGTCTCCCGAGGCTATTGCACGAGTCAATAGCTTCATCAACAGGGCCTACAACCAGCTCTCGCTCGAGGCGCCGTTCCTCTTCTTCGAGGACAAGCTCCGCGTAGCCACCGAGCCAGATGTGGTGTCGCTCTCGACAAATGACAGGCTGGGGATGGTAACTAACACAGGATTGCCCTCCAATGCGGAGGACCCCTGGACGTTCGTTACGACATACACGAAGACCACGGCCGATGCGGATACAGCCGCATACACCGCTACTTGGAAGACTGACCGGTCGTGGGATGGACGCATCATCGAGTTCGAGCTCGCTGACGGGACGCTCCTTCGGAACCAGATCAGGACGATCTGGTACGACAGTTCGTCTGATCGGTGGCGGCTCACCGTCGTGCATCCCTTCAACAAGGACGAGCACGGGACCGCCGCTGTCAAGTGGAGCATCTACACCGAGGCCTACGGCTTCCCCGACGACATCATCAAGATGCGCTCGATGCGGCTGTTCAACAACACCCAGCAGTACCCGCTCGACGTGCTTGGCCAGGACGAAGCAGAGCAACGCTCCCTCGTAGGGCCTCGAGCACAGGTGGCAGCGGGCATCCCCCGCATCGCCTTCCGGCGTGAGCACTTCCAGCTCGAGGGCCCCGGCCTAGCCCCCAAGGTGTTCCCGTACGGCGTCACTGCCTGGAAGGGCCCCGAGAAGCCCGGTGAGTTTGAGTACGTCGTGACGTACGCCTGGGGCAAGCGGGACGCCGAGTTCCGTCTTCCTGGCCTACCGAAGTGGGACTCGTATGCGGGACAGTGGAGCAACACGGGTCAGACGATTGCATTGGCTCCGAACGAGGAGGCTGCCCGCAACCGGGTCAGGGAGCCTCGCTATGAGTCGGCTCCGAGCCCTGCGAGCGAGAAGGTTGAGACGCCGTACATCGAGTTGCAACTTGGAGACGGTAAGTTTCCACTGGGCTACGCGGGCATCGGCCTGACCGTCCCCAACATCGAGTACGTCCTAGGCTTCCTCACAGAGCACCCCACGGGTAGCCCGACAGGGGCTCGTGTGTCGCAGCACCAGTCGGGCATCCACATCCGCATCTATCGTCGCCGCCTGAGGGACTTGGAAGACCTGACTGGAACCTACGGTGCGATGGAGTTTGCCAGTAAGGGCATCACAGGGCCTTCCGCCTTTGCGGACAACAAGCAGAAGTTCTATCTGCTGGCCGAGATGCGCGCTGACGAGCTGAACAAGGGTCGGTTCATCGACAACGGGGAGTACATCCCCGATCGTTCACGGCCTCTGCGTGATGTGCATGGGTATCAACAGTACGGTCTCTACCCCAGGCCCGACGCTCGGTACGAGATCGACATCCGGTGTGTCCGCCGGCCTCAAGAGCTCAAGGATGAACGGGATGTGCCCACCCTCCACGCAGAGGCCATCAACGTGCTCATCACGAGGGCCATGTCGTACCTGTACGAGTCGATGGGCAACCTCAACGCCTCGCAGCTCATGGTCATCCGATACCAAGATGAACTGATGACGCTGGCCAAGCGTTACGGGGACATGCGGCCGTCTGCGGTGCCCGTGATCCGGCGGATGTCGAGAGCCCGTTATTCAGCTCGGAGCCGGGACAACTATCGGAAGTGGTACAAGAGTTAGGGAGGAACTATGAACAAGATGGTCAGCGGAGGCCTCTACCAGTTCACAGACTACCGGG
>Ga0208299_1001704_pt1 | contig 15892 bp, 16 predicted proteins | sample 15_taG_FD_184089 | JGI IMG/M metagenome (GOLD analysis project Ga0208299, IMG submission 184089) | Marine viral communities from the Subarctic Pacific Ocean - 15_ETSP_OMZ_AT15312 metaG (SPAdes) (version 2) | ecosystem: Environmental > Aquatic > Marine > Oceanic | place: Pacific Ocean | collected...
ATGACCTTATCCTCTACTTGAATTTCCCCCAAGTATAATTCCTCTTCAGGGTTAACACTTTCGTTTAAGAAATGTCGCCAATTTTCAAGTAGGAGTTTCATTTTCTATTCGCCAGCTTGTGATCTCAAAGCATTGTAAATCTCTTCCATCTCTACTTCTGGCATTCCCATGACAATATTGTACAGATCTCTTGGCTCAAGATAATCCTTTATAACCTCAATCACAGTTTCCATTGGAAGCTTGCTTATGACGACATCCAAGTCGGAACCAATCGCATCATATGCATCTGATTCTCGTACATTCGAGATTTCTTCTTTAATCAATTTGATTAAATGCTTCTTTGTAATTTTCATTTTCCATTCTCCGGTAATTTTGATTCCAAAAAGGATATAAGAGATCTCACATCAGAACCGAGTGGCGGGTGCACATCTGGAACAAAAGCGCGTAGTGCTTTTGCCCAAGAGAAGAAACCAAAAGGCGAGAACTCAAAGCCAAGGCAGGTCGGCAATGAGTTAAGTAAGTTTCGCTAATGTCTTTTAGATGTCCCATAACTTATATAATTAGTTTGTTTTAGTTAATAAGTTTAATAATTTTGAGGCGTAGCTGTCAGGTTCTTCATTAAATTGCTTAATTAATTCATCGGCTGTGTCGTGGCGAAACTCAAACCTTTCGTCTTCTTCATAATAATTCGTGACATCTGGAATTATTTCTCTTTGTGTTGCTTCAATTTTCGGAGAGTAGTAACGATAAATCTCTGGGTTATATGTATCTCGACCATTGCGAGCACCCTTGATACCAGCATCTTTCATCAGCTGCAAGATTTTAAAGCGGGCCATTGTCGAAGAGTATTCAAAATCATTTATTTGATTCTCGTCCAGATATGATATCGACACAAGGTCTTTTCTAACTCGTCCTGATTTTTGATTTCCGAATCTGTCAGAGGGGTAGAAAATAATTTTTTTAACGAAGTCGTCGGCGGTCTCAAAAGAATTATGCTCATGCTCCATGCCAGAACGAACATTAAACCAATCCAAAATTCTTGACTTTCCATTTTTCTGCTCCTTTATGGGCGGCAAGCCAAAAATACCTTGGTCATCAAAGATAACCAATTTATTGAATTTGAACTTGACTAATCTCGAATCGCGAGTTATAACCTTGAGAATATTATCCCTTATATTTATTGAGGCCGCCTTATCCCCCACGGGTAGCCCACCAGCTAAGCCGAGAATGAAATTTATTTTCTCGAACGCCTGAAGCTTGTTTTTTGTCTCGAATAAGGGCAATCCATTTTCCAGCAAATCAAACCGAAAGGGAGAAGCATTACCTCCATAAATACAAGGGCACTTATTAAAATAAGCATACACTTTAGCATTCAAACCACCTCCAATGACAATGGTATCATACTGATATATATGCCTAGCTAGGCTCAAAATCCCCTCTTAATTGCCTTTTGTTGCTTTTAAGATTTTTCTCGCACGGGATTCAACCAAGATTTCAGCCTCGGTCTTCACGGGAGATTCCAAAAGTGAGTTTCTTTTTTTAATCTCTTCGTTTATGAGTTGCTTTATCATTTCGATAAATTGTTCATTTTTATTCATTCTAATTCTCCACAATTCCTAGAACGTGATTTTCTAATACTAAATAGATTGGACCAGAGCCAAAATCCACTTCTTCAATCATTGGTCCCAAAACAACCACTTCTTTTCCGACAGCAAGGGGCGGGCGAACATCTGAAGATATTTCCGATACGGTCACTTTTTCATAGTGGCTCTGGTTTGTGAAAGAACCCTCCGGTAATGCAATAAGCATTTCCTCTTCTGTTGCTGTTTCTCCTCTCTCGACCAATAAATAACGATTACAGGGCTTAAATTTCATAATTACTCCACATTGTTTGTGCCCCGAAGGGCTTCTAAGTATTCTTCTGGCATTTCACACGCGCCTCCGGCGCACGCTGGTTCTTGGCAGAAATCAATATTGTTTTCTTCTTCACTCATTTCTGTCCAATCAACATCTTTATATTCTTTGCTTAACTTTTCCCAAAGTTTAAGATTATAAATATCTTTAAGACAATAAGTCATTTTACGAACCTCTCCACAAAAATGGCTATCGGCAAATTTAATCGCTGCGTTAATCCATCGGCGTTTTAACCAGTTGGTTTGCCCGATTGGTTCGCCAATACCGAGGAGACAATTGCAGGCTGCCCAAAGGTTACCATCGAATGTGGCAAGCGCGTCTTCAATAATTCCGGAAGCAAAAAATGAGCCGTTACCATACTCCCTAAGAATATCTGTATTATAGGGAACAGCACAAAAAGGAGCTTGTGGATAATCTTTGTCGCCCGAATTAGGAATTAAAGAGATACCCGCAAAATATTTTCTATTATTGTAAATATAATCTTCAATCAAATTCCACTCATCGCGGCGAACATGAATTGTGTTTGAAACATTGTGGCTTAGCCAAGGCTGTGTGCAGAGATCTTTGTTTGTCCCATAGCGAACCCAATTTTGTTGAGTTAGTTTGACGCTCTCTAACAGCTTTTGGGCGTTAATTTGATTCTTTGTCTTTGCTCCCGCAGGAACCTCACAAAGGAATGTTATAACTTCGGTGACACCATTTGGATCCCAGACTGAAGTCTCTACTGCCCTTGGATTAATTTTCTTAAAATGCTGAACAGGGTTTTCTTGAACATTTGCCTGCACGCGGCGGAAGTACCTTTTTGCATGATGCGGGTGAATCCCGCTGGCGGTACCGAGAATACAACTTGTCGAGCCGGCCGGCTTAACACAGGTGGTTCTTGCTGCTCGATTAATGCCGATGATATTTGCAATCTCAATATTTGTCTCTTTTACTATTTTTGCCCCGTTTCTTTGAATTTGCGGATTAAAAAGAACATCTGGATTATCCATCATGCCAGTAATCGAAACACCCAGCAATGCTTCTCGTCTTGTAATTCTTTCAGTTGTCTCACCGACGTAAGGAAAACTAGTGTAAGCCGCCTGAAGGGTTCCCAAAATTGAGGCGGCGCGGCATGCTTCATAAAATTTTTCTTCGGTGTTTGCCCTCTTTCCGTTGATCTCCGCAAGGTTGCAAAACTGCCAACCGGATTTGCCGGTTTCGATATCTACTGGATAAAGCCCAATCTCAACGCAAGGGTTGAATCCCATCTCTGTGCTTTCAGCCCAAACAAATCCCGGTTCACCATATTCTTTAACACATGACATCAATTTGTTGAATGTCGCCTTTGTGGTATCATCGCGTACAAGAAGGGCGCTGTTGTTTGATCTACCGCGTTGTGGATTTTCAATAAACCATTTGCCAGTCTTGGCTGTCGCCATTTCGTCATCATCCGGAGAAAAGAGTGCTATAGTGGCTGACCGGCGTACACCACCGCTGATAACCGCGTCTGCAGCGTGCATAATAATATCATAAACATCCAGTGGTCGCAAATTTGAAATTTTGGCTTGCGAAAGGCTTTTCTCAAAGATTTCTTCAATTTTCTCGATTGAGCGGCGCAAACCATCTGGGCCAGGGGCTTTGGCACCTGATGACAAGGCAGCACCCGCAGGGCGAATACTTGAATAATCAAAAATGATTTTTTCGCCGGCATAATGATCAAACTCTGGTATGCCACCCATATAACTTGCGACAAGAACGCCAATCGCGTCGGCCCAACCCTCAATGGTGTCAGGAACTACAAATCTTTTTTTGATTATTTCTCCACGCTTTGTTACTGGTGGTAGTTTTGCAACGTGATGGCGTTGAACCGAGAAGCCGACGCCACTTCCGCAAAGAAGCAAATACATCAATTCTTGAAATGCACGAGTGCGATTAATGTGGCCGAAGGCGCAATTATAAACCCTAGCATTATGCTTGAAAATGGGGGTGCCACCGAACTGCAAAATACGTTGTGAACCTAAAATATCTTTTTTGAGAACTGCGCTCTCGGCAAGCTCGATGTGTTCCATAACATCAGGATAATCTTTAAAATATTCCCTGTGCATATTAAAAACTCGATCAACTTGCTCTTTCCAGGTTTCCCTTCTGCCCTCTTTTGCCAAATATCTGGCATACTTTGCGATTCTTGTATATTCCTGCAGTGTACTTAACGACATATTATTTTTCCCTTCCTTTCTTATTATTCTTTTTATATAACCTGACAAGCTTCTGCTCTTGTCTTTTCTTGGCATCTTTTTCTACTTCGCCGATAGTTTCGCCTGTCGACGGGAGTACTTTAATAGTGATGTTGTCTGTGCTCATAAAAATTGGAAATATTTGCCCGTCTGGGCCATTTCTATTTTTTGCTACAAAAATCCTCCCAGTCTTTGCCAACTTATCCTCTGCCGTTCTGGATATTGAAAAAATAAAATCTGCGACAAAACATTTATTAAAAGCCTCACTAATTGATTCCATTGTTATAACCTCGGCGTTTAATCCAGAACGATTTGTCTGGCTTGCTGTCCATAGACAGCATTTAAATTCTTGCGCCAAACCGCGAAGCTGTTCATAAATAGTTTCCAATTCGTGTCTTTTCTCTCTTAATCCCGAAGTTGGGCGTAAAAGATCCGCATAATCGACGATAATAACATCGGGCTTAAATCCCCTGTTGATGACTTTTTCTAAATGATTTCTCAAAGTCACTGGTGATGCGGATTTTGTCGGATACTCTCTTACGATCAGCTTCCCTTCTAATTCCTGAATTTTTTCATAGATTTCTTCTTTGAATGTTTTTAAAGAACTGAGAGGAACATTAGTAATACAACTATCAAACCTCGAACCAACGACGGTATCCGAAAGTTCCAAAGTATAATATATCACGTTTTTTCCGGCAATTAAAGCTTGTGCGCCGATATGAACAAGAGCCATACTTTTTCCAGCTCCAGTTGGGGCGATCACAACGCCCAGTTCGCCGTTTCCGAGACCTTGGTGAGTAAGGTCATCAAGCTCTGGCCAACCGGTGGCGACCGGATTTCGGGATTTGAATAAAAACCTCTGTTCGAAGTCTAAAACATAATCATGGCCGAAATTTGAGTCAGAGCCTAGCTTAATAGCTTCATTTATTACACTAGAGATTTCGTCAAATGAGTGATTTTCTAAAAGCTTAACAGACTTAAGCATCGCCTTTTTCAGATTTTGCTTCCTGCAAAAATCTAAAGAGGTCGCCTTAATATATTCGGCTCCATCAACTTCTGATCTATAGATTCTAGCAAAATAATCTCTTACCTGTTTCTGCACCGACTCTAATTCATCAGAAAGTTCAGACCGGATAACCATTCTCATTCTATCTTCTGATGGGTGTTCTGGGAACCTTTCTCGATAGTCTACTATTTTCTTTACAAATACTTGTAGATATTTTAATTCCAAGAAGTCAACATTCAAGACTTCAAAGATCTGATCCGCGAAGGGTCTATCAACCAAGATCAGGTGGCACAAATTTTCTTGGAATTCCCTTCCATAGCGACTAAAATTTTCCTCAGACATCAATCCTCCGATGTTTTAACATATCATGACAGCAGGATTTTGTCAAGCATTTCTAGAAATTCTTTTACAAATAGCAAAGATGTCTGATGTATTCCACTCTCCGAAGCCGTCTTCTTTCATTCTTTTAATAATGTCTGTTTTGTTAAATTGAGGAACAAAATTATCCAAAGCATACTGGATTTTGTTTTTAGTTTGTATTGAGATGGCTGGGGAATATAATTGCATTATCTGATAATTGCTTTGAATAGCATCTTTGCTCTCTAAGATGGAAGAGAATGCCTTAAGCCCCGTATTATCATTTTCACAATATTCATATAACTCTTTAAATGTCACCGAACCTTCGCCTGCGAAGAATTCCATTTTCTTCGCAATAGTTTTTAATCCCACGCCGCGAACACCGGCAAGATTATCGGATGTATCTCCCGCTATTGCCCTTGCCATGGCAAAGTTGGTCGGATGAATTCCAAATTCATTTAAAATTCTTGGCTTATTCATGAAAGCCTTCTGTATTGGTCTATACAAAACTGTTTCGCCGTCGCATAGCTGGAAAAAATCTTTATCGCTGGAGATAATGATCTTTTGCCATCCTTTATATTTTTGATTTTGCACGGCGTAAGAAATAACGTCGTCAGCCTCGATTCCGTCGCTGACAATCTGGATTACCGGCATTTGATTTAACATCTCCATCAGGCGGAGTTGCTGCCAGACCTTGTTTTGGATTTCTTCGTCTTGGGTCATTGTTTTAACAGAGCGATTAAGACGAATTGGCTTTCTTCCTGCTTTGTAATTTTTATTCGCAGCTTTTCGCTTTTGTGACCCCCCTGCGCCATCCCAGGCGATTATAATCTCATCCGGCCTCATCTCTCTACATAGCTTTTGTAGAATTTTAACGAAACCCTTATATCCCCCAATGGGATCCCCATTGTGAGAAACACTCGGGTCTACAATGTAAGCCCTCAAATATGCATTCATTGCATCCACGACCATCAATCTTTTGGTCATTTTTACTCCAATTTATTTTTATTATCGTTTGTGTGAATTAAATTATCAACAAATTTTTTTAAAATTATTTCTTTCTTGTCTTCTGCGGGTTCTTGCTGCCATCCGTAAATCCAAGTGCCCTTGACATTAGTTATTTCTTTTTTTAGATCGTCAATTTGTTGTTGGAAGACTGCCATATTTTCGTCAGATATTGTATCGATAGCCAAGCCCAGCTCCAATGCAATAGAATATAACTTTAGGGCATTATCCTCGTCTTTCGCCTCTGAAGCTTCGAGGAACTTCTCTTTCTTTCCTTCTGCATTATCTTGATTTATCAGTTTGTCAGGATGAAGTTCTTTGGCTATCTTTTTAAAAAGCTTATTGGTGCCTTTCGAGGCTTTTTTGGCGGCTCTTCTCTGTTTGCGATTTGGTTTTTGCGATGGGGGTGCATCAATTACATCAATTCTGCCTCTCTTTTCAAGCTCTTTTCGAACTTCTAAATTAAAAGAAGGAGTAGCGCCCTCGGTGATCATCTTTTGATATTTAAATTCAGTTTCCAAAAACCTCATTTCGGAAACCAATTTATCAAACTTTATTTTTTCAAGATTAGTCGGCACATATACAATTAGACTTCTATTTCTTCAGAGTCATAAAAATCCTCTGCTTTTCCCTGCCTCTTATCAAATTTCATAATGACCTCCTCATCAATGATCTGATAAACTCTCTGACGGAACTTTTCGCTTTGCATCTTTTCTACCCACTTGGTAGCTTGAAACTTCTCCGTTGTTCCATCTTCAAAAACCATGGTATACCATGCTCCAGATTGAAGGATATTATCTGAAGATTTTACAGCGTCGAACAACGACTCGTCATCTTGGATTGCTACACTAGATCCCCCCCAAAGAATACGAAAATTACACCTGCGGCCTGATGTTCCGAAGCGAGACTTCTCTATTTTTACTTTGACTTCAGAACCTATCCTAAACCCGTTTTCATCCACAACGAAGCTTGCTTTAGCTTTTCTGCCCGTAAGCCAGACACGAAGGGAATAGGCATATGTCATCGCCTTGCCACCGGGGGTTACATATGGTGTAGTCATGGCTTCGGCTGCGATACGAGTAATATTTGTCTTTAGCTGGTTTAACACAAGCAGTGTGGCGTTCGCATTGGCGATGGGAATGGCAAGCTTTGACATCGCTCTCGCGAGAATCCTCGCCTTCATAGCCATCTGTGACATGGGGTCAAAACTGCCCTCCACTTCACTAATGGCAGGCGTTAGAGCCAGCGAATCCCAGATGAACAACATCTGATTTTCTGATGCCAGTAAATCTTCGATGGTTTCTAAAACAAATTCCACAGATTGGGCTTGAACATATAAAAGATTATCCAAGTCACAACCAGCATTAACGAGGAACGAGGGATCGATGGCTGATTCCGAATCTAGATAAACAACATCTATTCCCATCTTTTGGGCATTGGCTGCGATTTGTGCTGCCATATAAGACTTGCCTGTCGCCTCAAGACCGGCGATTTCTGACACCTTCCCAACGGGGATTCCTGCATAGTGCCCCTTGCAAATGATAGAGTCTAGCCAGCGGGATCCTGTTGGGATCCACTGTGTGACCTCTGTGGGATTTGCCTCGTTTAAATCATACGCGATATCCATCCCCGCTTTCTTATTGATCATCTTTCTCATATCTGCCATTGAAAGTTTCCCAGCAGATGATTTTACTTTTTTTGCCATACAAGACTCCTGTTTATTTATCTATTATACATTAAGCTTTCTTATTTGTCAAGCTTTATTTTGCCCTTTGTGGCCGTGTTGGCTAAGAAACCTCTCCATTTTTTGAGTAATTCTTTTATCTTCATTACCCCATAATTAATAGTTCAGATGAGGAACCCATCTTTTTTGTTTCGAATTCTTTCAGTTGGGTGCGAATAGATTTAATAACCTCTTCTGACAATTTGTCTTCTCCGCAAATACCATTGTATCTCTCTAACTTATTCGCTGTTTCTTCCAAAATTTCACGGCGAACAAGCTCTTCATCTGTATACATGTTTTTCATTCCGTATGCCCAGGCCGCTGGAATGATTTCATATTTGGAGTATGTTTCTCTTACATATTTGCAATCATTGTATGATAATACCCACCCCGTGCGATTCGAGATACAGTCGTATAGACCATCATGATCAAAAGTAAAGTGAGTATCCCCCTTGTTGCCATATAGCTTCTCTTTTGATTTACCCAGACAATAGGGAGGATCAAGATACAAGAAAGCGTCTGGATGCTTTGCAATCGATTCTTTAAAATCCATTCTCTGAATAAACAGATTAGGTTCATTGAATTCCCTGATTCTGTCAATTGAGCTGTCTGTGAATCTTGCATAAGATGCTCTTTTGGAAAACCCTCCGGATAAAGTCTCCCCAGAAAAGCTAGAGCGGTTGATGGCATAAACCTTGGCGGCTAAGTCAAAACTAAACTGCGGATTTTCTTTTGCCAACTCTGCCCTTATCTCATCTCGAAATTCTTTGAATAGCTCTGGTGGTAGACCTTTTTTAATTTCGATCTTTCCTTTGTGGCTGTATTCTTTTTGAACTCGATATGAATCTGCAAGGGTTGCTAGTCGCTTAGGGTCTTCCAAGAGAGCTTCCCAAAACCAAACAAGGGGAGCAAAGATGTCATACCCGTGCACCTTTGTTCCCCGCTCTGCCACTGCTAATTCGATTGATCCTCCGCCAAGAAAGGGAGAACAAAGTTCTCCACAGTCTTCGGGAATGAGAGGAAGGATGTGTTTGACGGCTCTTGTTTTGCCGCCGGGATAGCGTAGTGGCGTTTTCATATGACTAGACCCCTGATTTATTAAATGGAAGAACTTTGCTTTCTGTAGCCTCGGTAAGTTCATTTTCGTGCTCTTCTTGTGCCTTTTGTTGATTTGCCCAAGCGGGATCCCATTCGGCGCGTGTCATTACCTTGTCTTCATTTGTGCCTATTTCTTGTCCAAGTATCATTATGTGATCAAAAGGATTGTAAGGAAGTTTTGAGATTTTTTCAAAAATTCCATTGATTGCTTCGCCAACGCCTCCTTTACTAGTCGCTTTGGAGTGCCAGATGCTAACAAATTCGCCATCAGGGTGATCTGCTTTATATAGCATGGCATCTCCGATTGATTTAGAAAGATTACCTTGGGAGGGATCTCTAGAAAAGATCTTCTTCTTGGAATTATTTGTTAAAAGACCCTCTTCGCCGGGGGCAGATAGCCATGCGCCACTAGGAATAATATCCTCTGATATATTTGCCTTAATCGCAGTGTGACGATCTACTTTCGTGTTGTATCTTTTTATATTATTGCCAGTGGCTTTTTGATTATTTACAATTTCAGAAAGCCAATTATTAACTGTAGACCTAGCTCTGTTGTTCCCGCACATTCGCAAGACAATGCCTATGATATTTTCCCTGTTATTATTGATTGATTCGGGGTCGATGGTTTTCAAAAATTGTTTAATATCTTGCGATGAAGAAGCTTCATCAGGGAGGTGGTCATTCACAAGATTACTGAAATATTTTTGATACTTTTTTACTAAGTCTGACAAATATCGATCTACAATGTTGGCAACAGGAACTACATCATTGTGGGTTTCATCTTTACCCTTTAAAGTTTTTTGTCCAGCTATTCTAGTAGCACCGTCTACTACTACACATTTATGCCTTTTATTTTGGCCGAAATCTAAATAAGCAACAATATACCGTGTGATTCCACGGGTTTCAAGCGAGACCAAAAGTCTGTCAATCGCAGCACCAACTGATACATCCCCTGCTCTAACCTGATCCACACGATGGCTTGCCGTTTTAGCAAGAGTTGGGTGGAGCCTGTCTGGAGAATACTGTGGATTATAAAAATCATCAGAATTGTGATACTCCAATTTTACTTTATTATAAAATTCATCTCCGTTTTTTAAAAAGAAATCTGTTGTGATGCTATCAGCCAAACGACCAAACAGATCAATTTCGTGTTTTTCTGGTAAATCAATATAGTTCATTATTATTTGTCTCCTGTTATAAACAATATAACACCTAACAAAATCTTTGTCAAGCATTATTTTAAAAAAATATTTTGCGAATAAAAAGTGAGACATCTGTAAGCCCATGCCTCCCTGTGGCATTTATTCGCTACTCGACTTCTAACAATTCAATATCAAAATTTAAAGTCTCCCCAGCAAGGGGATGATTCAAATCAATCGTTACTGTATCCTCTTGCTGTTCAGCCAGCCTCCCCATCATTATTTGTCCGGTCTGGGTTCGGAGCGGCACTTCCATGCCTTCCACCAACTCAAGATCTTCTGGAAATCCAGATTTTGGAAATGTTGTTTTGGCTTCTGGGTTAATATTTCCATACGCTTCCGTTGGGGGCAGCTTAACAGTGACAGTATCCCCAATCGTCATTCCGTTGACGGCGGTGTCAAAGCCGGGAATCATTTGGCCGGAGCCGATGGTAAATTTGATTGGTTCACCGCGAGTGCGAGAATTATCAAATTCTGTGCCATCTTCTAGGGTTCCGCAATAGTGAACAGAAACCACAGATCCTGCTGCTGCTGTTGTTAGAGTATTTGTTTCATTTTCAGTTGTCATTGTTTTCCTTCTTGGTATATAAAAAGTGAGGCATCTGTAAACCCATGCCTCCCTGCGGTTCGGAGGGTGCGCAGCAGGCGGCGCACATGAGAAAATTAATTTCCAGTTAGTTCGTTAAACGCTGCAAGAACGTTTGGGGTGCCCTCATCGGTCACCAACTCCGGAGTTTCTTGCGCCTCTGCTGTCTTGCCTTCAAGATGGGAGATGTATCCATCCAAGGCTCCTTGAACCTCCGCTGTATCCTTTACTTGGAAGAGATTATCAAATTTTGGAATATTCTCCAAAAGACGATTACATTCCGAGTCTCCACCCACAGCCTCATCACACAGGGGGCTAGTGCGGCGACGGGGAGTTAGGGTTGTCTTTGGAAAATTTGCTCCCGGCGGTTTTCCATAAGTCATGTTTAAATCAGTTCCCTCATCCACATCTGTGATATCTCCATACTCTGGATTTAACACGAGGTTTAGCAAGGATGTGTATGCCTCCTTGCCATATCCCCAGATACGGATACCTTCAGATTCCTCGCCGCGTACGAGCACTGGTGAGAAAAAGCGCTGACGGGGAGTCAAATCTTTAGCCATCTTCATCGTATCTTGGTCTTGGGTCTCGTTGAATTCTTTCCAAAGTTGATCTTTAAAATCGCAAATGGGGCAGCCATCTCCGTGATTTTTCTTGGGACACAAGAGACCACCCTTCTGATCGGGGCCCAAATTATAATGAAACCAGTAATCCTTGAAGGGGTCGCCGTCTGCTGTTGGAACAATCCGAATTGATTGTTGTCCGTCTTTTGGTCGCCAGAATGCTCCGCCGGCTTTTCCGTTGCTTTTTACATTATCGAGGCGTGCTCGAATTTTATTGATGTCTAATGCCATCTTTTCTCTTCTCCTGTCGTTGGTTGTGCCATTATTGGCTAAAGTCAGAGTGACAAATCTTTCACTCTGCTGGGTTGATAAAGTTTAAATTATTTTTGAATATAAGGTGTTCTTGCTATTACATACCCAATATCATATTCGTATTCAGTTGGATATATCGCGTATGTAACATTTAGATTTTCTTCTTTTTTTGAATCAATTTGTTTTTTTACAGTTTTCATTAAATTTTTGTCTGTCTTTAATCTTTCTTCGTTTACTCCATAAATATAACATTTATTTCTCGTATTGTCAAGGGAAAAAAACATTTTTTCTTCATTTTTTTTTGTATCGAAGAGGCCGACTGTATATATGCGATGAGTTTCTTTTGGTTTTGGGATTGCTCCGGAGGCCGGCTTGTTATTTGAAAAATAATTCAACATGTGAATGGTTGGAACAATCATTTCGTTTAGCTTGTCAAAGTAGCCTATTACTGGTGCTCCACCGATTACGTTTTCTACGTCTAGGTTTGAAATTATCAACATCTTCTTAAAGACTGCGGATCTTGTATATTCCTGCATGACATTATAAACGAGTTTTTCAATCATCAATTTTTGTTCATCTAACATAGAGATGTCTGGCTTAATATACATGATGGATATATCTCGATTCTTTATCGATTGCAGAATTTTCAAAGAACCACAGGATATTTTTCCAGATCCCCCTACAATAAAAGTTGTTTCCCCTTTCATCCCCTTGAAAAAAGCTTTAATTTTTGGATAGGTATATTCTTCATATTTCTCTGGATTCTCGAACTCTGGTACAGTATAGCACCCTTCTCCTTCAATGTCAACATTTATTTTAAAAATTTTATATTGTAAGTGTTCCGCAAATGCATCTGCAATTTTACAACCTGCGTCACCTAAGCCTACAATGTTCATTTAAACCTCTAGTTTTTTAAGATTTCCAAAATCTTTACCAACGCTAATATTAACTTTGAAATTTCCAAGTTCGGTATTTGAAAAAAGATTTAACAATTCTGGCAGTCTTTCTTTATCTTCTGACGATAAATCAATAACAACAGAATCATGGATCGGAAAAGCAACATATGATTTACATCCTTTTAAATAATTAGATACTTTTATCATTTGTCTCAAAACATTTTCTGCGCATGTACTCTGAATGATGTAGTTGAGCGCTGTTCTTTCTTCGGATGGGATGACTTTGTTCCAAAAGGTTGTCACTTGACCCTGAGTGAAATACTTTTGTACCACCGATTCTCTATTATATGCGAGGGTACACAGGCGATCTTCGCTTTCTGGATTATAAAGCCAAGCAAAGATTCTCCTTTTTGCTTCAGCCCTCGTTACCCCTCCCTTGAAGATATTTTCAATGTTCCACTGGTGAATATCTCCTTGCGGCTGTTGTTTCTCCTGCAGGGCGAGCAATGTTCTCAACTCGGCTGCGTTAAAGTCAAGCTCTACGAAATAATCATTGTTTGGCTTTATAATTGAGCGGAATTCCTTATCGAGAGTCAAAATAGGAAAACTGTTTTTTATTGTTGTTAGGCGGCCTGTCTTTGTTCCCCATATATTAAATTTGCAATAAGGATCGATCTTACCCAGTGTCTTTAAAAATTTTCTATGCTTTGCCTTGTATAGAGAGAGACCGCCTTTGTCAATATTTAGCTTCGTGTATTTGATATCATCAATAACCTTGATTAAGTCAATCACATAATCATAATTATCTGGCTTCTCGTATGTTTCAAATATGTGCTTGCAAATTAAATCTTTCATATAGCACCACTCCAAAAGAAACCTTCTAGGCACCAAATCGTAAAAGCAGCTCTCATTTAGTGACACACGCGATGTAATAAAAGACCTAATGAAAGCCTTGAATCTTTTTTCTAAACCCTCTAGGCGATCAATTAGAGACTCTGGGCAGGCTTCTTGCAGGGATTTGCCCCCACAATAAATTTTAGCATACTCGATATCCCTGCCATCAAGAAAAGCTGAATATGACCACGTTTTAGAAATGCTCTCTGGCATGGTCTCGTTAAACAGAAGCTCGCCGTCACAATATATCCCAACACATTCTTTTTTATCATCAAGAGTTTGAAATAACAAAGTTTCCTCAATAAAGGCTTTCGATCTTTTTCTTAATTAATAATTTAACACGTTTGTTGAAATTGTCAAGTGGAAAATCTTTATTTTTTGCAAGTTTTTTTCTAATCAGCGTATAGGTCGTTGATCCTTCGAAGTAATATGGTAAATTAAATTTTGATCCAACGTATTTTAAAGATGCCGAACTCTTCAAATCAGCTGCATTAAAGATCATTTTGTCGATCTCATTCTGCAAATAAGGGAAATTGTTTTCCTTATTCTTTATATTGATGTATTTATCCAAAAAATAAGCGCGAGAGAAAATCTCATCAAGAATCTCTTCAAGATCATGCTTTTCTCGCCTAAAAAAACAGATGCCCTCTCTTCTGACGGGCCTTCTTTCCACAAACGTATTATAGCCGAGGAGCATGGAGGAAATTAAATAATCTATATCCGTATAGAAGAGCTTTATAAAGCGGGTCGATAAATAGATGTCTGCCAGCGATGCGCCGGAGAGTTCGATGCCTAATTCTTTTTTGTTTACAGGGGAAGATAGATCAAAATTTAGTCTCCAAGGAATATTTTTATCGATGATGAAGCCGAAATTGATCGCCGCCTCTCTATAAAACTCAAAATTTAGGGAATCTAAAAATAACTGCTTATCTTCATTTCTAGAGGGATTTAAATCTGAAACCTCTATAGACATTCCAGAAGATAAAGCCGAAACTTTGCTTGACATATAAAATGCTGTTCTGGTCACATATTCTATTTCAGGGCTTTCCATTATGTGCGTGAAAAGCTTATTGAAATAGAATTTTATATCTATTATTTCATTTTCTTTTTGCGACGATATGATCTGATCATTGAATTTTGTTATGATGTTCGTAATATAGGAGTTGTAATCATTGTCGGCATTGCGATAGCCTTTAAAGATCTTAATGTCATTTAGATACGGATCACTAGCAAGGTGGCCCGCTCTGTATCTTCTTGAGAAAAGATTTTGCATTTTTTTAAATGCTTGCGCTGGCTCGGGGAGCAAGAAGATATTCTCATCGCCTTGCGAAACAGAAACCAGTGATGATTTTGAAACACGGATTGGTTCAAAGCTTCTGTTTACTTTCCCATAAAGCAAATTTTCGAATGACCAATAATTTTTGACTCCCTTGATGACAGGAAACAAATCAGCAAAATCTTCTGGAAGATTAAAGACAGCCTCATATAGTATTCTGTCTATGAAAAGATTTTTTAAATTAGTAGAATTGGTTGCTGTGAAATCTGCCATTTGTTATTTTATTTCCTCTTATTTTTCTTTATTTTATTTCCAGAAGAAATAAAATCCACTTCCAGCTGCGTTGAAAATACGCCATCAGATATTTGGTTTTTTACGGTTCTTATCTGATGGTACCCTCCCAGACCCATCACCTGATAAACGCTGCCTTTTTCCCACGGTCGACCAGTGCCTCCCAAAGAATGTGCGGGGTTTATGTAAATTAGGCGGCCGGGGTAAAACAATGTATTGCCGAACATATCCAGACTAACTGTAAATAAATTTGCCAATATTGCATAGGGGCTTTGGGATTCAAATATTCTCTGCTCTTTTAGATTCTCTATGTCTGATTTGCTGAAGTTTGCGCTTTTTACAATTGAGTCGGTTGACCCAAATACAAAATGATAAATTCCCCTTTCATCCAGATCAAACTGTTTTGATTTTCTATAATTATTAGGGTCTATTAAAGAAAACTCTGCACCAGCTTTTGGAATTGCATATATTGCCAAATAACTGTAATTTGTTCCGCCTTGAAACTTCTTTGATAATTTAGCAGCATCTGTATGCAAACTCACAACACTATCTTTTG
>Ga0208299_1001705_pt1 | contig 15888 bp, 7 predicted proteins | sample 15_taG_FD_184089 | JGI IMG/M metagenome (GOLD analysis project Ga0208299, IMG submission 184089) | Marine viral communities from the Subarctic Pacific Ocean - 15_ETSP_OMZ_AT15312 metaG (SPAdes) (version 2) | ecosystem: Environmental > Aquatic > Marine > Oceanic | place: Pacific Ocean | collected...
CGGACTTCCAGTTTTTGATACACCAGACATCGATGTGTTCGGTCCAGATGGTGAACTAATAGATGTAGGTATTATAGAGCATTGGCAAAACGAAGCTGATGGTTTAAAAGGTGATCACGACGCATTAAACGAATTTTATAGACAATTTCCTAAAACTACTGAACACGCGTTTAGAGACGAGGCAAAAGGTAGTATATTCAATCTGGTTAAAATATATGAGCAGATAGATTATAATGAAGAAATGTCTAGAACTCTTGGAGTTACTAAAGGTAATTTCCAATGGGTAAATGGTATAAAAGATACACAAGTTATATTTTATCCAGACCAAAATGGTAGATTTAAACTTAGTTGGGTTCCAAAGACTGGATTACAAAATAAGGTGGTACTTAAAAATGGTATTAAATATCCTGGTAACGAACATATGGGGGCTTTTGGTTGCGATTCATATGATATATCAGGGACCGTAGATGGGGAAGGATCTAAAGGAGCATTACACGGTCTTACTAGATTCAGTATGGAGGACGCTCCAGCTAATAGCTTTTTTTTAGAATACTTATCAAGACCACCTACGGCTGAAATATTCTTTGAAGATGTTTTAATGGCAATAGTGTTCTATGGAATGCCAATACTTTGTGAGAATAACAAACCTAGACTTTTATATTATTTAAGAAGAAGAGGATATAGAGGATTCAGCATGAACAGACCAGATAAAGTGTGGAACAAATTATCTGTAGCAGAAAAAGAAGTTGGAGGAATTCCTAACTCCAGCGAGGATATAAAACAAGCGCATGCCGCTGCTATTGAAATGTATATACAAGATCACGTAGGCATGAAGCAAGATGGAACATTTGGAGATTTATATTTTAACGCTTTGTTAAATGATTGGACTAGATTTGATATAACTAAACGTACAAAATTTGACGCAACAATTAGTTCAGGTTTAGCAATCATGGCAAACAACAGACATTTGTACGCTCCAAACGCAAAAGTAGAAAAACCAAAACTAAACATACAAATTTCTAAATATGAAAATAAGGGTAGTATGTCTAAAATAATTAAAGATTAAGTATGGCTAAATCAGTTGCAAAAAATTCCTTTCCTAGTCAAGTTGTAAGTGACGCAGAAAAATTAAGCTATGACTACGGTTTAAAAGTTGCTAAAGCAATAGAACAAGAATGGCTTAGCGATAGTAGAGGTCTTAATAGGTATAGAAATAATCAAAACAACTTTCACAATTTAAGATTGTACGCTAGAGGTGAACAATCTATTCAGAAATATAAAGATGAGTTATCTATAAATGGTGATTTATCATATCTTAATTTAGATTGGAAGCCAGTTCCTATTATCTCTAAATTTGTAGATATAGTGGTTAATGGTATAGCCGAAAGAATGTATGATATCAACGCTTTTTCTCAAGATCCATTCGGTGTAAGCAAAAGAACCGAGTATATGGAGGCTATGATAAGAGATATGAAGATGCGTAATTTTGATGAATTTACAAGAAGTGAATTAAGCATAGATCTTAGTGAAACTCCAAAAGAAGAATTACCAGATACAGTAGCAGAATTAGAATTGCATATGCAATTGAGTTATAAGCAAGCTGTAGAATTAGCAGAAGAACAAGCAATAAATGTGTTGATGGAAGGTAGTAACTATGAACTTATCAAAAAGAGATTCTATTATGATCTTGCTGTTTTAGGTATTGGTGCTGTTAAAACTTCATTTAACACATCAGAAGGAGTAGTTATTGATTATGTTGATCCTGCTAATCTTGTTTATTCACATACGGATTCTCCTTATTTTGATGACATATATTATGTTGGAGAAGTAAAGAGTATTCCAATAAATGAACTAGCAAAACAGTTTCCACATTTAGAACACGAAGATTTAGAAGAAATTATTCAACAATCTGGTAGAACACACGACTTTAATAAGCGTCATAATATCGATGACGAGGATAATAACAAAGTTCAAGTTTTGTATTTTAACTATAAAACTTATATGAATGAAGTTTACAAAGTTAAGGAATTAGGTAGTGGTGCTGATAAAATTTTACCAAAAGATGATTCGTTTAATCCTCCTAAAGATAAGGAAGGTGAGTATTCTAAATTACTACGATCTATAGAGTGTTTATATGACGGGGCGATAATACTTGGGACTAATAAATTACTTAAATGGGAAATGGCAAAAAACATGTTACGTCCTAAGAGTGATTTTACAAAAGTTAAAATGAATTACGCTATTGTAGCTCCTAGAATGTATAATGGTAAAATTGAATCGCTAGTTGGTAGAATTACTGGTTTTGCAGACATGATTCAGTTAACACATTTAAAGTTACAACAAGTGATGGCAAGAATGACGCCTGATGGTGTTTATTTAGATGCAGATGGGTTAGCTGAAATTGATTTAGGTAACGGAACAAACTATAATCCACAAGAAGCGTTAAATATGTTCTTCCAAACTGGTAGTGTTATTGGTAGGTCTTTTACTCAAGATGGTGATATGAATCCAGGTAAAGTTCCTATACAAGAAATACAAAGCGGAAGTGGTGGTAATAAGATACAAAGTTTGATAGGTACATATAACTATTATCTACAAATGATAAGAGATTGTACTGGTTTAAATGAAGCTAGAGACGCTACTACACCAGACAAAGATGCTTTAGTAGGTGTTCAAAAACTAGCTGCAGCAAATTCTAATACTGCAACAAGACACATTCTACAATCTGGATTATTTTTAACCGCTGAAGTTGCAGAATGCTTATCGCTTAGAATATCTGATATTATAGAGTACTCACCAACAAGAGATGCTTTTGTACATGCTATTGGAGTGCATAATGTAGCAACACTAGAAGAAATAAAAAGTTTACACCTTTATGATTTTGGTATATTTATTGAGTTGCAACCTGACGAAGAAGAAAAAATGATGTTGGAAAATAATATTCAAATAGCATTACAAAAAGAGAACATAGAATTAGAAGATGCTATAGATGTTAGGGAAATTAAAAATATCAAACTAGCTAATCAACTTTTAAAAATACGAAGAAAAAAGAAATTAGATAGAGACGAGCGTATTCAGTTACAAAATATCCAAGCACAAGCAGAAGCTAATATACAAACTCAGCAAGCTGCCGCTGAAATGGAGTTGCAAAAAACACAAGTTAATCTACAGTCCGATATGGAATTAGAAAGCTTAAAAGGAAATATAGACGCTCAAAAATTAATGCAAGAAGCAGAACTTAAGAAAGAATTAATGGCATATGAGTTTGAAATAAATATGGCTTTAAAAGAAAAAGAACTTGAAATTCTTAGACAAAGAGATGATAACAAAGAAGATCGTAAGGATGAAAGAACAAAAATACAAGCAACTCAACAAAGCGAACTTATAGATCAAAGAAAAAATGAAAAACCACCTAAAAACTTTGAGTCCACAAGTAATGATATACTTAGTGGAGATTTTGGTTTAGGTGAATTTGAACCTAGATAAATTTTTATTAACTATTATTATATTATATTATGGCAAAAAAGAAAAAAGAAGAGATAGTAGAACAGACTACCGAACAACCAGAAGTAGACGATACGGTTGGGAAATTAAAAGTAAAGAAAAAGTCAACTATGAAAAAGTTTAGTCGAAACGACGAAACTGTTAAAGTTGATATAGGTAATCCACCAAAAGAAGAAGTAAAAGATAAACAACCAGTTGATGACACAAAAACCGAGGAAGTTCAAGAAAAGATTATTGAAGAAACGACTGATAAAGAAGAGGTTACTAAACAACCTGCAGAAGAAAATGCTGAAACACCTATTTTAGAAGAAATCACAGGCGAAGAAGTAGAAGAAACAGTTGAGGAATTAGAAGAAAAGGTTGAAGAAGCTATTGTTGATGCTGAAACAACAGGTAAACCTATTCCAGAAAACATCCAAAAGTTAATGGATTTTATGGAAGATACCGGTGGAGACATACAAGATTATGTGAAATTAAATCAGGATTATAGTAAGTTAAACGAGGATTCTCTACTTAGAGAATATTATACTCAAACGAAACCTCATTTAAATCGCGAAGAAATTAACTTCCTTATGGAAGATCAATTCTCTTACGACGAAGAAATTGACGAAGAAAGAGATATACAAAGAAAAAAATTAGCGTTAAAAGAGCAAGTTGCCAGCGCTAAAAGCCACCTGGACGGGCAAAAGTCCAAATACTATGAAGATATCAAAGCTGGGTCAAAGTTGACTCAAGAACAACAAAAAGCTGTTGATTTCTTTAATAGATATAACAAAGAATCAGAGGCAAATCAAAAAATAGTAGAGCGAAATACAAATACTTTTACTCAAAAAACTGAACAAGTTTTTAACGATAAATTCAAAGGTTTTGAATATAATGTTGGAGATAAAAAGTATAGGTATAACGTAAAAGATGCTAATGAAGTTAAGGAAACACAAAGTGATATTAATAATTTTACTAAAAAGTTTTTAGATAAAAACCAAACTTTGAAAGATGCCAAAGGCTATCATAAATCTTTATTTACAGCAATGAATGCTGATGCTATTGCTAATCACTTTTACGAACAAGGAAAAGTAGATGCTATGAAAGATAGCGTTACTAAAGCTAAGAACGTAGACATGAATCCAAGACAAAGTCATGGGTTGGTTGAAGCGGACGGAGTAAAAGTAAGAGTACTAGGTGAAAATTCTTCTGATTTTAAGTTTAAAATTAAACAAAAATAACAATTTAAAATTACAAAAAAATGGCAATAAGTGCAGGTAGTAATTTGAATACAGTGCCCGCTCCAACAAAGCAGACACAAAACTCAAATTACCTAGATTTTACGGGCACCACAGATAATACGTGGGCTCAACAATACGTACCGGATCTTATGGAAAAAGAAGCTGAAGTGTTCGGTCCACGAACAGTTTCAGGATTTCTTAGACAAGTAGGAGCTGAAGAGAGCATGACCGCTGATCAAGTGGTATGGTCTGAACAAGGTAGATTACATCTATCTTATATAGGTAACATTAAAGATCATCAAAACCAAGATAATAACAATAACGAACCAGGTGGTACTATAGAAATCGATAGTGATATCGATGGAAATTCTACATCTACATCGGCTATTGATCATGGTATTAGAGTTAATGATTTACTTTTAGTAGCAAGCTCTAAATATACTACACAGTGTATCGTTACAGCTGTAAGCGCTGATGATGTTAACGTAGCTGTATATAACGCTACTAACACTGCTGGTGATTTAGAAGATGTTGGTTTCGCGGCGTCAGATGTTGTAACCGTTCTAGTTTATGGTTCTGAATACGCAAAAGGTAGATCTTATTATGACGATGCTCCATCAGCTGCAAACGTTGGAGATGAAGTTAGTTATCGTCAATCTAATGAACCACAATTCAAAGCTTTTAGTAATAAACCAATTATTATTAAAGACTATTACGCTGTATCAGGTTCTGATGCATCTAGAATTGGTTGGGTTGAAGTAACAGCTGAAGATGGTATGAGTGGATACTTATGGTATTTAAAAGCTGAATCTGAAACAAGATTGAGATTTTCTGATCACTTAGAAATGGCAATGTTAGAATCTATCAAGGTTACAAACGCTAATTCTGAGGTTGACAATTTCTTACAACGTACTGATGCTAGTACTGGAGAATGGGGAACTCAAGGTTTATTTGATGCTATTTCTGATAGAGGAAATGTAACTACGGGTGTTACTGGACAGAACTCAGCAACTGATTTAGCTGAATTTGACGCTATCTTAGCAGAGTTTGATAATCAAGGTGCAATTGAAGAAAACATGATGTTTGTTAATAGAGCTACTTCATTAGCGATGGATGACATGTTAGCTTCAATGAATTCTTATGGTGCTGGTGGTACTTCTTATGGTGTGTTTGATAACTCTGAGAATATGGCGCTTAATTTAGGTTTCTCAGGATTCCGTAGAGGTTCTTATGATTTCTACAAATCTGATTGGAGATATTTAAATGACAAAGCTACTAGAGGTGGTATTAATTCCAGAGATACAGTTAACGCTGTTAGAGGAGTTATAGTTCCAGCTGGTACATCCTCAGTTTACGATCAAATGTTAGGAAAGAATTTAAAACGTCCTTTCTTACACGTTCGTTACAGAGCTTCTGAAACAGACAACAGATACATGAAAACTTGGGTTACTGGTTCCGTTGGGGCTGCTACATCCGCGTTGGATGCGATGGAAATCCACATGCTTTCTGAAAGATGTTTGATTACACAAGGTGCTAACAATTTCATGATGATGAAATAAGCATTATTATTTAAAAGAACCGAGGTTTCAGCCTCGGTCCTTTTATTTTTATTAATTTTATTATATATTATATTATGGCAAAGAAAACAAAAACAGCTGAGGTGAAAGAACCTCAAATTCAAGAAGAAACGGTTGTAAAACAACCAAAGCAAAAATTAGAGACTCCATCTAAACCAAAATGGGAGGTAAAAAATAGAACTTACTATCTAAAAAACAGACAGAAACCTTTATCATACATGATTCGATCATGTAATATTTATCATTTCGATGAAGAAAAAGGATATGAAAGAGAGTTAAAATATTGTCAAAATCAAAAGACTTGTTTTGTAGATGAAATGCATGGTGATCAAAGATTAGAACATATTATTTTTAGATCTGGTGTTTTAATGGTTCCAAAAGAAAAGACAGTTTTACAGAAATTATTATCTATATATCATCCTCATAAAGACGTTGTTTATACAGAGTGGCAACCAGAAGTTGTTGCAGAAACAGAAGTAGACGTATTAGAATTAGAAGTTGACGCGCTTATGGCTGCTAGAAACTTAGATATAGATATGGCAGAAGCTGTTATGAGAGTAGAATTAGGTTCTAAAGTATCTAAGATGAGTTCTCAAGAACTTAAACGAGATTTACTCATATATGCTAAACAAAATCCTAAATTGTTTTTAGAATTAGTTGGTGATGAGAATGTTATGCTTAGGAATTTTGGTATTAAAGCAACGGAGTTAGGTATATTAAAACTATCTTCAGACCAAAGAACATTTACTTGGGGATCTAATAGTAGAAAACTAATGGCTGTTCCATTTGATGAACATCCATATTCAGCTTTAGCCGCTTGGTTTAAAACTGATGAAGGAATGGAAATTTATCAGAATATAGAAAAGCGATTAAATTCGTAACAACCCTAAAGAATAGCCACTCTTTTTAGGGGTGGCTATTTTTTTAAAAAACTTATATGAAATCAAAAGGATTAGGTGATACAATAGAAAAAATAACAAAAGCAACTGGAATAAAAAAAGTAGTTGATAAAGTTAGTAAAGCTACTGGAAAAGATTGTAATTGTGGAAAAAGAAAAGAAACTTTAAACAGATTTTTTCCATATAAATATAAATAAAACGTATGGTAAATATAGATACAGTATATCAAAAAGTTCTAGCTTTAACAAACAAAGAGCAAAAAGGATATATAACTCCCCAAGAATTTAATTTATTTGCTAATTTAGCACAAATGGAAACATTTGAACAATATTTCTATGATTTAAATCAATTTCAAAGAATACACGGTAATGACACAGTACATTCAGATGTTGACGACATGCTAGAAGAAAAGATGCAATTTTTTGAAGTTACTCATCGTGCATCAGATATTACCGGTTATGCAGGTACTGTTGTTGGTGGAAAAAATTTTAAAAATGTTCCTAATGAATTTTATAGAGTAGTTAGAGTCGAGTTTAATAATGCTAATTGCGAGATATTAAACACTCAAGATTTTAATAATATTATGCTTTCTCCATTAACACGACCAACAACGTCACGTCCTGTTGTTAATATTAGAGGAAATCTTATCAGATGTTTTACAGGTTTAGATGTAAACGTAACCCCTACTAGTATGATATTTTATAGACGACCTAAAATTGTCCGATGGGGTTATGTAGTAGTTAACGAAAAAGCATTATTTAATCCAGATCCTAATGTAACTCAACATTTTGAATTACATCTTTCTGAAGAAGTTGAATTAATATATAAAATATTAAAATTTGCTGGAATTACTTTAGATAAACAAGTCTTAATGCAGGGAGGCGCTAATTTAGAAGTAGCGAAAGTTCAACAAGAAAAAGCATAAATAAATGGGATTATTAACGCAAACGGAACGACAATATTATAAAGGAAGTAATCATGGTGATTATCAATTTGTATCTTTAGATGATATTATAAATCAATTTACTATAGTATATGTTGGTGAAGATAAAATAATATCAAAAGCGAAAAGAACTGATATAGCGTTTCACGCTCAACGTGCTATGCAGGAATTGAGTTTTGATACTTTTAAATCTTGTAAATCACAAGAAGTTGAAATATCATCTTCGTTAACAATGATACTACCGCAAGATTATATTAATTATACTAAAATAAGTTGGGTGGACACAGCTGGAATAAAACACTTATTATATCCTGCTTCTAAAACTTCTAACCCTACTAATCCCTGGCAAAACAGTGATAAAGATTTTGAAATAACAGCAGTAGGAACAATAACCGGCCAAGGAGATACAATGACGTTAGACGATCAGTATAACAATATTCTAGTTGGTATGAGGGTATATGGTATTGGCATCAGACCTGGTACACTTGTTAAAGCAAGTGAGCTTTCAGGTGGAGCAACAGTATTAACTCTAGATACTGCTTTAGATTTAACTGGTATCGCCGCCGCTAACGTTACTGTTACTAGCGCTGAATATACGTTTATATCAAATGATGGGTCTTTAATAAACACTCCAGATGGTCAAGTTTTTAAAGAACTTGCGGAGTTAAAACTAGATAAAGCATATATAGATTTTGCAACCGCACATACAGATATTCCAGTTGGATACTTAGTTTCTCATGAATATTTTCCAGTTGGTACCGTTGTAACTGGTATTACAGCTGATCCATCAGGTGGCGATATTGGTACAAGAATTTACGTTTCTAATCCATCTACAGGAACTACAGCTGCTAGTCAAGAAATTACATTTACTTCTCCTAATTCTTCTTCTGACACTTGGTCTAATTATAAATCAACTACACCATCTGAAAATAGCAGTGATGGTTATATAGACGATACTTATTGGCCTATGGAAGGGGAAAGATACGGATTAGATTCTCAGTATGCTCAAGTTAATGGTTCATTTTATGTAGATAAACAATCTGGAAAAATACATTTTAGCTCTAATGTTTCTGGAAAAACTATTGTATTAGATTATATAAGTGATGGGTTAGGTACAGATGAGGAAATGCAAGTACATAAATTTGCAGAAGAAGCAATGTATAAATGGATAGCGTATGGTATACTATCTTCGAGAATAAACACCCCTGAATATATAGTTAACAGGTTTAAAAAAGAAAAGTTTGCAGAAACTAGAAAAGCAAAATTAAGATTATCAAATATAAAATTAGAAGAGATCACTCAAGTATTGAGGGGTAAATCTAAGCAAATAAAACACTAGTATGTCAGAGATTAAAAATACCTTTGTCAGTGGTAAAATGAATAAAGACCTCGATGAGAGGGTTGTAGCGAACGGCGAGTACAGGGATGCTATGAATATCCAGATTTCTACTTCTGAAGGTTCTAGCGTAGGGGCTATACAAAACATATTAGGTAATGAATTAGTTGTAGGGCAAGGTGCTATTCCTGAAGATTCTTTTTGTGTTGGTTCTATAGAAGATGAAAAAAATAATAATATTTATTGGTTAGTAGAAGGTGGGCATAGTAACCTTACTCCTAGCCAGGTATATTCTGCACTTAATAATCCAGATATTGGTGCGTTATCATATAAAGATTTAATTTTAAAACATGGTGTTGATGATGTTTCAAATCCAACTACTTTAGTTTTTATAGATATATACAAAATCCAGGCTCTTTATGTAGCAACGCTTGCTGGATTAGATGTTATATCTACAGCAACACCCGTACATAGCGTTACAAAAGGGATGGAAGTTAGATTTGTAGATGAGAGTAATGGACTGTATGTACCAGGATTTACAGCAAAAGTAGAATCTGTAGATATAACAGGAATGACTATAACTCTTGATAGAGATATAGACACAGGTCCACTTACCGGTGTAAATGGATATTTAGAATTTTATAATGATAGAGTACTAGATTTTGATAGAACACGTCTAATCACTGGTATAAATATTATTGATGACTTTTTATTCTGGACAGATAACTATTCTGAACCAAAAAAAATAAATATAGAACGAAGCATAGAGGGTACCGATCCCCAATTTAGACCTACTCAAAACGGAAACCTACACACAAATCTTATAGTTGAAGATCGCGGTATTACAAATAGTAATAATATTACACCCATTAGATTGGAACATATTACTGTGGTTAAAAAATATCCGCTAACCCCACCGACTTTAGATTTAGTTGGAATACAAGACGAATTAAGTGGTACAGTGGTGCATAATTTTTATAACACTCAATCAGGAAACGCTCAAGATATTGGAGATACTTGGGGCGCTAACTTTAACACTACGTCTTTAAGTGCAAATGATATATTAATAATAAATCCAACGGGCGTTTCTCCAGGGTTACCATTTAAACATGAAGTTAGAGTTAAAGTTTTAAATAACATGGCTTGGGTTGATCCAAATGGGTTAACAATGCAAGAAACGTGGTATAACGTAGAGATACTTAGTCTTACTCTCGGTGTAAGTACTGCTACAACTTGGGATTGGATGATTCAAGTTACAGAAGACGAAAAAATATTTCAACGTAGGTTTCCTAGATTTGCTTATAGATATAAATATGAAGATGGAGAGTATTCAACTTTTTCACCTTTTTCAGAATTAGCATTTAAACCAGGTGTGTTTGATTACGAACCTAAACAAGCATATAATTTAGGTTTACAGAATACTTTAACAAAATTAACCATAAAAGAATTCAACACTTCACAAATACCGAAAGATGTTGTCCAAATTGATATTTTATATAAGGAAACTAATTCACCTGCTGTTTATGTAGTAGATAAACTAAAAAAGACAGATCCACCTTTAGATTCTGGTAGTAACAATTGGGATTTAAACGAATACGAAGTAACTTCAGATGTTATATATTCTATTTTACCAGAAAACCAATTATTAAGATCTTGGGACAATGTTCCTAGATTAGCTTTGTCGCAAGAAATAACAGCAAATAGATTAATATATGGTAATTATTTACAAAATTATAATTTAGAATTAAAACCATCACCAATAGCAAATTGGAAATCAAATACACACGGATGGGATTATTATGGAGAAAAATCTGTAAAATCTAATAGAGAATATAATCTAGGCATAACATATCTTGACGCGTACGGTAGAGAAACACCAGTGTTTACAAATAAAGACGCATCTATGAAAATGCCGTTTGCACAATCTTTACATAACAATAGAATTAGCGTAATAAATAGAACAGTACCACCGTCTTGGGCTAAGTATTGGAAAGTATATATAAAAGAAACTTCAAACGAATACTATAATTTAGTCATGGACAGGGTGTATAGAGCTAAGGATGGTAATGTTTGGTTGTCTTTTCCTTCCTCTGATAGAAATAAAGTTGATGAAGAGACATTTTTAATATTAAAGAAAACATCTGACTCAAATACTCCTGTGATAGATCCAAATAAATATAAAATTATAGCTTTAGAAAATGAAGCTCCAGATTTTATAAAAACTAAACGTGTTTGGCTTGGTGAAAGTTATGGTAATGCACCTATCACAGATCCTGTTTCTGGTGTAGTTACTCACGCTGGTACCGCTATCACAAACGGCACTGGAACTCAAGTACCATGCGCAGAACTTTTTGATGATGCAGAGTTTTTGCCTGGATTAGATAAATTTAAAATACGAATAAATAAATCAATTTGGACAACTTATCATGAGCTGCCATTAGATGAAATTGAAGAGCAATTATCGCTTACATTTGTCATGGATTCTCCTACAGGTGGTAAAAGATATTCACAAGAGTATGATGTAGCTGATTTTACACTTATTGAGACTACAAGTTCGCCACCTACAGTCTCGCATTATAATATTGTACTAGAAAAAGCAATTGAGCAAAGAGATTCTTGGATAGAAGTTAATCCAAACGCGCCTTATAATCAAGTTTACAATACTGGTAGCGGCGCGTGGAGTGGTACTAATGATATACTAGAACCAACTTTAGGTGTTAGAGTGTACAAGTATAAAATAGAAAATAAACCAGAATTTGATGGTAGATTTTTTGCTAAAATTTATAGTGATACGTTAATAGATGAAGAAATAGCACCTTTAATAACCGCGCAGAATATAGAAACTATACTTTCGTCAATGGAGACGTTTTATTTAGCTGACACAACAGCTGTAACTAACCAAGGACCTGGAACTGGTACAACTGGATATCCTAAGTCTAATACTGCGGCTCAATGGAAAAATAATGTAAAGTTTGGAAGTACTAGCAATCAAAGTAAGTGGTTTATAGATCAAACTTATTATGCTGCTACTGTTGATACTTCTAACGACGGTGATCTTAGGTATCTTTCTTATACTGGTAGTGATGCGAAAAAAGGAATACACGAAGATGCTAATGGACAGTGGTATATAGACTTATCTTTTAGTGAAGTAGGTCCTAGAATACATGATGGGAATATAGATTTTAATTCTTGGAGTAGTAACTGGGGTAATTCTTATGGTTTAAATGAACCAACGGTATACCAAGAACTACAAGACTCAGCAACATCTACTAACGGAAGAGGTCATGGTGGGTTCTATTCTATTTTTGGCATTGGTGTAGATGATAATCCAGATCATGATGATCAAAAAACTCCTGTTGGTTTTCTTACAACACCTGGATCTAAGTTTAAGTTTTCTGGAGACGCTTCAGGTACAATTTACACGATAACAGGTCCACCTGATATAACTCATCATCTTAACCATTCCGTAATGGATACCTTTTCTGTACCGTGTTCCAGCTGTCCGTTTGGTAATTCAGGACTTTACTGGGATTTAATTGAAGATGTACATGCTAATGGATTTAGTAATACCACTTCGTATTGGACAGATTTAGAAGATTTCTTGTTAGAGTTTGGGGCGCAGCATAATAGAAGAACTACATATAGAGTACCTATAGATAAAAATCCGAATGATTATTGGAATCCAACAAGTAATAATATTGATAATGACACGTCTACAACTATACAGTTTGTAGGATATCATGTAGAAGATACTGTTAATCAGTTGCAAAGTAATAATCCAGCTATATGGGAAACTGAACCAAAAGAAAATGTTGATTTAGATATTTATTACGAAGCTAGTCAAGCTTATCCAATTAAACTCAACGCTAGCAACAACACACAATATATACCTATAGGATCTACATTTAAATGTCAAAACTGTACTTACCCAGATATAGTATATGAAGTTACATCTTTTGATGATAATGTTATAACTTTTGATTTTCTTATACGACAATTTGACGCTAATGGTAATCCGATTCTCCCTATTTCAATTATACCAGATGGTGAAGAACTAGTGTTTAATTCACCTTATACTGGAACTGTATCAGCAACAGTTATAAATCCTAGTGGTTCAGCTGGTAATACTTTAGTTATTAATGATTATGTAGCATTGCAACCTGTAACCTTAGGTTGGACGAATTGTTATTCTTTTGGTAATGGCGTAGAGTCAGATAGAATACGAGATGATTTTAATCAAGCTACTATAGATAACGGAGCTGTAGCATCGTCGACAATAGAAGAACCATATGAAGAAGAAAGAAGGAAGTATGGATTAATTTATTCTGGTTTATATAATTCTATTAGTGGTGTTAATAACTTAAATCAATTTATACAAGCTGAGAAAATTACAAAAGATTTAAATCCGGATAATGGTAGTATACAAAAATTGCATACTAGAAATACTGACTTAGTTGTATTATGCGAAGATAAAGTTCTGAGAATGTTAGCTAATAAAGATGCTGTATTTAATGCTGATGGTAACATGCAACTTACTGCAACTAATAATGTTTTAGGACAAGCTGTACCATTTTCAGGAGAATTTGGAATATCTAAAAATCCAGAATCATTTGCTTCAGAATCATTTAGAGCATATTTTACAGACAAACAAAGAGGTACTGTATTAAGATTATCTAAAGATGGATTAACACCAATATCAGATTATGGTATGAAAGATTGGTTTAGAGATAATTTAAAAACCTATAATACATTTTTAGGAAGTTATGATAGTAGAAATTTAGACTATAATCTAACTATAGGAGATAAGAGCGTATCTTTTAGTGAAGACGTTAATGGGTGGGTTAGTTTTAAATCTTTTGTCCCTGAGAGTGCAATTAGTGTTTCTGGTAATTACTACACTTTCTTAGGTGGTGAAATACATAAACATTATACTGAAATATTAGATCCTATTACTGGAGAAGATACTAATAGAAATACTTTTTATGGTAATCGTACTGCTTCCCACGTAGAGGTACTTTTAAATGAATCTCCTGGATTTATAAAATCTTTTAATACGTTAAATTACGAAGGTAGTCAATCAAGAGTTGATCAATTTACTTCAGAAACAATTGGAGGAGTAGATTATGAAGATGGACAATACCATAATTTAGGACCAGATAAAAAAGGTTGGTATGTTGAAAAGATAATAACCGACAAACAAGATGGTTCTCTTAATGAATTTATAGAAAAAGAAGGTAAATGGTTTAATTATATTAGAGGTAAAGAACTACCTACTAATGCGAGTGGCACTGTAATAGGTGGTTTTGATTATGATTCAAGTGAGTTTTCTTGGCAAGGTATAGGCGCGGTTACGAGTATAAGTTCACCCCCAGTATTAGGTTGTACAGATCCAACGTATCAAGAATACAATCCACTCGCAACACAAGATGATGGATCATGTCTTACATTACATATTTATGGTTGTATGAGTGGTAGTAAGTGTGGTCCTTTACTTACCACTAATTGTACTTCTAATTTTGATTGCAAACCTGGTACTTTTCCTCCGACTGGAAGTTATAGTTGTAATGAGGGTATAACTATTGATGATGGGAGTTGTGTAATACTTGGTTGTACAAACCCTAATGCTCAAAATTATAATTCTGCAGCAACTGCAGGTAATCCTCAAGCTAATACTAGTTGTATTACTACTGTTTATGGTTGTACAGATAATACTCAATTTAACTATTCTGCTTTAGCTAATGCAACTTGTAGTGGACCTTCGGGATGTATTCCTCCAAATTGTAATGGTCCTTGGTCTGGGACTGGTTCTGGATGTTGTGTTCCTATTGTCTTTGGATGTATCGATCCAACAATGTTTAATTACTGTGCTAGTTGCAATACACCATCTATTAGCATCCCGTGTGTTCCTTTTATTAATGGATGTACAGATCCAAATGCTAATAATCATAATTCTGCTGCAAATGTTGATGATGGAAGTTGTACGTATGATACTCATACAGCTACTTTTTATATCAACGCAAACTATCAATTAGTTTTAGAAATAATACCTCATACAAGTGCTTTAGCAGGAGGAGAATTTATAGCTGAAATATTCGATCCAAGCGGTACTTTTGTCATAGGACAACAAACATATACAGCAGTTAATAGTGTTCAGCAATTTATAGTTCCTTGCGCTACTGTTGTTAACGGTAATTATACTGCTAATGTAACATTTAATTGGCCTGGTCTTTCACCTGTGCTAAACTATACATATAACTTTAATCAAAACGCTATTCCTGGTTGTACTTTCCAATCGATTAACAGTGTGTCAACTACTAATTATGATCCTACCGCAACTGTTGATGATTGTTCTTGTATAACTTGTATTTACGGATGTATGGATATTGACGGCACGCTTAACCCAGCA
>Ga0208299_1001708_pt1 | contig 15864 bp, 17 predicted proteins | sample 15_taG_FD_184089 | JGI IMG/M metagenome (GOLD analysis project Ga0208299, IMG submission 184089) | Marine viral communities from the Subarctic Pacific Ocean - 15_ETSP_OMZ_AT15312 metaG (SPAdes) (version 2) | ecosystem: Environmental > Aquatic > Marine > Oceanic | place: Pacific Ocean | collected...
TCGACTTTAGATCTGCTGGACCCCTAGTCAATAATGCGTCCAGTCCAACTGGCGATATAATGTTTACCACTACAGGGGCTGGTAGTGGAGATCGGTATGCGATCATGCTGAAGATGACTAAGAGCTACGAATAATGCCAATGAAAGACGTAATGTCCAAGTTCAAGGCGGGAACGCTACGATCTGGATCGGGCAGGAGAGTGACAAGTCCTAAACAGGCCATAGCTATTGGGTTAAGCTATGAAGGTAAGGCCAAGGGTGGTAGAGTTATGGGCACACAAGCACTCTCTAACTTGAGGTCTAGGGGCATCATTGGCACTGGTAGTCACAAGTGCCCAGGTGTTCAAAGACATAGCGAGTTAGCACGAGATAAGTGGGAAGAGAATTAATGGCTTCTAAAAAGAAAGCTAAAAAGAAAACGACTAGAAGAAAAAGAAAAGAACTTACGGAAAGACAGAAACAAACACTTATTAAGCACGCAAAGCATCATACACCAAAACATATGGCATACATGAGAAAAGAGATGAGAGGCGGTGCGACGTTTACTCAGGCCCATAAACAGGCTATGAAAAAGGTAGGTAAGTAGTGGCTACTTCAGGTACTGCAACATTTAATTTAGAGATTTCAGAAGTGATAGAAGAAGCCTTCGAGAGATGTGGGCTTCAAGCTAGAACTGGATATGATATTGAAACAGCACGCAGATCCTTAAATCTATTGAGTTTAGAGTGGGCCAATCGTGGCCTGAACTTCTGGACGGTGGAACAGGGAACTGCAACTGCCTCAGATGGTACCAGTTCGGTTACACTTCCTGCGGATACAGTGGATTTAATAGAACATTGGATTCGCACAGGAACGGGCACCTCTCAAAATGATCAGCCGTTGTCTAGGTTTAGTGTGTCTCAATACTCTACTATTCCTAACAAGCTATCAGAAGGAAGGCCCGTCAATATTTATATAGACAAGCAAGCTACAGCACCTGTAGCATATCTATGGCCGACTCCTGATAAAGACTACACTCTGGTCTATCAGCGTATACGTCGTATTCAAGATACTGGAACTGTAGGGTCAACTAACCCAGATATTCCTGCTCGCTTTCTTCCCTGCCTTGTTGCAGGACTAGCTTATCAAATATCGCAGAAATATCCAGATGCTTTTGTACGTGCCCCACTACTTAAGCAAGAGTATGAGTTCCAGTGGGGTCTAGCTGAACAGGAAGATCGTGATCGTGCTTCCGTACACTTTGTGCCAGGGGGTTATTAATGGCACGGTTTGCTAATGCAAAGTATGCGTTTGGATTTTGTGATCGTACAGGGTTTCGGTATAAGATCAAGGATTTAGTGCCTCAAATTAAAGCAGGTCGCATGACAGGCTTGATGGTGGGCAAAGATATGCTAGATGAAGATCAACCTCAAAACTTTTTAGGAAGACTTGGAGACTATGCTGACCCAGAAGCGTTAAGAAATGCACGGCCAGATATAGCACAGGATACTAGCAGGGAAATGTTTGCATTTGATCCAGTAGGTAATGGTAATGGTGGTGGTGCAGGAAATATTGTAGCACATGGAAAGGTAGGAAGCGTGAAGGTGACCACATGAACTATACTGAATTGACAGCGGCGATTAAGGATTATGCTGAAAATACTGGAACTGATTTCAGTGCTGCGATTCCTACATTTATTAAACAGGCAGAGCAAAGGATCTATCGATCCGTCAATTTGCCAGTTAATCGTAAGAATGTGGCAGGTACATTAACAGATGGTAATGCATACTTAGCAATGCCTAGTGATTTCTTGGTTCCTTTATCTTTAGCGATTACTAGTTCAAGCAACCAAATATTTTTGATAAATAAGGATGTTAATTTTATACGATCTACATATCCAAATGCATCTACAGAGGGAACGCCAAAATACTATGGCACCTTTGATGTTGATACGTTTATTGTAGGTCCAACTCCAGATGCAGACTATGTAGCAGAGCTTCATTATTACTATCAGCCAGCTTCTATAGTTAGCTCTACTACATCTTGGCTAGGAACAAATGCGGATACGGTTCTTTTATACGGGGCACTAGTCGAAGCCTATACCTATATGAAGGGCGATGCAGACATGATGCAACTATACCAGCAAAGGTATCAGGAAGCATTACAACTGCTTAAGTCACAGGCAGAAGGCAGAATGACTAGAGACGAATACAGAAGTGGTACAATAAGAATAGGAGATAACTAATGGACCCCGATAGACTAGAATTTTTAAAAGAGATGCTAAAAAGAAGAGAAGACAGTTGGTCGGATTTCAACACAGAATGGTGGGAACGGGCTAATGAGTATCGCTATGATAGTTTGGACGACTATTTTGAAGATCCAGGATATGTTCGGAGATATATGGAGCCAAAAGGCAAGAAACTACAAAGAGATCATATAAAGCAGATGTTTGATGCAGAGGATGCACGATCATTAAGCACGTTTGGAAAATCGGGGAAGATTGAAGATTTACTTTGGCACGCACAAAATTCTAAGCGTCGGCCATTGTTAGATAAGGCCAAGGGAATTGAAAGTCTAGTCCCTAAAGGAAAAGTAGGTAGTGGTATTCTTAAGATGTTATCTATTCTTGGACCCATTCCTGCGGCTCTTGGCCTTGCGTTTGATCAGTTGACAGCAGCAGATGAGTTAGGTGCTGGAGAGGATGAATTTCTAAGACAGATGCAGGGAGACACTGGTGACTTAACAGAAGAAGAGATGATGCAGTATTATAATGCACTACTAGGACATGACTAATGCTAAATCTTGGTGAAGTCGGAGATGTGAAGGTGACTACAAGTGAGCATAGTAATCTTGGTCCAAGTCATTGGGCGGAAAGAGCGTCAGATATAATTATTTCTGTAGGGAAAAATGCTCATCCTACTATTGCTGAACAAGCAAAAGAGTTTAAGGCTTATATTCATAAGGCAGTACAGTATTTTATATGGGAAGCAATAAAAGAAGATCGCTCTAAGGTCATTACCCTGTTGAGGTCAGCAGGTCATAATGATTTAGCCAACTCAGTGGAGAAACTATAATGGCATTTTCAGGAAATTTTATGTGCACCTCTTTTAAAAAAGAATTGATGGAAGCTGGTCACAACTTTAAAAATTCAGGTGGTAATACCTTTAGGATGGCTTTGTATACAGACAGTGCGTCATTCACTGCCGCCACTACAGCGTATACCAGTTCTAATGAGATTACTAATGATGCAGGATCTGCCTATACTGCAAAAGGAAATTCACTAACTCGTGTAGATCCTACAACAAGTAGCACGACTGCCTTTACCGACTTTGCAGATACTTCATGGTCTACTGCTACGTTTTCGGCTATGGGTGCAATGATCTTTAATGATAGTCATTCAGGTGATGCGTCTGTCGTTATTTTAGACTTTGGTGCATTAAAGACAGCTACCGCTGGTACGTTTACGGTTGCCTTTCCTGCGGCAGATGCGAGTAATGCGATAATTCGTATAGCCTAGTATGGCTAATGTAACAGGCTGGGGCCGGTCTACATGGGGTTCTGGCACGTGGGGTGAAGCTATACCTGTTGAAGTAACAGGTTTAGCAGGTACAAGTGCAGTAGGTTCTGTAACAGTTACAGGTGATTCAAATGTTACAGCTACAGGACTGGCTGGTACAGGTGCAGTAGGTTCAGTATCAGTAACTGCAGATGCAAATGTTGCTCCTACGGGAGTAAGTGCAACAGGTAGTGTCGGAAGCGTTACGGTAACAGGTACAGCAAATGTTACTTTGACGGGAATAGCTGGGACAAGTGCAGTAGGGTCGGTTAGTGTTTCGGGAGATGCGAATCTTTCGGTAACAGGCTTGGCTGGAACAAGTGCACTAGGCTCGGTAGCAGTAACTGTAGACGTATCAATATCTGTTACGGGAATTGCTGCAACTAGTGGGCTGAGTTCAGTAACGGTAGCAGGTGATGGCAACGTTGATGTTACTGGGTTGGCTGGGACAAGTGCACTGGGAAGTGTGACCTTTATTGGATCAGTCGAGATAGATGCGATAGGTGTAGTTGGTACGACAGGAATAAGCAGTGTAAATATATGGAGTGTTATAGATGGCTCACAGACGCCAAACTGGACAGCAGTTAGCGATTCACAGACACCTTCTTGGTCTAGTGTTAATGATGCACAAACCCCAGGATGGTCTGATGTCAGTGACTCGCAAACTCCAAGTTGGTCTGATATAAGTGATTCACAAACCCCAGGATGGGATGATGTTCCAACATAAAATTATTTTTAGCTAGGAAAATATAATGTCAAGCACATATGTAAATAATTTACGATTGAACGAGATGGCTACAGGTGATGGGTCAGGAACCTGGGGAACAACTACAAATACTAACTTAGAGTTAATAGCAGATGCTTTTGGGTATGGCACAGAAGGTATTACTACTAATGCTGATACTCACACGACTACTATAGCAGATGGTGCAGCAGATGAAGGCAGAGCATTTTATGTAAAGTATACAGGTACATTGGACTCAGCCTGTACTATTACAATAGGCCCAAACACGATTAAGAAAGTTTGGATTATTGAAAATGCTACTAGCGGTTCTCAGAATATTATTATGAAGCAGGGAACTGGTAGCACTGTTACGATAGGAAATGGTAACGTCGCTGTAATTTATGGTGATGGTGCTGGTGCTGGTGCAGCTATGACAGATGCATTTGCTGACTTAGAATTGAGTAGCACACTCACTGTAGCTGGTAATGTAGACTTTAACGGTGCTTTGGACGTAGACGGCACTACCAACCTAGACGCAGTAGACATTGATGGTGCAGTACAGATCGACTCAACAGTTACAGTTGGTGTTGATGACACAGGATATGATGTCAAGTTCTTCGGTGATACAGCCAGTGCTTACATGCTATGGGATACCTCTACAGATGATTTAGTCTTAGCAGGTGCCGCAGGAATTGACTTAGCGGGTGACTTAGATGTTGACGGCACTACTAATTTAGATGCAGTAGATATCGACGGTGCAGTACAGATTGATTCAACGGTTACGGTTGGTGTCGATGATACTGGATATGATGTAAAGTTCTTCGGAGCTACGGCCAGTGCTTATATGTTATGGGATGAATCTGCCGATGACTTAATCTTAGCGGGTGCTGCAGGACTAAGTGTGGACGGTACTACCGATTTAGATAATACAGATATAGATGGAACACTGGTCGTAGATGGCTCAAACATTTCATTGGATTCTACATCTACACTAAATATAGACAATTCTAATACCTCAAACGGTATTACTGTGGGTACTGCAACATCTGGAGTCCCAATTTCAATCGGCCATACTACATCAGAAACAACCGTTAATGACAATTTTACAGCAACGGGAACATCTACTCTTACGGGAGCAGTTACTGCTAGTGGAGGGATCACATCTACTGCAGCCTCCAATACCTTTGGTGCAAGTTCCTTTAATGATGCCAATATCACTAACGTCGGAGACATTGCTTGCGACAGTGTTTCCTCAGACGGAAGTACAGCAACAGTAATAAAGGGAGCGGCAAGTTCTGGAGCAACGGAACTCGCTGACTCTGTATCTAATGCTGGCTTATTTATACAGAGCAAGACTGGCACTGGTGCTGGCTATGCTTTAGGAGTGACTAGTGGGGCCGATCCATATATACAGGGGGTCTTTAGTAGCGAGGATGCCACCAGAGATCTCGTGCTACAACCCTATGGCGGTACAGTCTATGTTACTGGTGCCTTGTCGAAGGGATCTGGATCTTTCAAGATTCCACATCCACTGCCGTCAATGACAGATACGCACGACCTCGTACATTCATTTACAGAGAGTCCAAGGGCAGATTTGATTTATAGAGGTTCTGTCGCTCTTTCTGGTGGAAGTGCCAGCGTGGATCTGGACGAATCGGTTGGATTGACAGACGGCACTTGGGAACTACTCTGCCGTGACCCACAAGTCTTTTTGCAGAACGAAGATGGATGGTCGGCACTCAAGGGATCGGTATCAGGGTCAACACTGATTATCAGTTGTGAGGATACAAACAGCACCGACACAATTAGCTGGATGGTCGTAGCTGAAAGACAAGATGAACACATGAAGGAGTCTGGTACTGATTGGACAGACAGTGATGGCCGTCCAATCCTTGAACCACTAAAGCGAACCAGTTAAAAATGGAAAGTGAAATGATGAATTTAGTATCTCTGCTCGCTATACCAGCTGCAGCAGGGGCCGCTTATGGCGGAGTTAAAGCTGGATTAAATGGGACTAGACAGTCCCTCGCTCAGATAGAGCGTACTGTAAATCGTATTGGATCAAAGGTAGATACACATGGAGAACGTCTGGCATCTATAGAAGCTGAGACAGCGAATCTTAAGGAAAGAATATCTAGCAAATAATGATAGGAATACTTATATGCCATTAGCAAAAATTAAACCCCAGCCAGGATTATACACGGATGGTACTAGGTACAGTGCCGAAGGCACCTGGTATGATGCTGACAAGGTACGTTTTCGTAAAGGTTTTGCTGAAAAAATAGGTGGGTGGACAAAATATGTATTGTCTACTTTTATGGGAACTGCAAGAAGGCTACACGACTGGGTAACAAATAGTGGAAATGCTTATATAGGTGTTGGCACAAGCCTTAAGCTATATGTGAATCGGGGTGATGCGTACTATGATATTACCCCAATACGCAAGACTGTTTCGCTGGGCACAGATCCTATAGCAGAAGTTAGTGGTACTGCTGTATTAACAGTTACGTGTGCATCTGCACATGATGCTGTTATTGGTGATTATGTAACCCTTGCTGGATCGGATGCTCTTGATGGCATAACAGCACCACAGGTTAATACTGAACATAGAATTTTTGCATTAGGTGCCCCAGACAATAGTGATCCTTCTACAAAGTTTCGTATTCTAGCTGCAGCTAAAGCTACCTCTACTGATACCGCTATAGGTGGCTCTAGTGTTACGGCCGCATTTCAAATTAATTGTGGTCTTGATACTTATGTTTCTGGGTCAGGATGGGGAGCCGGTACGTGGGGCATAGGAACTTATGGCTCACTAACAAGCGTTGGCCAGTCTGGACAGCTACGTGTTTGGTCTATTGTTAATTTTGGCGATGATATGTTAGCTAATGTCAGGCAGGGTGATGTTTATTATTGGGATGAAACCATAAGTACTGATGGAGATGGTGTAAGTACTCGTGCTAAAAAATTAAGTGAAGTAACCCGTAGAACAATTACACTTGCAGCTAATCCTATTACTACAGCAAACGGTACTACATCTGTAACTGTAACTGATAATTTTGGTCATGGGGCTGGCGTTGGAGATACATTTACTATTTCAGGTGCTTCTGGGGCTATAGGAGGTATTGCAGAGTCACGTTTTAACTCAGAGTTTACTGTTGCTACTGTTCCAACTAAAACAACTCTTACGTTTGATATTGGTGGTGCAGATGCAACGGGTGATGCATCAGGCGGGGGCAGTGCTGTACAAGTAGTTTATCAGGCAGGTGCTTATTATACACCAGTAGCTGCTATACAAGTTATGATATCCGATGTTGCTCGACACGTGATCTGTCTTGGATGTAACCCTATAGGATCAACGAGTATTAATCCTTTGTTTGTTCGATGGTCTAGCTCTGAAAATGCATCACAATGGCAACCGCTTTCTACTAATAGTGCTGGTGGTCAGGAGCTATCTCAAGGATCTGAGATTATAGGTGGTATAACATACAGGCAGGAGATTCTTATTTGGACTGATAATGGTATAGTAAGTATGAGGTATATTGGATCTCCATTCTATTTTTCCTTTACTGAAGTAGCTAAAGGAATGTCTATGGCTTCTCCCAGTGCGGCGGTAGCCGCATCAGGAAGTGTATACTTTATGGATCGTGGAGAGTTCTATATTTATGCTGGATCTGTACAACGATTGCCGTGCCCTGTATTAAGTACCGTTTTCGATGACTTTGATCATTCGCAAAGACATAAGGTTTTTGCAGGATCTAATCCAGATTTTTCAGAAGTATGGTGGGTATATCCATCTGAATCTGGAGATGGAGAAAATGATAAGTATGTAATCTATAATTACGAAGAAAATGTGTGGTATACGGGAACGATAGTTCGTGCGGCTTGGGTGCATGGAGCAACAAAAGATTATCCGATTGCTACTTCTATTCGCAAGAAATCTTTGGCGGATGCTTTTACCACAACGAATACTTCGGGCACTATTACAATTTCTGATACAGGGCATGATTTACGAGTAGATGATAAGATTATACTGAAAGATGTATCTGCCGTTGGCGGTATTACAGCTACAGTTTTAAATAATGAACACACTGTAGCGTCCGTAGTTAACGCAGATTCATATACGATTACGTTGGGAGACTTAGCTACTTCTTCAGAAACTGGTGGTGGAAGCCTAGCTACAGGGCTTTATCCAAATGTTATATACAACCATGAAAATGGGCACGACGATGACGGCACAGCTTTAACAGCTTATATAGAAACTGCCGACATGGATCTTGGAGAGGGTGATCAGTTTTGGTTTCTTAAGAAATTGATACCTGATATTAAATTTAGGGATGGTGATTCTGGTAGTGAGGTAACGCTTAGTATCAACGGACATGACTATCCTGCATCAGCACAGTCTGCACTTGCTTCTGCGACAATAACATCGTCAACTGAGCAAGCTCATATACGTGGTAGAGCTAGGCAGATATCTATGAAGGTACAAAGTACAGGTTCGGGGTACGGGTGGCGTGTAGGTGACGTGAGGTTAGACGCTAGAACGGACGGCAAAAGATGACCATTAAACAGTACAGGGCACTAAACGTAGCACCTCCTGAATATCAACAACATGACGAAGGTATTTCTCGAAGAACTATAGAGCAAAACTTTGAAGATGTTAGCACGGACATGAATGCACAAAAACAATACATTGATAAGGATGCTTCTTTGGCATTACGTAAATACCAGTTCTTATTGCTAGGAGCTAGTAATGGCTGATAGCTTTAAAGTACTGGGGCAACTAGCTCCATCGGCTACAACAAACACGGACTTATACTCCGTGCCAGAAGATACACAAACTACTGTTAGCTCTATAGTAGTCTGTAATCAAACAGGTAGTGCCGTTACCTTTAGATTGGCTGTTCGCCCCATGGGAGCCGCTATAGAGCAGAAACAATATATATATTATGACAAGTCTGTAGCAGCGAATGATTCTGCATTTTTGATTATAGGTATGACCTTAAGTGATGATGATGTAGTTACGGTATACGCCAGTTCGGGCAGTATGTCGTTTAGCATCTTTGGTGTAGAGACGAGTTAATATGAATAGGTATCCAAGTTATAGAGGTGGCGGAATCACTAGATTGCCCCATTATGGAGTAGGTGGATTTTTTGGGGGACTAACAGGGGGCCTATTCGACCTTCTTAAGGATGTGGGTCCACAGGCATTGAGCTATATGAATCCCTACATAGGTGTACCAGCAGGTATTCTTAAGGACAAACTGGAAGGCAAAAGCTGGAAGCAGTCATTGGTGGGCGGAGCCAAGAATTTGATGTTTGATCAGGCACTAAAGGCAGGAATGGCCAAGGCGTCAGGAGTGCCTGGTCTTGAAGAACAACAGGATCTACTTAATGAAGCTAGAGCGAAATATGGTGGTGATTCAGTTGAAGTTTCTGAATTGTCAAAAAGTTTTGATGAAAATGAATTTGGTTTAGGAAGCTTGTGGAAGAACCCTAAAAGCCTAACGGATGTCTTTAAGGGTGGAGTAGATTATTATACTGATCCTAAAAATCGTACTCTAATGACATTAATAGGTAGCTTAGATAATCAAACTCAAGCAGATATACTAAATCAATTTGGCAGAATGAATCCCGATATTATAATGCCGGCAACTGGAGGGGGTGAAGGCAGGACTGCCAGTGCTGTCCCTATAGATAGTAGTAGGCAGGGTTATGCAAACACTTTGGTAAGAATGGTAAATGGTGGAATCCTTCCTGGTTATGAAAATGGTGGAGAGTATGATGAGCCAGGGATGTATGGACATGATTATAGATTCGCAGATCCAGAACGTGATCGTAGATTAAGTGAACTTAGAGCGAAAGAAGCTCAAGAGATGCGTGATAGACGTGCACAACAAGAAATGGCTGCACAAAGAGAAAGAGATCGTCTTGAAAGGCAACGCCTTGAAGCTTTAAAATCTAGTCCTATAATGCCCGCACCAGGTGCAGAGGGGGAAGGAGAAGGAGAAGTTGATATAGGAGATATTGGAAGGACTACTGCATTTACAGACGACACTATTAGCTCAACTCCTACGGTACCCCCAGTAAATGAAAATCCTTATGGGCCAGATCTTGGACCTAATCCTACGCAAGCACAGATTGATGAACGAGCTAGAAAAATAGCAGAAGAAACCCGCAGACAGCTAGAAGGGCCAGATCCGTTACTTGAAAATCCAGTAGGTGCAGAGCCAGATCCCGACGGTGGTGGTGAAGCTCCAGAGGGATTTAAAGATGAAAAAGGAGAAGCTCCAGATCCTGTTGAATTTTTATATACTGGAGAGTCTGGGCATGGCACAGATATGGGGCCAGGATATGAGTATCCTACCTTTAAAAAACCTATAATGCCAGGAACGTCTGAGAGGGCAGCAGATCCAAGAGATTTGAGACCTACTGCTGAAGGATATAGAGCAGGATTTATGCCAGAAACTGCACGTACAACTGGTGGAAGTATAGAGCATGGAGCCGATCCGTTTGCTCCTCTTGGCAGTCCAGAAGCAGGTTCACGGTATGCAGATCTAGTTAATAGGCTGGAACAACCTCCTATAGATAGAACACCTGTTGCTACGGTAGCAAAAGGTGGAATGATACCTGGATACCAAGAAGGTGGTATGACAGGAACGATGCCTCCAGAGTTGATGGAAATTGTTAGAGAAGCATTAATGAATCCATCTATGGAATCTAATGAGATTTTACAAATCTTAGCACAACAGTATCCACAGGAAATGGCGGCGATGATACAACAAGTTGGGGGTACACAGCAAATGAATACTGGTGGTATCGTAACTAAGGGATATATACCAGAGTTTGCAGATGGTGGTATGGAAAGTAGCGGTGCCGTAGACGATAGGGTTGCTGTAAGTAAGGACGATTTAGTAGAAGAAGATTTTCAGGATAGGCTAGAAAATGGTGGGCCAGTTGATGTCGTAGCGGCATTAGCTCCTAATGAATTTATTATAACTGCGAATCAGACTCTAAAATCTGATCCTGAAGATATGGTAGAAGCAGCAGAAGCAATTCCTCCAGACACACCGCCAGGTGAAGAAGTCTGGAATAGCTTTACAAATAATTTAGATAGAGTCATATAAAAGAATTAAACCTGTGAGAAAATTATGCGTGGTATAATGGGGTTACAACGTGGCGGTCAAGTATATCCAGATCAATCTGATTCAGCTAGGGCGGAATTTCGGTATCGGCAACAGATGAGAGATCCCGATAGGACTACTCGTATGCTATTGGAAATGGCAGGACATGAATTTCCAGAACCAACCGAAAGAGATAGATGGTTAGAAAATATGATATGGCTTGACTCTCTTGGCGTACAGCGTGGTGAACGCCCTATGTTAGAAGATAAACCTTGGTGGATAGACTTGGCTAACTATTTAAGGGGTAGAGCATCTGGTGGTATTATTCCTGGGTATGAGGATGGTGGTCCGACTCCCTCATCAGTACAGACTTATGACTATGGTGTGCCTGTACAGACCGAACAGCAATGGGCAGATCTTACAGATCGTGTAGTAGATGAAGGATCTCGTGAGTATACTCCTTACGGAGGGCAAAGACTTGCAGGATTTACTCCACAGGAAATCGCAGCACAGCAAGCAACAGAAGCCTATTCTACTGGCCAGGGTCCACAGGGCACTATTGATGCACAAACAAGCCTACAGACTGCAGGACAACAACAGTCAACAGCAGGTAGCTTAGATCCGTATATGAGTCAGTACACACAGAATGTAACAGACCCTCAGTTGAGACAGTTGGCTCAGTTTAATCAACAGCAAATGCAAAATATTGGATCACAGGCTGCGGGATCAGGAGCGTTTGGAGGCTATCGCCAAGGCGTGATGCAACAGCAACAAGCCATGGATACCTCACAGCAAGCGGCGGACATCATTGGTACTGGACAACAAAAGGCGTTTGAGTCTGCACAGCAAGCCCTACAAGCTGATAGACAGGCCGCACTAGGGGCAGGGCAAGCACAGACTACCCTTGGGGGACAACAGCAAGCACAGCAAAGGCAGAGGCTGGGTGACTTGGGTATGGTTGGACAACAGCGTCGTGACCTACAACAGAAGTCCTTAGATGTTGGATATCAGGATTTCCAGAATCGCCTAGATCAGGAACGGAAAAATATAGACTGGCAAACTCAAGCTATGAGTAAGATGCCTTATAAGGGAGGAGTGACTCAGACAAGCTATGGAGAACAGCCGACTGATTGGGCTAAAACTACGGCTGATGTTACTGGTTCCCAGACAACACAAAATATACCAGGCCAGAGACATGGGGGTATAGTGGGTCCGATGTATAGTCAATTCCTTAGAGGGATGAGGAGATAATCATGGCACTCAGTCTACATCAACAAAGCGAATTATTAAGCGGTGTAACTAATGAGTACTTGCAAAAGCTCCTGCAAAATCCTGAGATGATGAAGGAATTGGAATTAATGGAGGCACCTGTTTTAATTGAGGTTGCCTCAAGAAATCCTGATACAAAACCACAGGTTAATACTAATACTATTAGAGACCAGAAGTTGCAGGGTATGCAGGAAGGTATGCAACAGCCGGTCATGCCAGGAGAAATGGGCGAAATGCCGACAGATATAGGTCAGTTTGCCCAGGGCGGTATAATTCCAGGCTATCATTCTGGTGGTAATATTGCTCCCCATGTACATGGAATAGATACTCATTTTGAAGGTGACGATCCTGAAGCATTCAATCCTAATATTTATGATTTTAGAGATAATATGCCGGCAGGTTATGAATGGATGGGGGATCTTATGGATATCGCAAATGCAGTTGGATCAGTCCCTGCACCTTTTACAACTAGTGCAGATATGGAGCCTTTTGCGGGAAAATTACGCTCCCCAGAAGCTAGTGAAGTGAGAGCCTTGTTTGAGAATGATGCTGACGAGTCAGATAAGGTAGAACGGGATTGGATGGGACGTCGTATTGTTCAGGAACCTATAGAATCACCTGAAACAGGAATGAGTGATGATGAAGTTTGGCGTCAGTATGCAGGGCGATTACCAGCACAATTCATAAGAAGATATGGTAGACAAAATACTGAAGATCCTTCTGGCAACTATATGGATAGATTTGAAAATGCAATAATTGATTTAATGACACCGAGTGAAGGTGCAGGGAGTGCAACGGGTCTTTTAAGTTTAATTGCCGACGAAGAAAAAAGACGACAAGAGGAAACTCCCGAAGAAAGGGACAGAAGATTGGCACGTGAAGAAATCTTTGGAAGACAGGAAGAGGAGTTAGGACTCTTAAGAGGAAGTCATGCTCAAGAGATAGAAGATATGAAAACACAAGCATTCATAAACAATCTACTGCTGAAAGATGATTACGGTGACTCTATATCAGCTATATGGAAACGCAAGGGAGAACAGCGAGGAGAAATAGCAGACCTGCAGGGACTAATTGATACAGGTAGGTTAACCTCGTTTGATGAGGCTGCAAATCGTAGTAGGCAGTCATTGTTTGAGTTAGAGGCTGGACTGAAACAGGCAATGATAACTGCTGACCGAGCCGATCAGATAAAGGCGGCGGAACTTTTACAACGTGCAGAAGAAGTTCGAGCCACTATTGAAGCAGGAAAACGGGTAACTCCGGCTTCCCTGGCTTCTATTATAAGTGATTTAAGAATACTTGCGACAAGTTTAACTGGCAAAAATGAAGAGATTGTTGAAGATGAATTAGGTAGGCTGGTTGATATGGTTGATGTAATCTTTAATGCAAATATGCGTTCTTCAGTGGCTGACGAGCCTAGATATTAAATTATGTCTAATGGCATTTTTGGATTACAGAAGCCTGGACAACAACGTATGCGTACCCTTTATCTTAGCGATGGGACTACACAGGAAATACCTGAAGCAGATTATAACAATATTGTAAGTGGTAGCACGCCCGATTCCTTAGATTTAAGACAATTAATTAATACGCAGCAACCACAGGATATCGATTGGCTTAAAACACTACAGCCTTTCCAGCGAAGTGGTGGTTTACCAGGATATATCTTACAACAGCACAATCCATTAGATACTGTAGAGCGTGTTGGAGCCTCGTACAATCCTCTGGACTTTCTGAAGGCACTCAAAGAAGACCCAGGCTATGCCAAGGATGTGGCAAAAGCCCCTGTTAGGGAATTATTGACTACACCTTTACGTGGTTTAAAGGGTTTTTTGAATTGGGCTACACCGGATATTGAGTTGCCGTTTGAAGAAACATTAAAAGATATTATTGATAGAGGAGTACTTCCTGGTTTAGAGGCCGATCCACGGTATCAAGGAAGAATGGGTACTGCAATCTCTGGTGCTATGGGCCAGCTTGGTGCCTTTGCTGGTGTAGCTGGTTTAGCCGCATTAGCTGTACCAGGTGCTGTTGTTTCTCTTCCAGTCTTAGGAACTGTAGGTTTGGCTAGTTTGGCGATGGGTGCAGGGATGGGCTTTGAAACCCAGGCAGATAGATTCCATGAATATGAGCGTAGATCGGGCAGGGATCTTCCTTGGATGTCTGAACTGTCTGCCATTACTGCTGGTGGAGTTATTGGCCTTACTGAAGTTTTGCCACTTAAGATTGGTAGATATGGGTTTAATCGAAAATTTTGGCCTGTTCAAAGGGCATTACCTGGACGGCTTGCCCCGATAGGATCTGCATTGAGAGGTGGACTGGGAGAAGGAACACAGGAAGCAACCGCAGGAGTAGCACAAACATTGGTTGCAAAAGCCTATGATCCTCAAGCGTTTGAGAACTGGGCTAAAGAAGCTGAACAAGAGTTTGTAGTGGGTGGTGCAGCAGGTGCTATAGCTTCGTTGGTGCGAGCTATGTTGCCTGGTAAACATGGTTCAGGCGGTGATAGAAATAGTGATGCTTCAGCAGAAGTAGAGCTTAGACGATTTGAAAGGGATCACGGTTATAGTCTTTCAAATAGAGAAGAGTATGTTCAAAATGTTGGACAAAGACTACGTGAGAAAGGAGTGTCAGAAGAAGTAATTGCAGTCTGGGAAAACATAGAAAAAAATATGGACATACCCACAAATGAAACCATATTACAGGGTTTACAAAGTTCCCACACAGACTTTAAAAGTCTTGAAAGAGAGTACAATAGATTTCAAAGATATTACAAAACCTTAGAGCAATCTGTAATAGCTGATCCGTCTATAGAAGGCGAAGAACAAAACCAGGTTATAGCTTTGATTCGTGAAGAAGCATCTAAGCGAATGCAAGGTATCGAGGAAATACTTGGTAATGCACAAAGACATAATTATGACAATGGGGGACTTACAGCGTCTGAGCAATACCAGGATAAAAAGGAATCTCGCATAAAAGAGATCGACAGTGCACGATCACTCAATGCCATAGAGGTAGATGCACTAGAAGAAGTTAGTAATTCTGAGTGGGTGTATGCAATGGGAAGTGAGGGTGGCCTTGAGGGTAGTTTTGCTTTGGAAGAAATACTTGGTATTCATGGAGGCAGAAGCTCACAGGATGTAGACACCAACTTAGATGAAGAAAGAATAGAGTTTATAGATGAACAAGTTTCTATTCCCGTAAAGATAGACAAAA
>Ga0208299_1001709_pt1 | contig 15864 bp, 5 predicted proteins | sample 15_taG_FD_184089 | JGI IMG/M metagenome (GOLD analysis project Ga0208299, IMG submission 184089) | Marine viral communities from the Subarctic Pacific Ocean - 15_ETSP_OMZ_AT15312 metaG (SPAdes) (version 2) | ecosystem: Environmental > Aquatic > Marine > Oceanic | place: Pacific Ocean | collected...
CTATCATCTTCTTTATAAAAAGAAGAGCCAGTGACCGTTTCAAAGGTTTGGCCATATTCTATATGCGTTGGATTGTTTGACCAGTTTAAATATCCTCTTTTTGCATGAGCCATCATAGTGATCGTTGGAACATAATTTGTACCAGACAACATTAATTCAAATGAAGAGCTGTGAAAGGGGTTTCCTTGAGTGTCTACATTTTTATAAGTGGCACCGTCATCCGTTGTATATGCGCCAACTTGAGCATCCCAATGATTCGGATATCCATCATTCATCCCTGTGCCGAAAAAGATCCACGAAGGTTTATCCGCTGAATCGAAAGATTGATAATCTTGATCTAATGAAGGGTTGAATATGCCAGTTGCGGCAGTTAAATCCCAACTAGCTGTTAATATTAAAGCGCCCTCATTATACAGTACAATTCCAGCAACGCTTCCCGTTCCAACACTTCCAGATGGGCCAATCTGAATTAATTCTCCATTTCTTTTTTCATCTTTTAGTTCTCCAACCAAAGTTCCAGTTACATAATATTTTAAATTTACAGTGCCTTTTTTGATAGAACTCCCATAAAAAATTGTAGGTATATCAATGATGGATAGTTCTTGATAACTTTTGTCCCATTCTCCATTTTTTACTTCTTCTCCTGTTAGTGGGTTAATAGAAGCGGAATAAACAAAATGTGGACTCCATTTTTTATAATAATTAATAGTTTCTTCTAAGGCTTGAATATACGTTTTTTTCAATTTAGGAGCGTCTGTTATTACGTTTTCTTCGTTTGCCTTTTCTATATTCTTTTTCTTTACCGTTGTTTGCTCTTTTTCTTGATAATAATATTTGTTTGTAGCTGGATTTATTTGATTCCCGTTCTCTGGAGATCCTTGAGCGTAATATATTCTTGTGATAGAAGCAGACAATGGATAACTTCCAGATAATATATCTCCCGGATCAAAATCCTCTACATATGAATCGTATGTTACACTTTTTAAAGCATTTCTAGTTCCATCCTTTGCCATAAAAGGATATATCATGGTTTTATCACCCAAGCCATTCTTCGTATTATATGTGTGTAAATTTTCAGGTCGATCTATGTTTAATTCATATAAATTAACATAACCAGAAGTACATGAGCTTGTATATGTATTTGAAATGTGCCCAACTACACTATTAAAAGCACCACTCAAAACATATTTATTATTATAATAAGTACAGCCTTTCCAAGTAAAAAAGCGATAGCTTGGATGTGTTTTTATGCGATTATAAAAAACGTCATCTTTACTAAACTTATAATATGACATACTGGTTGGCCCGCCACTTAATAATCCAATCGCACTCGAATTGTAAGCTCATCTTCCGGTGTTTTTACTAATGGTTCTGAAGTTTTTGCAACAGCTAATAATTCATTGTTTGCATTATAAAGACCAACGGTTGTAATATAAGTTGTCGATAGATCGTTTTTATTATCTTTTACAACAATTTGACTACCAGATGTATATGTTGGATTGGTGCTATAATTAAACTCGTTATGGTTTACCCTACAGAAATAAATTGTAGAATTAAGCTCTGTAGTATTGTTAAACTGAATGTTGTAAATTCTATTACGAAGAGCATCGGCAGATGCTTCAATACTAGAGCCAGTGAGCATATCTGAAATAGTTTCTGTGCCTGTTTCTGTTGAAGACATGTCTACCGCACCAACGTTAAGTAACGAACCGGCAGTTCCACCTGTAAAATCAGTTACCTTAACAACGTTTGTTGCACTACCACCAACACTAGCAAATGCAGTAATGTTGCCAGAATCTCCAGCAGTGTCCATAGTAAATGTAATTTTTTTAGTCTCGCCGGTTGTTAATGCTGCTGTAATGCCATCTACACCAGATTGTCCCAATCCGGAAGTGGCGTACACAACGTGCACGTGAGAATCGCCGTTAATAGCGGCAACAATTCGATCAGCAATCTCAGCATCTGTGCGCCCAGAACAACCAATAGATATTTGATTCGCAGCGCCGGCTAAGCCGGATCCGGCCGTTGTTTTATCTTCATCAAGTAATATCGTGACGGCGCCCTCGGGAGATTCACCGCCGGCATATTCAGTGATAGTGATCGTAAATGAAGAATCAGCGCCATCACTCTGCACGGTATCAGTATCAATCGCGGACACCGCAGTCGCTTGAACATTCGATGTAAATACCGATCCGCTAAGAACAGCAATGCCGGCTTGATAATAAAGCAAACCACATGCAGGTTGATTAAGTCCATCATCTGCTAAACTAGCGCTTAAAACATCTGTTCCCGCGCTAGCTGTTGCATAAAGAATTCCATATTCACCTGCAGGTGAATTAACTTTATAACCATCTGATCCGCTAACATCTGTTATTTTAATTCTATTACTATGCACATCACCAAGATAATCATGATCAGAAGTTACTCCTAGTTCTAGTTCAAAAGTGCCTTTTTTAATTTCATCTTTCATAAGAAGTCTAGAAAAATTCAAAAAACAAACTTCATTCATTTTTGTACCAGTATCAACAACTTCCCCTCCTTCATCGAACTGAAGGATAGAGCCGGTTGCATCATATCCTACTAAAACTTGAGCCATTTGATTATACATGTTAATCTTTTTAGCGTTTTGTGTGTTTGAAGAGGAAGATAAAGGCGACTTTGAAGAATATCCGAAAGTAATATCAAAAAGGTGGTTTGCAGAAGAACTTAAATATGGATAATCATATACAGATTGAAACATTCCATGTGAAAAGTTTTTAACATTGGCATCTGCTATGTACGTCCCAGAAACCAAGGATCCTGTAATAGGAATTGCCTCATGAAGAAGGGTTGATCGACTTATTACATCTTTTCCTGGTTCGATTGTTTTGTCTGTGCTAGCTGCCATTATTATACCTCTCTTTTATTTTAACTAACATGTGCTACTTGTAAAATTAACGGATTTTACAATCACTATCGGCACATCCATACTCACACCAGTGTTAACTGCCGTGACTCTAATGTTTGTATCTATGTGAAAGAAGTCTCCCTGAGTAGCGCGATAATCTAAATTGTTAGCTTCCCCAGAAGCATTACACCTGGCCACAATTGAACCAGCCGCAGTGTCCCAATCGGTTGAATTATAAGCACTGCCATGTTTTACCCAGAGACTCTTAGAATCTGATGGTAGGCCATTCTGTAACAATGACGAAACTCCAACTTTAAATTGTAACATGTTGCCGCGCGCGTATTTAATATCCGGTTGATCGCGATCAAGATGAGAACCAAATTGGGTCATTTCTGTAACTATATTTCCATTTAAGCGGCTAACCGTAGAAGAAACAACAAATGTTGCAATTGAACTTTCATTATGAAAAGCATGACGCAACGCTCTATTGTTAGTATCAGTTATGGTGCAAAATCGACTATCGCATTCAATAATAAATTGCGTTTCATTTAATTCACTGTATTCTTTTCTTAATGATACTGGAGTTTTACCATCCGCATTAAGACCAAATTCTAATCTAATATAAGAATCCTTTCTAGCGTTAAAAGGATCTATAACCCCCCTAGTTGCCGGCCCTAAAGCAATAGCCGTGTTGCGCGTAGCAGCAACTACAAATGCATTTTTAGCAGGTTCATAAGGAAAAAACGCAACCTTATCTGCATAAGTTTTATTCACATTTGTATTCAATATTAATTCTGGAAGGTAAAGAAGGTTTGGGTTTGTATATGAAATTAATTTATGTTTTAAACTAGCCGCATTATTAGAAAAGGCCTCTAAAACTGGCGTTTGGCGGATTTCTAAGTCGTAATAAGCACTTCCTGATCCATGTGCTGAGTTCCACAAACCATAATTGATCTCATCATCGCCTAGCGCAAATTTTGTAATTTTAAAAGAGCCATCTCCTTGTGCCATTCGCATTCTTCCAACATCTGTTAATACCGCATCCAATATAATGTCGCCGCTATTATCTAGAAAAGCCATCTTATACTCCTTATTTTACGCACTTATAAATAGTGCGCGATATAAATAAAATCTTTTTTGTTTTATTATTAACTTTCATTTGACATTAATATGGTTTATCCATGTTCGGCGGCGCGGATATATCAACACTACCTTGGCCAATGGGTTTGTCGACTTCAACCATGTCTTCAGTAAACTTAGCCTCTATAGGGCTCCAAAGAGTATTATCAAGAACAAACTCGGGATCTGGGTCTCCAAATTCAGCACTTAGTCCTTCGTGTTTGTGAACAAAATTCAAATTTAAATCAAACTTTTTACAAGAAGATTTGCTAGTAAATCTAATTTTGAAGCGGCGCGGTGGCGCGGGATCTTTACCAAATAAACCTCCAAAATGAATAGCGCCAGAATCAAGCCCTTCAGCAGCCTCTATACTAGTTGCGCTCGGCGCAAACATTTTACTTTGTTTCAAGGTTGGTGCTATGTGTATATATTTTCTCATACTTTTTGTTGATTCTTTAGGTATTTTAGGTTTAATTTTGACGATTTTTGTTATTAAGTATACTGCGCCACTATCATCAACCAATTCAACTTCATAAATTGGACTTGGGTTTGATACGTATTCTCGCGAATCAACAGTTCTAAATATGTAATAATATTTTTTATTTGGCTGTAAATCGTCAATAAAATCGGTTTCAAATGATTTGAGAGATCTACGAGTTCCGTTAGGTTCAAGTACTGGTTTTCTTAATGCTGTTGCAAAATCAGACCAAGCGCTCGGATGTTGTTCCAATCTAAAAACTTGATATTTAACATCTGGCTCGTCGGATTTAAATTTCAGTGTTGATGGTAATTCCATGTCATCTGCATTTATAGCCCCTTGAGCTAGCGCTGCTTTCATAAATAGATCTTTGTCCTTTGGTAGAATTTCTATTGGCATTTCCTCTTTTTCACCAACAAATTGACTAAGCAAAAACAATAATTTATTATTTATATTCTTATATGGGTATATGACAAGATTTGGATGCAAAGGTGGCTTATTTGCAATATATAAAGTTTGAAATTTAGTATATGGTATTTTTAATAATTCTACCTTTGGTCGATTAAGAGTAAATATGTCAGCGATTGGTAAATAACTATGTTCTGCCACTGTTGGACTTCCACCACATGGTGAATACGTACCATCCTCGTTTTGGCAGAGTTGCTCTTCGGTGCCTTCAGAGACAATTTTCCATTCTTCGACGTCGATATAATATTTAATCGGGCCGGCCGTTAGAGCGCCCCCAGCCGCGTCGACCGTCTTCTTTTCTAAAAGTTCAAATCCTCTAGTTTGGATATTCGCATATTGATAACTATTACCAACAACTAAAGTGTGAGCATATACGTTATATTGATAGCCCATATCAAGTTTTAACTGAGCGTCGACAAACTCAATCAAACCATTTTTATGTTTTTCACTAAATGGTGGCGCAATGAAATATCTTTGTACCGTTGTACCATCTTCGCCCAGTGAATTGATTTGTTTTTTTTCGACCTCATAAAACATCACCTCAGAATGTGCAAATGGGTGCATATCGTAACCTATTGTTTTTCGATATATTGTTGCATCTAATATTTCAAAAACAGATCTTGTATTTTGAAATTCTTCAATTTTGTCTTTAAATTCTATAAGCGCATTCTCAATACTGTCTGCCGATGCGTCTCCCATTAATTCTACAGTCTGGGGATCAAAAGATATTAATTTATTTGATGTTGGATTAAGTACTTCAGATTTATTATCGTAAACATATTCTCCTATTAAATCAGTGAAATCATATGTTTCAATTTGTATATCAGAATCTAAATTGCCACCATCGCGTATATAAAAATTTTGAATAGTTTGATCGGGATTGTGATGTTTATCTGCCACTTTGGACATGAAAAACAACATCAACGAATCTCTTTCTAAGCCTAGGTCGGCATCATGTTGACCAAGAAAAATATCGTTTATAAAAGTACCTCTATCTAACGATAAATAATCCTTATTAACCGCGCGTTCCGGAGCTATAGTGTTGATGTTTAATTTAGCATACCATGGATAATCTAATGGATACGGAGCGTATTTTGACATAAAACTGTATTTAGGGAATCCAAATATGCGATCAACCTCAGAATCAGGAAACACATCGGACAATTCAAAAAATTCCCCTTCTATATTTTTTATTACAGTATCTGACCAAGTTTGCATGTAGCTTTGTACATGGCTAGTTGCCGAAGCGTCGTATAAATCAGAATTCCCCAATGTTAATATTTTGCTATATATCGTAGAAAACTTATTTTTTGGAAATCTAGCATTTTGTCCTGATTTCTGCCACGTTGCTAATGCTTCTTCTTCTTTAAATTGACCAAGTAAAAATGGATTTGGTATAAGGTAGTGTTGGCTACGGCTTAATAAATTTATTGCTTTATCATATTTTGGTGCAATATAATTAAGAACGCCTTCCCGATCACCTAAATTGGCCGGCTTTCCACGAAGATTAAATACTTTATCCTGGTATATGTAATAATCTCCTTCATTTTTATACCCAGTTTTTTTTGCATGCATAGATCCAATATATTTATCTAAAAGATGGTTTTTTAAAAGCCATCTTTTTGCAATATATTGTTCATGTATCGCATTGGCCAATTCAAAATCTTCTTCGGCCGCTTCGCCCAAAGACAACGCATCTGACCAATCTTCCATTGGTAGTGCTACAGCACTGCCTAATTCTTTATTATTGTAATATAAATGCATAAGTTCTAAAAACAATGTTTCATCAACATCATCTAATATAGTATAGTGGCGCGGATGTGTACCTAATTCGCCGGCCTGATTATATAAGCCAGAAAATTCAGTTGCTTTAGAATCTTCATCTTTGTGTTTGTAGTTCTCTACTTGTGAGACATTACCTGCACCTTCAACACCTAAAAGGTGTGTATGATAAACTGGTAAAGCCTGTTTTAACTGTTCTTCGGAAAGACCAGCATTTCCTTGTTGGAGAAAAGTCATTAATAGCGCAAAATCGTTGCGAATGTGCATTCCGGTGGTAAAACCAAATCCATGTTTATCGACATATCCAGAATGATAATGAGGCAAAGGCCCTGAATTTAGAGCAAGAATTAGTTTCTCTTCGAATAATGCTTTTGTCGCTTCGTCCCAACTTCCGAACATGGCAGCTTCGAAAAACACACGAACAGTATTCCATTCTGCAGATGGAGCAAGACCAGTAGATTCAACTTTCACCTCTTTTTTTGCTAAAAGTCGAAAGGCTGGCATAGCCACGGGAATGTAATCTGGTGGCGGTGAAGGTTCGGCTCCAGAATCTGGATCATGTGCTCCAGAATCTGCAGGCTGGAGTGCTATTTCTCCTATCCACGGATACTCATAAGGCAGCACATAAGCTTTAGAACCTGTGGATGAAAAAGGAGATTTTATAGAAGTGGTCACTGTTTCCGAATTCTTTGTTACATCAAACCATAATTGTGAATCCGTAGGGTATGATATCCAGAACGTCGGAGTTCTCCAGTGCCCTATCCACGGTCTTAAGGGATCGTGACCTTCGGGCAAAGACCACACACCTTCTCCATATGCAAACTTTGTTGGATCTTGAAAAACAACACTATAGTTCAGAAACAAAGGAGATGGATCAAAGTCATATCTCATCCAATCAGGATTCACAATTGTGGAATTTACCTTCGGATCAAGGACTGGATTTTCAACTTTTTGGACCATTAGTATCTTCCTCCACCAGAAGTCCCTCCAGGACTAGTAGGTGTAATCATTGTTGGAGATGGAGTCGACGCAGCAATCGCTGTAGTTGTAGTTCCACCTGATTGAGTTGTTTGTCGTGTTTTTCTCTGACGGCGATTTGTTATAGCTTGCTTTACAACTTGGCCAAATTTTAAATTAGTTCTCATAAAATTGCTCTCTAACTTTAACATGTCGTTTTTATCTAAAGAAGTTATCTTATCAATTGGTTGTATTCTTCTTTTAAGTGTTCGTGTTCGTTTTATTGTGACTTGTGAAGCATCTAATAAAAAACACTGATTAAATATATTCAAATTTAATAACTCATTCTGAGCGAAACAGATATTTTCATTAACATAGTGGCGCATGCGACAAAGCAACGTTGACTTTCCAGACTCCGCAGCAGAATTTATATGCTCTTTTTTTAATTCTACCCAATTAGATCCCCCAATAAATACCTCTACCGCCACTAAATTTTTATTATTTAAATAGTGAAATGCTGCATTGTTGAGCGTTTTTAAAGAAGACATACCGTTGTTATCATACCACGCGAATTTGGCGACACTTTGACTACCCAAGGTCATTGCTGTTAATTGATGCGGCAGATTAGTTGCTTTGTTTATATTCTTAACTAAACAACATATTTCTTTTGAAATATCTAGAAAATGCATATAAAACAAAGGAGCAAATATAGGAGACAAGTTTAAAGTATCACCAGTTTCTTCATGTACTCGTGTTTCTCTAATGTCTTTTTCTGATATTTCTGATTTATATCGATCTCTAGTGGCTGTTGGCATCATTAATTTTGCATAATCGGCCTCTTCTTTTTCAGTACTATCAAAACAAGGAGATTCATGTTTTTTTAATCCCAAGGCGTTAACATTCGACATTGCAATAGATAAATTATTTTTAACATGCATAGAAAATGAATTTAAATTTTTAGAAAACAAACCGTCCACATCACAAAGATCTTTTTTTGATATTGTTTCTTCAATTGAAATTTGTTTGGTGTCTGTTATGACTCTGCCAAACTTTTTATAATTATACAAATTTACTAGCGCATTCAAATTAGCTAATTCAGTATTGTTTATTGCGACATTTGTTGCTCTATTATAAAAATATGTATTAAAAACATTATCTTTTAATTTTAACACCGCAGGGGTCAAATATGAATATGCAGCAGAGCTTACCACCAAAGAAGTGGCCGTTGGTGCGTTAAAATGCCTCAAAGTTTCTTGAGCGATTCTTGACAAGTAATTTTCATGATTTATAGTTAATAAGCCTGGTGTATTTGTTGTATCTGCAATAATATACTCATAACCAGAAGACTCAGTTGCTTCATAAAACTCAGAAAAATTATGATTAATGTTAATATGTTGAGGAAAAACTCTATTGCCGGTTGATACTGTATCTGGGTGCATGTCTTCTATGTTTCTTTTACTTTTGGTTGGAAGCTCTTCTGTTATTCGTTGAATCGTAGAAGTGATGTTTCTATATAACTCAACAACCCTTGAAAGGCTAGCCACCGTACATGTAGTCGGTGAAGACAGCATATATAAATTCTCTTCTAGATCGGTAATGCCGGTGGCGCCATGATCATCAAAAGATCTTATTGTTTTTATTAAATGATTTAGCGCCCAAACCCATGGCCCTTGTTCGTTTTTATAATGGTCGGAAGTTAATTTGAGGCGGCGGCCATCAAAAATAGCTTTATAGTATGCTTCAAATGAACTCTGGCCTTCTTTTAATAGTTTAAACATTGTTTTTAAATAAGCAACAGATCCGTCTTCTATATCTAATTTTACGCTATATCGGTATGTGCCATCTTTTCTATCCGACATCGACATATCTGTTACAGTAAAATACCTTATATCATTAGAAATTTCCTGATTGTTTCCTAAAACAAACAAATTTTCAATTTCTCTAATTCCGCCAAGGCTTTCTGCCTCCATGTTGTCTTCGTTATCGTTTTTTAAAGAAAGGGCGCGGGTTGTCGCGTCGACTATTCTTAGACCAGCTTGACTAGATTCAGCAATGGTTTCTACATAGCCATCGCCCTCTAATAATTCACCCAAATTGTTCACCCTTTCACGCTGTATTGATATCTTTTTAAAGATGCTTGAGTTTAATACTTCTTTAAAACTCGCCTTTGCAATGTCTAGTCCAGCGGCCGATGAAACGAACCTTGGCAACTTAACATTATTTTTAATAATTTCGCCCACATTGACAGCAAAAAACATTTTTACAAAGCCCGCGCCGTCGCTGGTTATACATAAATTAGAAAAATATGCATTTCTTTTATGCGCCAGTGGTTGATCTTTTCTTACTCTGCAATTAAATGGTATTCTTGATATTTGTTCAATAGTTCTATAATCGTGAATTGTCGAATTGGGCGAAGAAACCAACTTTAGTCTTGGTGAATTGATGTTTGGAGGAGTGCTAGCAACATAACCAACATAGCCATCAGGGCTGGGATTGTTCGAAGAATGATAATGAACTGGCCCGGTCCAAACTTTTCTCTTGCCGCGCACAATAGAATAGTCTTTTTGTGTATCTTCTATAGAATCATCTAAACCACTATAAACAAAGGCTCTAGATTCTTTTACCCTTGTCCCTTTTCTAAACACATCTTCAGCTACAACTGAGGCGTCATTTATAACTTTTCTTTGAAAATTTGCACTTGATGCAAGTCTAGCATATTTAGGGTGGTCTACATTGTATTGACATACAACATAAAATGTTAAATTCTTTATGCCCCCATCAACAACAAATTCTTGAGTTGCAATATAAAACCCTTTTTCTTTTTCTTTAAAACTCCTTGGCAACCATTTAACTTCGGCAACGGATAAATCTAAATTTCCAAACTTTCCTGGGTGCCTTGCGTGCGTTATCAATTCGGTGCTTAGACTTACACCATTTCGTGAAAACTCTTCAATCATCCTAGGATCGGTAACTTTAACGATGGTTGTTATCATGGAATCAAGCATTCGGCCACCTTTCAAAGCAACCCTAACAGTCACTTTTAATTGTTTATCTTTTGTATTTTCTAAAATAACTTTAGAAATATATGGCTGTGAAGTACTTGTACCTGAATATTTCATTAGAAATCACACTCCGGAGTTGTTTCAACCGCTTCCTTATAAATATCTGAAGATAAAATATTAACCTCATCATCTTTTACACAATCAAGAGGATCAGAAATAAAATATCCTTTTTGCTTTACATTCGGATTTAATTGACACATTAAATCTTTATCAATTTCATGATCAACATATATATTAAAAAAATGATTAACATATGTTTGATTCAGTGGTAAAAGTCTAAGTTCTAGATCGTCTTCGTTTGATTTTATGATCTCTTCTTGTGATTTGAGAAGTCCCTTGTCGTTAACAATAGAAGATTTTCTTGTAAAGTATTTTTGAACCAACTCTTCATCATATTTCACGTACTTTGGGTCTTCCCACACTTCAAAAACTTCTATGTCAAAATTTTCTTTTAAAAAAGGAACATTATGTTCATTGATTTCTAATACCACAAAATCTTCTTGAAAATCATAATAGCCATCTTCATATAAAGGAGGATTTTCATGTAATTCATCAAACTCTTTTAATCTAAGATTATTTACTTTCTTTGTATTGTCTTCTGATGTTTCGGGAGTTCCAGTTGATGGATATCCTTTTGTTTTATATTCTATAGTTACATCCAATTGAGGTATTTTTAAATGAGGGTGCATGCTGGAAGTGAAAAAAGTAACAGGCACATAACCAGCAGAACTTGAAAAATCATTATATAACAAATTTATGTCCCATGCAGGGGCTTTGTCTGATTCAAAACTAGAATTTCCAAGTGGCCATGGCAAAGCATATTGTTTTATATAATCTGCTGGTTGTAGATTCAATTTCCCTAGTTTTTCGAGCACATAATAATGCGGTATACCAGAGCCGGCTGGCGCAGCATCGATTAGCTCATCCAATTCCTTTATACTGGGGAGTTCCGTATTGGTAAACATATATTGAGTTTTTAATCTAGGAACTTCTTTAATTCTATCTTTAATACTGTTCTGTGTTTCGGTGTCGACACCAGCAAATTTGCTATCATATAAAATTTCGTCATCAAAAAAAGCATATAGTTCTGGTTTGAAATCACCTTGTGCAAGCAAATACTCGCCATATGGTGTTAATTCCAGGTCTATTACATCTTCTCGTTTGTTAAAAAATTCCATTAATTATAATTCCTATTCTTTTCATTCGGGCTCTTCATCCCCAAGCAAGGTTAGAGATCCTAGTTGTTGCGGGGAAGTCATGGTCGCGCGGGATCCACCACGGCTCCATCCTGAGAACGGAATATTTGGCGCTTCCTCTCTTATATCGTCCGAAACTACACGTTTTGCTCCTTTTCCGGTAACAACAACAGTCTCTTCTTTGCCATCTGGGCCAATTGTTGGTGCAATTTGTATAGAATCACCTCCTCCTAAGTGAATTTCTGTATCTACCTTAATTAGTTCCACCAACGAACAAAAATCATATGGCCAATTATAGCTATAATCTAATCCATATCCAGAAGCAACATCACTTTCTTGGCGCGCGTATCGAGCAATATCGCGGATACCAGCCATTCGGGAGACGCCTGTAATCTGATTAGTTGCACTAACATGTGTAAGGCCATGGCTAGAATTCGCTGAAGGCGCGTCGGCACAGGCTTGTCTGATTCCGGCGATTTCTCCGCGCAGGCGCGCTACCTCGTCCAGAAGTATTTGTCTATCTCCAGTTGTCGTCGTTCCGCTTGTGGTCATGAACTGAAGCTCGTCGATACGAGCCTGGAGGTCGTTGATTTCCTGTCGACCGCAATCGTCTATTTCTGGAGGTGCCTCTGTTTCATCTCCCATCTGTACACTGATAGGTGCTATTCCTGCATCTGGCCTAGGAGGTAATTGACCAGCAAGATCAATAACTTTATCAAAATAATTCCATTTTGCTTTTTGTTTGACTTTAAACACCATCCAATGCAAATCCGGGTTTTTCAACTCTTTTATAGTCAATAATTCTCCTGAGTCGCGCGCTATAGAGTGGCAAATAGAAACTTGTTCTTTTTTAGCCGACGTACCTATTTTTGGTGGTAAATTCTGCCATATATTTGCTATGTCGTTCTGTGAGAACTCATGTTCAAATTCAAAGAAGTACATTGCAAATGGTCTAAATTTCTTAGAACCAAATTTCTTTAATTGAGTTAAGAAGTCGAACTTCGGAGGAACAACATAGCGCATCATTGATCTCACCATACTATAAACAGAGGCTGGTACATTTGTAGCCGGTTGACCAGAATTAATAGAAGATAAAGCTCTCTTAACTGTGTTTTTGTTAACATTGATAAATTTCGTTTCAATTCTCTTGGTTCTGTTATTATATTTTTTAATAACTGGTATAGCAACAACAGCTTCTCTCATTACTTTTTCGCCATCATCTGGCAATACGCCTATCTTTTTAAGGCCTTTATCAACTCCAAGCAGATCTGCTAATGAAACGCTCCCATCAACATCGAGGGCGCCCAAAAATATTCCTTTTGTGTTGTCAGTTTCAACAACACCTTTTTGATGCCACATTCCTTTTGTGCTGGCGCCGTTATCGGGGTCAACATTCGTAACGTTTGTAAAATTGACGATAGGAGTTTCAAATTTAGGCTGTATAATAAGGTGGGCCTCTTTCTGAAAAATGTCTACAGAAGATGTCAAATTCATCATATCAACATCATGTACATAATTTGTAGTAGAAGACGAACCAGATACACTTCTATAGTCCGTAATGGTGCAATTAGATAATATTTCATCAAGCGACCATTCCCATACCGCAAATGTGCCATACTTGTCTGCAACAGTGCTTTTTGCCGTGGCGTCAAGCGAATATTCTCGATAAGTATAACCAGTCTTTGTATCGTTATAATAATAAGGTGGTGTAAACGGAGCATAACTACCTTCGCTAGTTTGCATATGAACCGTTGGGCCAAAAGCAGATTGACGATTATACATAGAAAAGATTCTATCATGGTTTGCGGAAACATCTTGATGGTCTGATAGATAAATTCTCATTTTGTAAGTGCCTCTGTTTGGATCAACAACATACGCATCTTCCATTTTAGAAGAAACAAGAGTAGACACTTCACCATTTTTTAAAAACAAATCTATAGAAGTAGCAAGAAAATTATGCATCGCCAGTTTATAAGTATCGCTATTGACTAAGTTCAATTGAATACTAGCGCTAGCTTCGTTAGAAGTTGCAGAAGAGCCACTAATCTTAGCAGTTGGGTCTGGTTCTGCTTCATACATAGATGTGCCGTTACCAATATACGTTTCTGGACGGACTAAAGCATCAAAAGGCAATCTATAATCAAAAGCGCCTGATAATCTATATATATCGGTAGTCGCCGCATTTCCAGAGGATCCCAAATAATATGGCACATCCTCGTCAACTGCTCCACCAGCTGTTGTAGAACCAACCTGTTTAGTGTAAATTGGATAATCAACAGCAATTCCAGATTTAATTGAGTTATACAAAATTCCAGGTGCAAAGAATGGGGCTAAAGAAACCCTTCTTTTAACATTATCTGCATTTACATTATCTACAAATTGAGTGGATGAATACGATTGACTAAACAGTGTTGCTAATTGTAAAGTTCTGTCTGCAGGATAAAAACCCTTGTAAGGTAATAATTTCATCATACCAGTGCAAGTATAAGTTATTTTATTTGGATCTAATACGCCCTCATGATCTTTATACATAATAGAAAAATGTTTTAAGAAATCAGAATGTGAATAGGTACTAAAGAATTCTCCAAGTCCGCTATCAGCAACATCTGACCCAGTACATGATAAAAAGACCTCATTGTCTGCAAGGAAGTTACCGTTTTGTTCATCTAAATAATAAGCCATATGTTCGCTTATTCTAAATTCGGAAACTATAGAATAGTTCTGTCCCATTCTTTTAATTTCATTGGAATAATCTTCATATGAATCATCAAAGGGATCACCAGCTTCAAATTTTGTATCTCCAGACACGACACTGGCACTTATAGGTCTAGCATAAATTGCCGCCGGGGTAATTACATCTGTGCCGCCATGATAAATGGTATAATTATTTTGTAATTCTCCCGCTCCATCATCCCCTGCCGAATCGGCGGCGCCTCTTGCGTCGGCAGTTGCATAATCTTCTCTTGCGTCCATCGCCCATATGCTTTGCTGGAGAACGGTTTGTCCTTGAGAATTCGTCACATTTGCTTTGGTTCTATCAGAGCGCGCATCTCTCCAAAAATCAACAATATAGTTTTTGCGTTCTCTTGCTTTTTCCAAATATACATTAATCTCTCTAGGATATAGCATCTCTCTATAGTAAAAACTGATTAATTCTGGTTTTAAAGAAACAACATCGTGCAAATAAAGGTTTTTTAAATGATCATAAGTTTGATCGCCACCATGTAAATCAAAATTTAATTTATCGCGCACTCCAACATTCGCAAAATTAGCTAAATTGTTTCCGTATGTGTGTTTAATTGTCCCATCTTTAAAAACATGAATTAACGGTTTATAGCGCGTTGTGGCTAATGATTCTGTAAATCGATTAAGGGTTTTGTTAAACATAAAAGAAAGTATACTATTTTTTCTTTCATGTCTAGCAATGGGATGATTTGCCATTCTTATCTGTTTCCACGAAGGCCAACCATATGGACCTTGACGATGTAAAATTAAACTATTAAGATCGTTAGGTTGCACAATTGATGCAATTTCTGTATTTCTATAATCCCCGCTTGAAGCGCTTAAAAGATTTAAATTTGTTAACATGGGATCGTAGATTACAGTATTAATGCCAGCAAAATCAACCAAATTGTCAAGTGCGCCAGTAAGACTAGCAGTTAAAAATGTGATATCAGTAGATGCTTCTGGTCTATACCGTCGAATATCATTGGTTCTTCTTCTTGCATAATGATACAGCGCTGGGCCAGAATAATCATTAATCAAACTAGCTGTTATCCAAGAATATTGTAGATCTGTTCTTGGAATGGGATGCTGAACCCAATAATTATCATATACAGTTCCAGTAACCGTATTATATATCCCACCACCATCAAATTCTGGTCTTCTTAGTAAGTTTCTATTAACGTTGTGATA
>Ga0208299_1001710_pt1 | contig 15847 bp, 5 predicted proteins | sample 15_taG_FD_184089 | JGI IMG/M metagenome (GOLD analysis project Ga0208299, IMG submission 184089) | Marine viral communities from the Subarctic Pacific Ocean - 15_ETSP_OMZ_AT15312 metaG (SPAdes) (version 2) | ecosystem: Environmental > Aquatic > Marine > Oceanic | place: Pacific Ocean | collected...
ACAGAAGACCATATTCTCCCGCTGGCGAATTTGTTAAGTATTCTGTTTGTGCATCGTAATCGCCAATTGTAACTTTACCATCGCGGGCGTCCGGATCAAATGCGTCTGTCTTATCGTTATTGGCATAAAAATCAAATCTAAAAGAATTCTTTTTAATTTCGTCTTTTACTAATAATCTAGCAAAATTAAGAAAATAACAAGAAGTCATCTTTGCGCCACCGCCCAAATTTCCATCAACATCAAACTGTTGGATTGCGCCGTCGACATCATAACCAACAAGCACCTGAGCCATTTGGTTATAAATGTTAATTTTTTTAGTATCTTGTTCGTTGCTCGAATCTTGGAAATCACTTCCAGAGGCATAGCCACACGTAATATCAAAAATGTGATTAGCAGACGAACTTAAATAGGGATAATCATATACCGCTTCATACATTCCATGTGAAAAGTATTTAATATTTTCATCGTCATATGTGCCTGACACAATGGTTCCTGTGATTGGAATTGCTTCATGTAATAAAGTTCGTGTTGTGGCTTTATCTTCTGATAAAAGTGTTTTAAATGATTGTGCCATTATCTTCTCCTAAATTATGTAGATGTTCGAACGAAAGTAATTGGTATATCCAATGTATAGCCTGTAGTTACACCAGTTACTTTTACAGTAGTATTAATAGTGCTAAACGTAGCACTTGGTCCAGGCGCTGATATACCAGTTTCTCCAATGGTCTCAAATAAATAGGTACTAGATTTTAAATTATCACTAGCTCCTATGCCAAACTGCAAACTAGTTCCTCGTGGTCCTGGTATGACTTGGTAATCACCTGCTGGTCCATTCATCGGATCGGTGCCACCATCAAGTTCACCGGGAGGCAGGACACTTACATAATTACCAACTCCCATAGTAATATAATAAGTAGCTATTTGATCATCGTCAATAAAAGCTGGGCTCCCTTGGTTTTTAAGATCATTAATCGTCCCTAACCTATTATCTATTTGAATCATATACTGCCTCTCAGTTAATTCAGTACTGAGTGGTTTACCAGCTGATAATTTAGTAGTATTTAAACCTTGATCAACTCTGATATATCTACTCGCCCCTTTGGCAAGGATCTGATTACCAACTATATAACCCTTGGCGCCTATAAGCGCTATCTCGCCTAAATCTGTATTAGTATTAGCGTTAACTGAAACCAAAAAAGACCCCGAACTAAGAGGGTTTCCTGCACCGTCTTCAGTGCGTTGTGTATCTTCATTAAGGTCGTTTTCATTTAATACCAGCGCTGGTAAGAACAACAAATTATTGTTAGTAAGACTGATTAAACGACTTTTTAAACTAGAGCGGTTATTTGTAAAAGCTTCTAAAATTGGAGTTTGTAAAATTTCTAAATCATAATAAGCTGACCCTGATGCATGACTAGTATTATAACTGCCATAATCTATTTCATCATCACCAAAGGCAAATTTAGTTACTTTAAAAGTTCCATCGCCTCGCGCTAATCTTTTTCTTCCTGCATCAGTTAATACTGCGTCAAGAATGATATCACCTGAATTGTCTAAAAAAGCCATGTTTAACTCTCCATTTTGTTATAAATAGTTTTTATATACTAAATTTCTCATTTTAGGGTAATAAATCGATTGATTTGTCTTCTCCCAGCTTGCCTTCTAAATTATTAACCGTTTTGTTTTTTTCTTCATACTCTAAAGTTGCTGAGGGGTTTAACGTGGTGGGCGCTAGCACACCCTTGCTTAAACTCACGTCCTTCTTTTTAAAATCGACATTAATGTCGATTTTTTTACCTGTTTTTTTAGAGGTAAGTCGAATTTTATATTTTTTTAGCTCCTGACCGTTGGTTTTCTTATATACTATACTTGGCGCAAAAAGCGGCAAATTTTTATCTGCATTTATAAGTTTTCTAGTGGCGTCAGGAAGTCTTATTTTAAGATACTTCTTAAATGAACGTTCATAGGTTACAGGAGGCGCCTCAAATTGGTAAATTTTAGTAATCAAATAAGAAGGAAATCCCCCTTCTTTTACAATACGAACATAAAATATAGTAGTTGGATTTGATATATTACCATGCACATCCTCATAACGAGCAAAGTAATAATAATCAGTATTTGGAAAAATATAATCGTCATAACCGGTTGTTATGGTTGAATCTAAAATTGTAGTTTGGGCGTCATAAAAGTCTTTCCACTTATGTGGTTTTTTTGTTGTTTTATACACAAAGAACGTTCCAGCGGCACCATCAGTCTTATAATGCAAAGTGCCTGGTGGGTACCCCGCGCTAGTACTTTCTCCCTTTTGCGCTAGCTTTTGTTTTTCTATCTTTTCCGCATCTTCACCAAATACAGACACCGGAAACATGTGCTTTTCGCCATGATTAACGTTAAGAAAAATTAATATTTTATTGCTAATATCTTTATAAGGGTGAAAAACTATCTCCGGTGGGAGAGGTGGTTTGTCCAATATGGTTGTTGTCTCTTTAACTTGATTTTCATTGTCTGCAAGGATGGAATCAGTATTATAATAGGGCGCGCGAACTATAACTGCTTTAGGGTTAAACGTATATCCTTTAAAATCAGGCAAGAGCATTTTTTTAGCAAAATTATTAATACTTACCCATGGGTGATCACTCCAATCTCTATCTAAATAATATTGAGCGCCAATAACCAAAGAGTGCGTAAAGATTTCATAAATATATTCTTCTCCATAAATCACTTGAGTATCTAAATAAGAAAGCTCTTTGCCGGCTGGCACAAAGATGCTTTGCAAGTGCACTTTTTTTCCCTCTGAATCAAACTTATATTTAGCAATCTCAAAAGCTAAAACCTCATTGTGGCATTTTTTACCATTCCACCTGTAAGACATCACGCTGCTTCCGAGTTTTTGTGTAAAATATTCTTTTGCTTGCGAAGTTAACGCATTAAAAGTTCCTTGTACGGTGCCGGCTAGCCACTTGTCTAACGGGCTTCCACCAAATTTAACGTTCCGGTTTGTATCATCAAAACACCATCCCCACCTATTTAACCAAGTGCTATTGATGTTAAAGAAGTCAGACAAATCTAAAATTTGCAAAGTAGTGTTTGAAATTTTACTGGCTCCGTTGTGTAACGCAAATGTATGCTTTGCTGTATTTTTCTCCCAACCAGAAAAATAGTTTGCCAACAGAGACATGAACATGTTCTGCTGTCCATAATATCCCTCTGACATTAAATCCATAAAATTAGATTCTTTTAGAGGAAGTGTAATTTCGTTATGCATTGGAAAAGCATCCGCAATTGAATTTGCATCTTCTAATGCATTATGATCCGAAAAAACAATTGCTTTATATCTACGCCGGACGATGAGTTCGAAGCCGATGTCTGCCCCGGGGCCCACTGCGTTTTCCGCAATATTATAATACTTTTGCACGGTGAAATCCTTAACAAGACCCACAGTTTGAGAGTTGTCTCCTAGCTTAGCCATTGTTTTATAATAATCACTTTTAGCTTCATTGTTGGCGGTTTTTAAAAAATAATAAGTATAAATATTTGGCAACCGAACAGAGCCGACATTAATATCTTCTGTATATGCAGTGTAATAATTATAAGTGGATTTTATTGTAACAACATCTGTATTAGGCACATAATCTAATAAATTAATAGGCGGTGTTGTTGGATCATTATCATGATCAAGAAATGGGCTTGTTCCTTTTGGAAGATCCGTTACTAAATAAATGTGATTTAAGAGCTTGCTGCCGTCGAAGGCACTCCAAAGACGTAAAAACAAAAATCTTTTTAATATATCATAATAAGGGCTATAAGTTCCAAGATCCAATAATTCCAATAGTTCATCAGCTTCTGGCTGCACAGCGGGGCTGTTTAAAAAAGTTCTATACTTAACTGCAACAACTGGTGGGTTTTGCGTGCTAATAAAATCAAAATAATTCTTGCCTGAAATTCCCAAAAGATCTTGTGTTTCATCCGATATTTGAGATACATTTTTATAAGCTTCTATAGCTTCTAAAGTTTTTTCCAAATCCACCGGAGGGGCATGCCCATCAGGATACATTGGCGGCCACACTTTTAAGCCAAAAACCTTGATATCATAATAATCTTCAAATTGCAAATCATTGTGATATATTGCAGAATTTTTATTAAAAGCTTCTTGTGGATTAGTAATATCAAAAAACCAAGCAGTGCTTCCTCCAAGAACAGCTGATTCTATAAAAGAACTAAAACCTTGTGGCTGCTGTGTATATCTTATATCAGCTGAAGGGTATTCAATTTTTAAAGAATTTTTATCTAAATAAAACTTATGCCTTGTTAAAGCCCGAAGAATATCTGGCATATATTTATAATCAGAAGAATATGAAATTGGCTTGTTGGGATACAACATGTCGGTATATTTTACACCTAGTTGTTGCATTGTTTCATCATAGCTTCCTAGAGTCACATCGCCAACGGGTCCACCGCCAGTAAAGCCGGAAATCAAAGCAGCCGCGACGGAGGCTTCTGGTAGCCATCCAAATTCAAATTTATCAAAATTATCAATTATGGTATATTTATTATTCAAGATAAGTGTTACTTCCCGCATCCATATCGGTTTGTCCCACTTTCTGAGTGGGGTCTAAAACAACGCCCGGTGTGCCGCCGGTTCCAGATGATGGCGATGGTGGCACTTCCAATATACTAAATGCTGCTGCAGCGGTACCGGGTATTATTCCAAGCGGCAAATCTAAATCAAAATATTTAACAGCGCCACCAATAAAATTATTTTTAATTAATAACGTATAGGAGCTAGAATAATAACAGGTTTCGTAATTCATAATGTTCTTCCTCAATAATTAGTTATTTTAGTTAATTATATTTACCTTTTGCGATGTGGCGGCGAACGTTCATGTAAAACTTGAGAATCAACAGTCTGTATGACAGCTCCATAATCGGCAGTACTAGTGTATGTTTGGGCTGCTAAATGTTCAGCTCTTTCAACTTCTTCGACATTAGGTGCATTTCTGGCAGCTGCGCGGGCTCTATTTCTATCTTCAGGAGTTGGTCCCCGGTCTTTAGCCGCCCTATCGCTAATTATTTCACGTCTTTCTTTTTCCATTCTATTCATATCCACATCAATAATATTTTTTCTTATACGTTCCGGAGGAATTCTATCTGACAAGGCAGGCAGTCCTGCGCGGATAATAAAATGTTCATTATACTTATAATATTTTTTAAACAAATCAACAAAATTTCCATCTAGCCATGTAAAATCTTCATAAAGTTGTACTTTGCACAATAATTCTCGTCCCGCTGGGAGATTATCTAGGACCTGTTTTGAAATGGGTACCCAATTCCATGAATTAACTAAATTTCTATCTGCATAAGAAGTCGGAGTTAATTTTTCATTCTTAGAGCCTTGATTGAAGCTTTGCAAATAATACACTCTGCCAAACAACCCCAAAAGCATCAAATATATTGAATAATGAAAATACTTAAGAGCACCATCTGGGTAAAATATCCAGTCTCTCAAAGCTGGATCTAGCCAACTAAGTTTATCTTTTGCGGCATCAGCTGACATGCCTCCTTCTGCAACAGATTGGATTAATTCAGCTTGAGCTTCTTTGGTCATTTGAGATACATTGCTGGTGGCTAAAAGGTTAATTATAAAAGGTATATTTTTATTGGAAAAATCAGCCTCTGGAACCGGCTGCAATGCTGATTCTTGATTATATACATCATGCAAATATCCTAAATCAATATTTTTTTCTTGGAGATCTGTATTTAATATATTAATCAAAGATCTAGCTAAAATATGAGGATAATTTTTTGAGGAGCCTCCTTGCCACGCAGTATCTGGATCATTTCCCGCAGATCCGCCGCCAGTAAAAATGAACTCAAACACATCTTCAACGTAATCTTCTCCCCACTGATCTTTCCAGCCTGCGCCAAGTGAGCCTTCTTCTAGCGCAAGATCGTCAAAAACAAAATCTATATTATTATCACTTTTAAATCTAATACCAAAAAACGAAAGTATCTCTGGGATTAAAATCGGCTCTTTGTTGGATGTTATTCTATCAAACAATCTCTTTCTTATGGTTTGAAAGTATTCTTGGTCCCATTCAGTTAAAGTATTATTATTGTGGCTAGCCATGTCATTAAACAAACTTAGTTCGGAACCTCTTAAAGGTAAAAACGAATAACTATAATAAGCGTCAGTGACATCTTTCTTTCCCGTTGAAGACAAAACTATTTTTTGATTTTGCACTAAATTAATATAATCTTCATTGGATATGACCTTTAAACTCCGATTTGGAAGTATATTAGATGCAGAGCTTATCCAGTTAAAATAATTTTTTGTTTGAGACATATTAATGTCCTCATCAAACACATAACTAAAATCTATTACATAATCGCCAGAATTGATGACATTGCCAGCCGATTTTAAATAATCGGTATAAGTAAAACCAGTAAATTGCTTAGTAATGTTTTCATTAGTATATAATTTTAATGCATTGGTTAGTCTCGTTTCTATCATAAAAATCAAATCTCTAACTTGTCCAATAAGTTTAGGATTTGTAGATGATAATTTTAAAGAATTTCTCAGAGTTTGAATCAAATCAAGTATTTTAAGCATTCCAACAAAGCCCATTGAGTAATTTTCAACTGGCTCTAAATCTTCATAATCATTTAAAAATACTAATAAATAATTTAAATTTTCAATAGTATTGAACGTGCCAGATAAATCTTCATTTAAAGGAAATGCCTCATTGAATGTAATAGGAATTTCATCCACAAAGCCAAATGTCAAAGGTAGCTGAGGTTTTTCATCATTTGTTAATAACTGATTAACAAATACGGGATGCAACTGTTGCTGATAAGGGTCAAAAACATCCACAAACTTTTTCTTAGAATTGTCATAAATTTTCAATCCTATATTAAATAAAAGCTCATCCAAGTCCTTTAACACTTGACGCGTCTGATTTAATCTTTGAGTTAAATAATCAACCAAAGGATCCTTAAATTTCAATTTAATTTTATAAGTATAAGCATATGAATCATAACCAGAGCCATCTATTCCCCCATCTGTAAATTCATATAAATCCACACTTCTTTTATTAGATATTTGAAGATCCGATTTTTTTCGAAACATGTATTTGCCGTCATCGACACTATATAAATTATCATTATTGGCTACCAACAGCGTACTGTTTTCACCGGTATTTTTATTTAAGCGTATTATTTCAAAATGAAATATATTTATTTGACCGACAAAGAGTTCCCCAAATGAAGAATCTATCTGAGCTAGCTTGTCTAGCAATCCTGGTAATTTAGTCGTTTCTTTTAATAACCGCATTTTGTCTATAGCAAAAATACAATGCACATTATCTTCCACAATGGGCACTGAAAGTGGTATTCGCTGCCATTTTCTAGTCGCAGGATTCCAAATTTTGTCAGGGGATACAGGCTTTATCGACGGTCTCACAGAATAATGAGCCTCAGAAACAACAGCTTTGTTCTTTACCAAATCATCAATGGTGTTTTTCTTTTTGCCATTCGTAAATAAAACATCAGATTTGGTAGCCAAGAAATCAATAAATTTATCAGTATTATAAACAAACATGTTTTCTATTTTAGATAATATCCGATTATCTATAATCTTATCATTGGGTTTAAAATTATATTCTAAATATGGATGTGGAGATTCTGAATTATGTATTGCTCCTCCCATCGCACGATATTTACCAAAATTAGGATTAGGGTAAGTGGTTATTTTATGCATATGCATAGGACCAACCCAAACTTCCCCTGGCGCGCCGAAGTTTTTATTTACTTGATTAACCAAATCTGTAAGAGTTGCAACGTTGTCTTCCCAAGGAAACCCAACATAGGGGTCTTTTTCTGATGAATCGGAAACATTAGTTTCATACAAAGTGCGTTCTTCTCCTTGATATCTAAAGGTATCTCCAATTGTGAAAAAACCGCTATAGCTAGGTATTTTTCCGCCATCAAAAATAACCTCTGTAATAAGAGAATGAGGTAAAACAACAGACTCATCCGAGACATCAGATTTCATATAAAAAACATATGCCAAGAACGATGGACTGGTGAGTGAATTATTATAAGAGCATGTAGAAGTAAATTGTAGGGGTATATTTATATAAGCAATACTAGGCGCTTGAGAATCATAATAAGTGTAATTATTTAAATCTTCCTTTATAAAAGAAGGTAAAAACGCAGTTTGGGTGGGGTTGATCGATGGTAATTTTAAATATTTTTCATCTTCTGACATTTTTAAAAAATTTAAAAATTCATCACGATTTGTAAACCTTTTAGTTGTTAACGAATGTTCTGAGATGACTTGTTTAATAGCTTCTTGAAATCCCACGAATTGTGCGCTTTTTTCTCCCAAAGTTATCCAGCCTTCAACTGGATATTTAACTTTTATATCAATATCAAAAGTCAGTTGTAAAGTGTTCAACACATTAGGAGATTCTTTATCCACATTTCCATTATTAACATAAAGATCTATAAACCCACCATGATCATATGAAGGCTGATTGGTGCTTTCAATTAAAACTTTTTTTAAAAAAGGTTTTGGCGAAGTTGATAAGCCTTTAATCATTAACATACATCTCCCACATCTACATCTGGAAGGTTATCATAAGGATTAACGCTTACTCCTTCTTTTTGAGGAGACGCAACACAATCAAATACATCAGTGTTGTAAATATTTTTATCCTTGATTGCTTTATTACCAGTTATTAAAGCACACGCTAGTTGGCTATCTATTTCATCATCTAACTGTATGTCAAACACATTATTGATTTTAAGATATGCTGGACCTACGCCATCAAAATACATCTGTTGTAGTTCTTCTTCTTCATCTAATGTGTTTTCTGTAGTGGTTACTTCATATATCTCAATCGTAAAGTTATCTTTTGTGTATTCTACATTTGCTTCTTCAACGGATAAAAATAAAAAGTCTTTTATAAGAAGCAGGGAGCCTTCATCTTCAGCCAATGTAAACTCTTGAAAATAATTTATATTTGGAGTTTCACCTAGAGATATATCAGAGGGACGTCCTCCTATATCTTCTAAATCGTAAAAAGTTGTTTCTTCTTCGTCAGTTGAAAATTGAGGCTTTGAGAACGCCTTATCTAGCTTAAGCAATATCTCGCTTACTTGCGGTATGTTATCAATATCTGTATCATAAGGTATTTTATATACCTTATCTTTTAATACACAATTCAGCTGGGGGGTTAGTGTGGTTATATTATTTTTTTTATAATAACCGGTTGAACCAGAAATAGTCCCATTGTAAAATAATACATTCCAAGCAGGATTGTATGAATTAAAATAAGACTTAATGCCTAATGTGTTTTCTAACAACTTTTCAGATTCTGCAAATCCCACATTTAAATTTAGTTTAGTAAGATATTGGTTAAGCTCTTCTATGCTAGAAAATTCCATTTCTACCAACTCTTGAATAGTTTGGGAATATCCGGGTGTGAGTAAGCCACCTAATGTATTATATACTCCTCTTTCAACGCCTACTTTTCTATATTGTGTTTTTAATTTTGGTGTTCGTTCTTGAATTCTTGGTTCAGCTTCTGATTGGTGCTCTTCTAAAAGACTGCCACTCATCCATCTTGGGTCATACATGACTCCATCATCCGAAAAGGAATAATAAACCGGTTTAAAAAGACCACGGGATAAAAGTTGCTTTCCATATGAAGTAAGCTTGAGGTCTAGCACATCCTGTTTTTTATCAAAAAATTCCATTGTCTACCCAGGCTCCCCTTTGGTTACAAAGGGGAATATCGTTTTCTGTAAATGTGTATTCGCCATGATATAATTAGGGTTAAAAGTAGTTATTGAATCTATTTTAGCTAGCTCTATAAGCGAAAAGAAATCATATGGCCAATTATAAGAATAAAGAAATTCATTTGTTCTACTAGTGGGTCCAGCATCAGTTGTTCCAAAATCTTTTCGTGTCCATGGCATGCCGCCGCCCGCATTCTGTAAATTCTTGCCCACTATAGAGTTGTAGTTCATGGAGGCTCGTTTCTTGACTTTAAAAACAGCCCATCTAGTCGTTTCAGGATTAAAAGCATCAATAGCAAAATACGGATGAAAATGTAATCTTCCCTTAGTCTGTTCATTATCATAAGAAGTAAGAGACGTCTGAATGTTGGTTGGCATTAAATGCATGTTCGTAGAAGTTTTTACCTTAAGCGCTTTTTTAGCGAATGTAGGTTCTATGTTTTGCCAAATATTTTGCAAATCTTTGTTGCTAACATCGACAGAAAATTCCATCATAAACATGACAAAAGGATCAAGAGCATCGCTATGCATAAAGTCTAAATGAGGAGGTATTACATACTTGCGCATCATTACTAACAAATCATATAAATCTTTAGAATTTGCATAGTCATTAACACTCGTATCCACCTGAGCGCCAATTGATTTTTTTCTTACTTCATCGAACGTTCTTATGCGTGACGATGGATCCTTAAGAGATGCTTCATTGTAAACAGAAAGGTGTTCCTTTATTAGATTAATTTGATTTTTATCTACAGTATAAGGAGCAGTCTTAGATAATTTATTATCATACTTGAATGGAATTGCTATTATGGCTTCACTAAATTGTCTTGACTTATCGGCTCCTCGAATTGTGCCAATTTTTTTTCTTTGCTTGGTGTTGATTTCCAAAACGTTTGCAAGTGAAAGACTAGTGTTTGATTGAGCTTCTAAAATGCAACCTTCGCTGGGCAACGGTACAGCGCCATACTGATGCCACATTCCTTTAGCTCTGTCTCCACTAGCAACCAAAGTGGATATTTTAGTATCCCCCACATTCACCCGACTGAAATCTAAATTAGGACATTCCCATCGCGTTTTAAAAGCAACCATCTGTTGTTTTGTAACCTCTTGAGAAATGCCTGGGATCTTTTCTACTTCTCTTTCGTATATAACTTCATTTGGGTTTTCATCACCCAAAAATAATGAGGCGCTAAGTTGCATAGCGTTTTGATAGTGAGATTGGCTAAGTGCATATAAAGCGCTCTGCTCAACATTAGTACTCCCGTTCCATACGGGATATAATAACGTAGTTAATCTATCATACGAATAAGTCGCCTTAGCCATTATTTCATCTAAAGTATAATATGCACTTTTAATTAATGGAACTGATATTCTTACTTTTGCATAACCGTTATAATGCGGTGGCGTGAAAGGATCGAACGAGGATCCGTCGAAAGCCGAAGCTTCAACGCTACGGGGGGCTGCGGGATTAGAAGCAGAAGCAAATTGACCAGCATGAACCGGAGGACCATATGAAGAGCCATAAAGAAATGGATCAATATTATAACCAGTAATTGCTCTATCATACATAGTAATAGAAGAGCTATTAACTTGCAAGCTACTGGTCAAGTAAGGATAAGAAGAATAATTAGCTTCGCTCTGATACCCACGCACAGAAGCAGTTGCCTCTAGAAAATCAGCATCACTAACAACATTACTAGAGTTACGTAATACAATGTCCATTGTATAATCACCCGTTTCACTAACTGAAAAGCTTTTATCTGCATCATGTGAGTTTGAAAATACTTGTGATACGTTATCTTTACGAATAAACATATTAACAGTTTCAGCTAAAAAGTTGCTTATTCCAAAAGTATATCGATTGTCTATGTGTTCTATACTGGCGCTTGAATTCAGCGCTAAATCCGGATCTACTTCTGCATCAACAATGGTTATGTCCGTTCTGGGTTCTATAAGATCCGTTAAATTTAATCTTTGATCGAACGTTCCACTAATACAATTACCCCAAATCACAGAAGAAGTTATATTCATGGAATCCGTTTCGAAGATAGGATAATCCACAGCAATACCAGACTTAATTGAATTAAACAAAATGCCAGGAGCAAAATATGGCTGCATTAATGTACGTAAGTTTCCATCATCACCAGATAAATCGTAGTTAGTACGATATTGACTATATAACGATTGAGAAAACAGCTGAGCTAATTGAACTGTACGCTCTGCTGGGTAAAAACCGTCATAAGGTAAGAACTTTAATATTGCCTCGCAAGATAATTTATGTTGTGTTGTTCTAAGAGGTTCCATCGGTGTTCCTACTTGTTCAAAAAGTCTATCATCTTGATAGTCATCACGAACAAGACTAAAATATTTATAAAAATCAGAAAACGCATACCTCTCCAAGAAAAGCGCGGTTTCATCAGCAGCATCGATACTAGAACCGGTTAATGACAAAAGCCCATTTTCTATTTTAAGATTATCTTTTTCTTCTTTGTTAAAGAACTCAGTGTGGTCATAATTGTTATAATTTAAAAGCACTCCTCCGTTAACGTAATCATCCATTCTTTCGCTTATTCTAAATTCTGGTAGAACGGTGCCTCCTTTGAGATTTCTAAACCCCTCTTCAGCATAATCATCATAGCTATCGTAAAACGGTTTCTCGCCGGCACTAGACGAAGCTTCCCAAAGAGTGTCGCCAACAGAAGCAGAGAACCTCACTGGTACTGAAGAATCTGTTAATCCAGAAAAAGAAGGCACTGCAGCTGCAGCTATAGCAGTCCTATCATTGTAAAAAGGACTAGATGTATCCTCTAGGGTTGAGACCTCATTAACAAGTAATTTGATTCTTCTATTATAATTTGCGGCGGGAACAATATCACTAGCGGTTTGATAGTGGAATAAAGAATAGCAATTTTGTAGTTCTCCTACTCCATCTTTTTGTGTCATTCCTCCGCTATAGGGAATACTACTACTGTTTTCAAGATAATCAGTGTGCGCGTCTAGTTTCCAGATACTAGCAGTTAATATGCTTTCACCCATTGAATTGGCTAAATCCAAACTAGACCTATTATCTCTACTATCACGCCAAAAGTCATTAGTAAAATTAATTCTTTTACGACTACCTGATAAATAAGTGTATAAACCCTTGGGATATACAGTTTCCGAGTAAACTACTTCTACCTTGGTCATGTCTTTGTTTTCTTGCAAGTATTTCAACATTGACACGTAAGGAGAATACGTTATGTTTTGAATATTTTGTTTGGATTTGCCAGTAGGCAAGCGAACATCTAAGGAAACATCTGAAAATTGTGCACTTGATTTCAATTCTTTAGTGTGGTCGGTAAAGTGACTTCGTATGTTTCCATGTGATGCTAAAGTATTAGCCACGCCACCTTTAACTGTGCTTGGGCTACTATACATTAATGGTTTATACTTGGACGTTATAGGAGGTTCAGTAAAGTTTTTAATTGAATATTCAGGAATAAATTTAAGAAAGGGTATCGAGAACTGCCCCGGCTTCTCCACAATGACTTTCAAACCCTCTATCGCTCCTAGAATATTATGATTCTTTTGATATCTAACAATTGGATGGTTGTCTTTTCTATATAACTTCCAGTTTGCGCCGCCCCATGGACCTTGACGATTTAGCAGTAATGAATTTAAATATACCGTATAACCTGGATTAATAGGTATATTATAAACACTCGCTACAAATGTTTGATTATACGCATCTCCTGTGCCGATAGAATAATCAGCATCAACACTTCCTAATTGATTAGTGGAGGAAGTAATATGATCATAAATAAATGTATTTAAATTAACGAAATCAACTGCAATAAAGTTGCTTAAAGGGGCACTATCTGCTTGTGCTTTGGTAGTACCTGGAAATCTATATAGAGGTAGCGCTGTGGAGAAGCCGCCAAAATCACTAGCGCTTACAAATTGTAAATCACTTGAAGCATAATCACCTAAGCTTAAGTCTTTTTCTTCATAGCCATAGATTGTATTTTCGGTGTTACCTGTAATCCAAGCATATTGCATATCCGATTGTGGGATTAGATGAGTAATAAATGCATTATCATGCATTGAAGCAGTTATGATTGTTCCTTTCTCGCCAGTAAATTCATTTCCATATTTAATTTGTTTTCTTGTGTTTCTGTTAACCTTCTGAAAAGAAGCAGATGGTGGATTGCCATCATAGTTAAATTCGCTTACAGAGCCACTAGTCCCTGGATAAGTTTTACCAGCCAACACATAACTAGCGGAATTAAATGCATCACTAAAATATCCAAACTGCTTACAATGGTCTCGCAATAACTCATTCAAAGGCAATCTTACATCTAAGTTTCGCCATGGCAATGCATTATATACACTATACTCACCAGAAGTTACATCCAGCATGCCTTCTGCCATAGTCGAGGGATCACCAGGAGCAGCAAATCTATTGACAATAACATAACTGTTGCTTCCAGTTAAATCTCTTCGTGGAAGTGTATAATCAACTACACCAGATACATATACAGAATCAGCACTAGCTGTTAATAAAACTCCTTCTGCCTCCGCAAGATATCTATTGTTTATTGAACGGCCGTTGGTCATTACTATTTCATAAGCTTTTGAATAATTGCCTATAATTGTTGCATAAACAGGGTGAATATAGCTATCCTCTGTATCCGCCGCGCTTGTCAATTGTTGAATATTGGCTATATTTACTGGACGCTTAGCTAAACCATCGCGGAAATAAACTGATTTGGGAGAGCTAGGATTTTTAAGATTAAGCGCGTCAGCTGAGGCACTTAACATCCATCCCTCAAGTCTTTCGCCTTGAACGGTTGGATTTTCATTATCGTTTGGAACAAAATTAGTAAATACATGTCTATAAGGGCGACCTCCAACATACTTTTCAGTAAATGGACCTTGCATTGGAACATCATTAAATGGACCATATGTATCACTATGGAGATTGGTTATGTCTAAATTAGTTTGAAAATTTTCTACATCGCCCATTGAAGGACTAGTGATTGATGAACTATATAGACTAAATGGAAATATCATATCCCCTTTGTGTGCCACGTTAGAAGATGGCGTTGCGCCATCAATGCTGCTTTGAGCAGAAAAAGAATATTTTCTCTTACCTTTAAGATTGGCTAATTCCAAATTATCATCACAATCTTTAAAACTTTCTAGCTCGGAACCAGGAGATTCTATAGTGATGAGCGCTCCTTCATCACTACCAGCAGCTGTAGGGATTTTTCTAATAGAATCAAAAAACCCTACTTTTTTATTTTGATAAAAATTACTCCCACCGTGGATATCTGGTTGATTTACACCTCTAGCTTTATAAGGCTTAGCTAGTCTTCTCGTGACATATGTGGAACCTTCGTAGGTTTCCAGACCGGAAGAGCTACTCTTCACCAATGTAGGTGCTGATGCGCTAGTCTCATTAATAAAAGTATCAAGTATTTGTTGCCTATCGGTATTAATACCTGCACCAGCTGAAGATATAACAGGATTGTTTCTCTCGGCGCGCTCATTCCACCAAATACAGTTATCGCTTTGGTCATCCGAAAGAGGCGCGTGACCGTCTTCCCAATTATATAGCAGTTCATTAATGCCTAATGCTTCACCAACAATTTCTTTTGGTCTTACGTCTTTAATAATTGGATATTTGTTTTGGAATTTGTTTCTATCACCTAAAACAAAATTCTCTATAATTGTAGATATACCGTCTTCAAAAGTAAGCATTGAAGCTGGTATTAATTTCACTATGTATCTTGATACAGCGTAATCAATGAACTTAAAATATTCCACATATTTATCAAAATCATAATCATTGTCGACTTTCTCAAAAAACATATCAGCTGCTTTTTTGAGTTCTTTATATTCCCCACGATATACATTAACAGGATCGCCAATCATGTTATTAAACCACACTACAGAACCAAACATATTTAACATTTCTTCAGATATATCTTGGAATAGATTCTTTTCTATAGACATGTGATAAGTGACTGGGCGAGTATTCCTATTGAAAAACTCATCGTCTTCA
>Ga0208299_1001711_pt1 | contig 15825 bp, 19 predicted proteins | sample 15_taG_FD_184089 | JGI IMG/M metagenome (GOLD analysis project Ga0208299, IMG submission 184089) | Marine viral communities from the Subarctic Pacific Ocean - 15_ETSP_OMZ_AT15312 metaG (SPAdes) (version 2) | ecosystem: Environmental > Aquatic > Marine > Oceanic | place: Pacific Ocean | collected...
CTCGACGCTCCACTCTTTAGCCGCGCCCTTGCTTGCTGTGTCCGTTACGCCAGTCCCACCGATTGCCCATGCTTTTGATGAGTGATCTGACGTAGCGCCACTAACACCGCCATCGGTTTTCTGTGCGTAATCCTTTGCAGACCCACCTGTTGAGGCTTGCGTTCCCTGCGCGTATTCTTTCGCACTGAAAGTGGTATCCACCGCCGCGGAGGTATCTTGCGCCCACTCTTTTGCGCTACCCCCTGTGGCAGTTGTTCCCTGCGCGTATTCTTTAGCGGAGAATTCGCTGGTATCAACAGCCGCTCCAGTAGAGGTTGCCCATTCTTTAGCCGCGCCTCTTGATGCCGTGGTGGTGACATTAGTCCCCCCGACTGCCCATGCTTTGCTACTGTAGTCCGTGCTGTCAACGATGCCGTCCGTCTTTCTCGCCCAATCACGGGCCTCGCTGACGTTTACCATCAACTCCCACTTTGCGGCGGCAAGATCGGTTGACCAAGTGCCTGACGTATGGGCAACGATACAGACATAGAGATTATCGGTACTGGCTCCAGCCGCTCCGTCTACCACGACATCCCGTAATTCGTATGCAGTAGTGGTCGCCCAAGTCCCTTCCCAACTACCAACTCCGGTCTGAAGTTCTAGGTCACCAGAACTATCGAACCCTATAGCCTTGCTTGCCCTGTTTGTGGCGTTTTCGGTGATCTCCCAATCCGTCTGAGGTGATCCCTCATCGGGCAGTTTTAATGCGCGTTTTATATTTGTTTGGCCCGTATCCCATGCCGTAACGAGGGCATCGAAATCACTCTTAACAACGTCGCCTCTTGCAAGAGTTCCTTTCGTGTAGGAGCCTTGCCTAGTGTAATAATCGTTAGCCATTAACGGCGTACCCTCCTTGGGCTGTAATGCACCGTCACACCCTGTAGGATGTGAGGCTGTTCATAAGTTGCTTCAGACAAGATCAGCATTCCCATGTTGGTTCCGATCCCGTCTAGATTTTCTTCTGAGGTTGAGATAATCTGCCCTGTCCAGTTAAAGGTATCCCAGTTGTCAATGTTCCAGTAGCCGCCGCTACCATCAATAGATAGGCTTCTGGTTCTGGCTTCTGGAGCGTTCGGGTCTGAGTACGAATAGTCGGGAGAGAACTGGAGCGAGATGCTTGAATCTGCCGACATCTCAAACTGAATTTTTCGGAATCTTTTATCTCTCGTCGGTGTATCGAAGTGGTAATAAGAGAACCGCAACATCGCCTCAATAGCGGAGCCGTCGAAAGACGTTCCCTTATCCATCTGGTAGACATACCCATCATCTGATCCGAAGAACAGGATTTCATCTCCCGATGAATCTTCAGCAGAGCAGATGGCGTAAACAACCTTATCCAGATCGACGCGGATAAACCCCGCAATCTTATTCCCAGAGAATGTCGCGTAAACCCCAGTGCCATCATTGAAGAACAGGCGGTATTGGCCTTTCGCCCTCACTCTTACTGACGCTATCGATAAACCTTTCTTATCAAAGATAATTGGCCTGATCTTCTTGCTGATGGAGTTCATCGCGAAGTCGCCGTAAGCGTTTACAGCGGAAAGAGTGGTTACACCACGGTCATCCAGAAACATAGTTTCCGTCAGGTGTTGCACGGTATATTCACTAGCGCCTGATTCGTTAGAAAACGTCTTCAGGTTCCAGTCTGATGAACTAGCCCCGTACAAGACATATATTCGGTTACGATTGAAAACAGCCATAGCATCACCGGCTTGCACTTGCAGTCCGGTTATCTCTCCGCCAGTCCCTATCTCTGACGCACCTGTTACCACACTCCAGCCATAGGCATCCCCGATAGAAGAGTGCTGTAACGACCCCTTATGGAAAGCAAGGAAGAGATGCTTCTTGTGCGCGGCCAGATGTTTCGGTGTGTCAACCGACATCCCCGTAAAAATAGGAACAGCATACGTCCCATCAAACTCAAAGGCTGTGTTAAACCCGTCAACCCAATACATCCGATGGGTTGAGGTAGAGCCGCCAAAGTTGTAGTTGACGAACTCGTATCTTCCACCGGGAATTAGCGCAACAGTGACCAGTGCGCTTGTAGACACGGCTACCGTAGAGGCACTGACTTGCAGATTTTCCGCAGACTGAAACGTGCCTGTTACACCTGTAAGGACGAACACGCCGGTTGCATCACTGCCACCAACCGTGCCAGTTCTGATTGCAACACGTCTGACAGTGCCAGTTGCGCTTGATGTAGCGCCAGTTAGTGTATCTCCTTCGGAAACGGCGACAGAGCCGGTGTCAAACTTGATGTATTGGCCAAGGTCAACTGCCGCCCAACCAGAGGAGGACGCTTTAAACATCTTACACTCGGTTGCGCCAGCATTATCCCTAAAGGCGTACACATTCCCGCTGTACGACCACACGCCGCGTATTGGGCCTGATCCGGTTACTGTGCCAATCTTAGATCGTGCCCGTTCGATAGACGCTTGCGAGTAAGTGTCGTCAAGCGCATCGGTCGTTGCGCCGAGAGCGTTTTCAGCAGTTTTAACCACAGCAACCGTAGAGGCGCTGACTTGAATATTCTCACCTACTGTGAAAGTGCCTGTGAGTAGCGCCACAGCCATATACCCGACAGCATCGCTACCACCATATGTCCCGCTTTCAACTACTGCATCTGCGATGAGTTCAGCAGTCGCTCCAGATGTGGCCCCGGTGATCGTATCAGTGTCAACTGCCGCCGTCGTTCCGGTGTCGAACTCAAGGATGTAATAAAGGCTTTCTGACGGTTTTGTACGACCATCGTATCTCTCGTACCCGTCTATTCTTCGGTAGCCGCCTTCGGGGTAGACCTCGTAATTCTTTCCGTATAAGAGGCTACCGGGAGGTTGAGATAGAGCCGGGTCTGTCAGTATCTCGCCTCCCACAAAAGGGAAATACTTAGCCTTCATTGACGAACCGGGAAAGGAACTCCTATTTAGAATTTCGGCATAAATATTTGTCATATTGGCTGTATGACTTCGTTAACATCAAGATTGCCGAATCTTCTATTTCTTTGGCCCGGTAGGGATTGAGATTCCAACTTATCGAGTAGGTCTTGATACTCTGCAACAGAGCCTAGAAGAATCTCTGGAGCCTCTTCTCGCTCTGCCCACATCGTCTTGGCTCTCGCCACGATAACGCGATGATATTGAACGGGGATCGCAGACGTATCAGAGTTCGCAGACAGCCTTGTCGGCGTACACCAGTAGTCAGCCGTGATGGTGTAAGACTTATCGGGAGGTGGGTCAACAATCAGGTTGTTGTCGGGTTGCACTACAACGTAGGACGGGGTGGCGTTTGTCGCTGTACCCTGCCGAAGTGAGTCCCTCCACTCTACATATGACATAGGGGTTAGGCTTACAGAATCGTCAGAGGTGTAATCAAGAAAGAATGACCTCATATCCCAATTACTGAAATCAGTAGGCTTCGCTGTCGCAGGCGCTCTTGTTCCGGTAGAAAGCGTCGAAGAATATTGCGACCAAAGAAAGTTCCAGTCATGCCAAAGGCTTTGTATTTGGTAATCGGCTTCCGCGACGAAATCAACAATAACCTTTAACTGGCCCTCTTGGCTGAGTACGGTGCTTGGCCCTGTGCCGGATATACCGACTTCTTGCCTAACCGTTTGACAGAGTTCTAGATAAGTCATTTCTTAAATTCCAGTGGTAGTCAATTGCATCAACTACTCTTTTAGGGTCAGTTGTTGCGGCACACATTGCGCCGCCTGTTTCCTCATGTCTGTTACAACTATCGAAGCCGTAGTGCAACTTGTGACATGGGTAACAATCTATATCTGGGGTGACGGCTGTCGTGTTGACCCAGTGCTTCGTCAAGTTCTCTTCGGAGGAATGGCTCAGTAAGGCCACCTTGGCAGTATCTTCTGCACTGACTGAATTCAGAACACCTGTCTCTGGCCCAACCACAAGATCGGCCTGCTGAGTGAACGCCAGTGTTTCTCTAATACTCCATTTCCCACTGCGGCAGAACACTCTGTCTTCTTTCTCCCAGCCTATCTCAAGCATCTGACACAGTTTATCGCCAACAAGCACGAACCTTGCCAGCGGTTCGGACGATAAATAGCAGGCAATAATCGCATCGATGTATGGGTAAGACTTATGTACTGATGAGCCTGATAGGGCTACCACCACCACATAGTGACCTGAACCAAGTCGCATATTCCTTCGCTGTTCAGCAACCCACTTCTTTTCTGAAGCACTTGGATAGAACTTTGTCTTAAAAACGTGCGGAACTCTGGCCTTGTTGTGAAGAGTCTCAGCGTAATTCTTGTTTAACTTCTTATGACGCTTCTCGGTAGGCCACTTGTAGATTGGGTCTGAGGGGATCGCCAAAAGTCCCTGTTCGACAATGCCGCCCAGATTAATGACACTGGGAAATATCCTGCGAAGCCTTTTCCAATATGGGCCAAGTTCTTCGTTAGGAATCTGGTCTGTCTTTTGAACCAACAACTCATCAATGTGAGGATCGTTCTTTAAGATGGAGAGTCCATTCTCGGTGACATTGACACAGACCTTCTTCCCCTGTTCTTTTAGCAACGGGAATATAGAACTGATCTGAATTAAGTCTCCAAAACCGCCGTACCTAATTAAACAGACAGTGTTATCCCTCTTCCCCCCTATTTCTTCGTTGCTTAAATCTTGCCATTTTTTTTCAGGGATATGGGTAACCTTCAACCAAGTATTCCAAGGTATGGGTTGTATTGCCCGTCCGACTCCTGATTTATCGGTACGCAGGCTTTAGCCTCAGTATCCCATCTCCACCCCGGCTTACTCTCGCAATCGGCCTTCTTTTGGGCTTCAGTCCACAATTCTTGTTCTGGGCGATTATCGATCATGCCCAATTTTTCCATCTTGTCGTACAAGGCTTGGACGGTGGGGTGAGTGTACTGGTGCGGCATCCCAAGTTTAGACATTAAGCCCCTAATTGCTTTCACTCCGGGGGCTTTTAGCAAATGGTCGAGGTGCGGGTTCTCGTTCATGTAGTGGGTATACGAATTATTAAGGGCTTGTATACTTTTTTGAGTACCCGATTTAGCCAGAAAATTTTCTATTTGTGTTACCCGTTGATGCTCTTGGAGTTTCGGCCCAAGAATGCCAAACGTCTTTGCAAGGAACCCTTGATTCGCGTAATTAGGGCGTTCAATATGACTCATAAAACCCTGCATCTCTAAATCTTTGGCTTTAAGCGAACCATTTGGATCATCAAGGGCGGAGTAGAACTGTTTTTGGTCGTACTTGCTGACTTGGGGTGGTGGGGGTGTTGTGGTTGGTGCTGTGGTTGTCGCCCCGGTAGTATTAGCAAGGTCAGCATCAAAAGTGTCTTGAGGTGCGGGGGTTGTCGCCCCGGTAGTATTAGCAAGGTCAGCATCAAAAGTGTCTTGAGGTGCGGGGGTTGTCGCCCCGGTAGTATTAGCAAGGTCAGCATCAAAGCCAAGTGCGCTAGAGACAGCGGCGTTCGCCGCATTCTCTACCATGGCTTCTATTTCCTGCTGTGAAGGCCCGAAAACTCCCCTCTTACCGAGCATTCCAGAGTGACCCATTGGACTTAAACCGTCCCCAAAATTTCCGTACCCAGAAAACGATTCGTGTGGGCTTTGATATCCTTGAGGCCCAAACTCCATCGGGCTAAACTGCGTACCCGGATACGCATCGTAAAAGCCATAATCGACATCGTCAGCGCCAAATCCCGGTACGTCTTGGTCTGGGTGAGTGCCTGTAGGTGATCCAGCGCCAAAACTGGAAAGGGGAGATGAATCCCATCCACGCATGGCATCTCGGGCGGCATCAGCCACGGCAGAGTCACCGTGGGCAAGGCCACGGCCATGCTCCTGCTGTCCTGTCGATACCCCCGGATTACTCGCACTTGCAGGGCCACCCTCCGGGCCGCCGGTTCCTGACCCCATGCCAGCGCCTACTCCGCCAGCCCCATATCCATCCGCTACATCAGCGTCAACTGGCATGAGTTACGCCTTATTCAAAACTTTGCGAACCGTTGTCGGCCATGTCCATGCCATATAGACAGAGCCATTCATCGGTTGCGGATAAACAACGCCAGATTCCCACTCTTCGCCTTCGACATGGTGGGCCTCTTTCGGCTGATCCCAACCCATGCGACAAGAGATGGATGAATCGCTTGTTTCGGCTTTCGATTCAAAGCCAACTTTGTATTTGATTTTGTCCATGTGTGTTCCTGAAAGAAAAAGGGGGGCTAATGCCCCCCTTCTCTCGTTGCGGTTTAACGCTTTGGGTCTAACGTAGTCCCTTGCGGGGCTTTGCTAGAAGTACCCACGCCCATCGGGCGCTGGTTCTTGCCGGTAGAGGCAAGGCCCAGTTCCTTTAGGGAAGAGGTGATCTTCTGCTGATCCGAAAGACCTGACTTTACGCCGACTCCTTGAGTTGACTGTGCCATAACGTACCCCCTAAACCGCCGAATCCCACATAACAACGCGGGCTTCAGATGCAGTAGAGTGAACGAGGCCAGCGCCTCCTAAGTAGTACCCAATTATGTTCAAACATGATCGCTAATCATGTTCCGCCCTTTCGGACTGCTGTATGTTGTCCATACAGTTCAGACTATGTCACAACCCTTTCGGGTTCTTCGCGCTTCGGAACCGCTTGGTTCCTACTCCTTTACAGGATAGTCGTTGCACCTTCCGGTTTCCCGGCTTGGCTCAAGATTGCCCTCGACTTTACGTTAGGGTATCCCTTGAATTCACGAAGTTTGCAAATCACTATTTCTAGTGAATGGCGCTAGTACTTAACGCAATACCTCTGGATCGACCGAAGTCGGTCGGAATTTTTCCACGAACTTCTTCGGGAATTGCAACCGCTTCAGCAACCGTATCGGAGCCAAAGAAGACTGCCCAGTCCGACAGGCTGTTAGTCCATGCGCCAGCGGCAGTACCCATACCAGCGGCGGCTCCGCCCTTGGCACGATACGTCTGCTCGACAAAACGGACTCCCTCATAACGGCCAGTTTCACCATTGCGGATCATCTGGAACCCGGTTTCGACATACTTATTGATCGACTCCAAGTTGTTTTTAAGGGTGCGGTACGTGGTAGGCCATGCAAGGCAGAAATAGTCATCGTTTTCATAAGAAGGGATATTACGCTCCTTCATTTTATCGACGATGGCTTTGACGTGATCCTTGCCTAGCGCTACGTTGTTGGTCAAAGTAGCCGTACCGTTGGTGGTTAGGGTAACCGCATCGGTTGCCGTTCCCGCCGTGGGTACAACGCGCAAAGGAGTTGTGTCGATCTGGTTTGCAACCAAACCGTCAAGCACCTGTGCCGCGTCTATCTTTAAGACCTTGTGAATTATCTCCTTACCTTGTGTTCGTTTAGGTGCGTTACTCCCTAAACCGTTCTTTAGAACTGCTTACAGTCACCTGTAAGAGCAGACCATATCACCATCCTTTCGGATGCTCTGCGCTTCGGCCCACTTGGGCCTACTCCCTTTCGGGATGGTCGTTACACGTTCCCCTTACGGGGCTTCGCTCGGGATTGTCTCGTTAGAGAGTTCCCCCGAATTCACAGAGTTTTCAGTAAAGTATTTCTACCTTATGCCGCTAATAAGTTAACGGGATGCTCAGACAAATCATCGAGTTTGGAGGTGAAAGGAATGCTGTTCCCATATTCCGTAACGGACATGGTTCCTTGCGTGATTGAGAAATTCGTTTCAGCAATCGCAGTGCCTTCGGTGAGAGCCGCACCACCTGTCGCAACAGTGGAGTACACGTTCCAGTGGAACGTATCTCCTTTGTTTAGACCTTGGTGAGCGGCATCCTTGACATCCGCGAACTGACGGAATTTAACAATCGGACGCAGGGACATTCGCAATTCCTTGGACAGTGTTAGGGAGTACATATACCCACCGAGGGTATTGGTTCCCCAGACTTGACCAGCCATGCTTAGTACCTTTGTTGATAGTTAAAGAAGAAACTAGGCGGGTTGTCCCCTACCTTGTTTCATTTCCGATATGATGTCGGAGTAGGTCATCTCCTGTTCGTCTTCACCAATGCTGGCTCTGACGTTCTTGGGGGTGACTTCCTCCATGTCCTGCTTGCGTTCTTGACGCACAACCTCCTTCGATTCTCCGCCCAGTTTTTCAACGTAGTTCATTAACCATGTACGGGCGTATTCGCCACATTCATTCATAATGTCCCACGGGTCTCGGGTAGGATTTTCTTGGTAAAGTTCAGCAGAACGTCGGTCAGCAACTGCGAGAAGTGAACTGTCTTCAGCAACGTCGGGGTATTCAGTATTGAACATATCGACTGCTTGCTTGCGACGGAGTTCGTATCCCCGTTCTCTGGCCTGTTTCTCCTCTTCCCGCATCTCTGCTTTCGTCCGCTCGATGATGCTACTAACATCAACTTGTGGGCTGGGCTTCTCTGCGGAGCGAATCTTTTTCAGCAAACTGCTTGCTTTACTTTCATCGCCCTGAAAGAGGGCATCGTGATATTGCTCGTAAAGAGCATCAGTCGCGTCCGAGGATGGCGATTGTTGAGTGTCAGCGTCCGAGGATGGCTGACGGGTTTTTGCTTCTAGGTCTACCCTATAAGCGTTCAGTTTGGCCTCATAATCTTGCAACTCTCGTTGCCGTTCTGCGGCCTCTTGAAGTCGTTTATCGGCAGAAGAGTTCTTTTGGTACTGGGCTAGTATTTCATCCCATTCAACGTCAACGGCTTCACCGTTCACTTTGGCAGTTGCGTACCAAGATTCACCTTTCTTGACCAAAGGAACCGCGATGCGATCCTCTTCATGGTCTGGTGTTTCTTCCGCCCCTTCTAAGTTCAGTCCTTCTGTTTCGTGATCTTCGTGAACCTTTTCAGCGATTCGCTCGATCTCTGATTGATGATCAGTGAGGCTTTCTTTTTCTGGTTTAACTTCTGAGTCCACGTCCTTTTGGATAGCGTCCATGCTTACTCCCGAAACTCATTAAGAGTCTCTTCTGCGTGTTTTGCTTGGTTAATTGCCTCGTCAAGCCATGCAACGACTATCTGAGGCAACCTAGCGCGAAATTGAAGTTCCCTGATAGCGTCTTCATCGCAAGGTTCTATATTTATCCACGCTTCAAAGGCTTCTTCTTTTGCCTTGAGCGCACGGCCTGCAATGAATTTGCCAACAGGAGACTTCAAAAATTGCTTCGTTTGGATGCCAAGACGGGCCTCCGCAATTAACAACTCGGTTTCATCAATCAATTGTTATCCTTCAGCGCCGGGAATTTTCCCGTACTTATCGTTCATTAAAACATCTGACATCTGCTTTCCTTCTTCATTACCCGGAGAGACCCCAATAGCGGCGTCCTCTTCCAGAAGCATCTTATGCACCAACGCCTCCTTCTGAAGGATCAACTCTCCGCGGGCAATATCGTTCTTCTCAGCCTTTATTCGGGCCTCGATAACGCCAACCTGTTGTTTCATCACATCGGCGCGTTCACGGGCATCGGTGGCTATTTGGGTAGACATCACGTCGCCCATTGCCTTCTCTTTAGCCGCCTGAATATCGGATTGACCCTTAATCTGTGCAGAAAGGATTCTGGCTTCAGCATCGATCTGTTTCCCAGCGCCTTGATCCGTAAGTTGCTGAACCACACCGCTTAACTCTTCGATCTGGCCGACGAGCATATCGATACGGGTCTGCTCTTCCTCGGCAACGAACCGCTTCCCGTCTTTATATCCAAGAGCGCCAAAGACTTCCTTGGTTATCTCCCCTTGGTTAAGGAAGTTAATCAGGTCAGGGTTAATCTCGCCCATTGTCCTGATACCAAGAAGTAGTCTTTCAATTTTCTTAACGGGATCGGTTGCGCCTGTTCCGACGTTGACACCAACGGTCATCTCATGGCGTAGGAGGTTGTCTGTTTCCGGGCCAGTAAACCTCTGGTAGAAACCGGGTTCCTCCTTGTTCTCCTGCTCTGCCCTATTGGTTGCAACCTGTAAAACAACCTCATCAGTCTCGTAGTACTGCTCAAGGCGGATCAGTTGCATGACGACCGGCTCCATCCATGTCTCAGCAAACGTGCGAATCATGTACTCGATCATGGAGTTGGCATTTGAGGAGAGCATCTCCATACCGCCAACTGTTTCATTCATCATGCGATTGCTCTGAACGCTTCCTTGAGAAAAGTTCCCAGCAATATCGTCAAAATCTACATTAAGTCGATCCTGCTCTTCGTAAGCCGAACTGGTGACATCTGGCGTAGCAATAACAGCCACGTCACCATGCGGATCGTCCATCATCACCGAGCCACCCGGAACACTTCTCTTCAGGGCATGGATATCAATGTTGGCACTGCGACGGATGTGATAACGCTTATTCAGAACCAGTTGGACGTTGTCCGATCTCTGGTTGGCAATATCGTTCGCCGCAGTCTGTAGGTCTTGGGTTAGTTCAATCAGAGAGGTTGGGTATGTTCTATGCGCTTCGATAACCGAGCCGCCCATGACATAGGGGCGCTCACCCTCTCTTAGATGAGGGTAGGCTTCGCGCAACGGCTTGGGGTCGGTCAACATATGTTGAGTACCCGCCGTGTAATAAATCCAATCTTTCCCGTTTTTCCTTATGATGTTCTTATGGATAAAGATCGTCTGGTATTCGGAGATACTCTCTTTCCGATCCGTGAGGGGGTCTTGCCTCTTACCTTGTCGGGTCTGACGAGTTGAGTCAAACTCAGTCCTCTTTGAAGACTCTAGAAGTTCCCCCAACTTCAAACGCTTCCATTTCGGCTCACCTGTCTTGGGGTCAATATTGCTCATTTTCTCCACTACATCTTGGAGATACATCGGGATGATCTCGATCACAAAGGGAGAGGTTCCGATAGGGTCTAACCAGTCTGCGGCGGGATCGATCCTGAAGTTCTCAGCCGCGATCAGTCGTACATACGGGCAATCCTTTACAACACGCTTCTCTTCGATTACATCCTCAAGTTCGTTCCCCTCTTCGTCTAGGACGGGGTTACCGTTAGGGTCAAGAACCGGGGTTCTCGTCTTTACCTTTTCTTCTTTGTACTCCCAGTACTGGTGGGAGACCACCGAACCGAAAACTAAGGCCTCTTGGTAGGCCGCGACTAGAGTTTGAAACCACGGAATCGTTTTGGTCAGGCGATACTGAAGGAGGTGCTTCAATATGCTGGCTGATGCCCTCTGCTCTTCATCAGAATCGTTCTGTGGGTAGACAGATACAACATCTTCGGTCGCAAAAAAGGCCGCTGTAACTGCGGCCTCGTTGGTTCGTACAGATGACCGTGTCTTCGGCCTGAATAACCTTGAGCGGTGTTGGTACTGTGCGCTGTGGTATTTTGAGCCAGACGGGTGCTTAGACTGGAACAGTGAAATATTCCTGTCCCACTGCCGACGATAGTTTGCATCAAGGTATGACGTGGATGACTCATATGCATCCTTCGCCAATTTAATCCAAGGCGACCGCTCCTCGTCTAAGTTAATTGGGACATCTTCATTCATCGAATTTGACCTCACCCATGACATCCCGGTTTAGGTTTTGAAGTTCTTCCGGGTTTGCACCGCCGCGGGTAACCTTGGCGCGTTCAAGCAACTCTCCTGCCCAACGCATCACATTCTTATATTCAGGATCAATCTCATTAACCCTGATCCACATACCGTACTTCATTGAAAGCGCCTCGTTCCAAATAGCCAGCATCGAGTAATCGTTGCTTGGCCCTACCGCCCATGCGTGTCCCGGGTAATGCTTTTCCAAGGTATCGGCGACGTTCTTTACAAGACTCATCATCGTCGCCTCCTGCATCATGCTCCCTTTATGGGCGTCAATAAGAACTTTCATTACTGGAATACGGCTACCACGACGAGAATTATGACAATGCCTATAACTACTGCGCCTTTAGGATTCGCTTTACACATCTCTTTAATCTTTTCAAGATTCATTTTTTTGGCCCATAAGGTCGGTGTGGGTTTTCAAACAATTTTCTTTTGGGGAAGTTGTAGACAGGAACTGGCTGTTCAGGGCCAGCGGCCTTTTCGCACAACTCTTTCCAACTGTATCTGCGGGTTTTAACTTTACTCAATGGATTGTCCTCTGCTCCTCATGGAGGATGGTTACCGTTTCTTGCACTAGAGCGCAGATCAATTCGCTCAATGCATGGGTAATCAACATTGAACCAATCTCGTCTGGCTCACCTTCTATGAAATTTGATAGAAAATTTATAGCCAATTGATCCGGTGTCTGTCCTTCCATATCAATAAGCCGGGATTGCTTCCGGTTCCAAGTCGTCTTGATAAACGGTCTGCGGAGGCGAGGCCTCGATGTCGTAGATGCGCGACATTGCATCCAACATATCGACGTGAACCGCTGGGAACAGGTTGTATTCGTTGTCGATCATCCTTTGGACAAGGTCGTATAGCCTTCCTCCCTCATCTTTCTGCTTGATCGGTCGGACGATAAGCGAACCGTCTCCCTGCTCAAATGCCCTCTTCTGTCGTGAGGTTAGGGAATCTGATGACGGGGCCAGAAAGAATCTCCAGTTCTCAAAGTCGGGCTGTAGCCTTTGAACGCGATCCCGTTTCGAACCCGGCCCTTCTCTCGGCCACGCCAATTCTTCGATGGGAAAATAGTTGTTCTCTATTTTCATCATCTCTTTAAAATGCTCGATGTCGGAGTCTTTCCCGTACCGCTCATACCCGACTTTCACTGTCTGAACTCCGGTCTGACGAAGCCATTTCTGGCGAAATCTGCTTAACGCCTGCCAGCGTTCCTTGAGATTCAACCTGTGACAAAGTCCATCAAGAAGGAACTTATTGAATGCGTGATCTATCCCAATTATTGCGATAGCAGTCCTGTCGGATGAACTTTTCTTTGAATGCGCTGGGTCGCAAAGAATGTAGATATTCAGAATCCGTGGACGAATCTCTATTCTTCGTATCCACTCTGGATCGAATACTTGGTCTGACCCCGCGATAGGGTTCTGCAACATCTGGCAAGCCAAAACGTACTGCCCCATTGACGACTTTTTCTTAGCCCACTCTTCTTCAGAGAGTAAAATTGGGGAGCCATCCGGTGTTCCGGTTTCGGTTGCTGGATAGATACGGGATTCGGTTCCACGATCTATCAGTTCCCGGTAAGTGTCTGCGTAGTGATACCTTGTTCCGATGTACCATTCTCTGTTCGCGCCGCCTGAGAGGTTCTGGGAGAGGTCTAACGACTCCGTGGTCTTTGCGATCTGCTCTGGCGTGTTGACCGAGTCTCTGGTTACCACGTCGTCGTATATACGGAGATCGTAGTGACGGGATATGGGTTGCCCATCCACTAATCCCCATGCTTCGACCGTGGCCTCTTTCGGGTTAGATTTCCTCTTAACAATAATCCCAGCGTCTTCACCCCACTGTGGAGATTCCTGACGAGGATTTGCGTAACAAATTTCTGGAAACAAATCCCGAAGGAAGTCGTTGATCTCAAACTCGCGTTTGATCTGCTTGAGGAACCCTTTCGCAATAGGTCTGGTATGAGAAAATATCCCTATCGTTATATTCGGGTCTCTCAGTATCTCCTGAATCGCACCAGCGTATGTAATGATTGTGGACTTATAGTGACCACGCGCCCACAAGTCCAGACGACCATCTGGGTTTCTCTCAACTTCTCTGCATCTGTCGTAAAGCCAAGGGTGGACTGCGTCCTTACGATTGAGAAGGACAACAAGCAGGAACCAGCGATCTTCTTTTGCCAGTTCTGCAATCAGTCGTTTATCAAAATTTTTTTCTAGGAGATTCTTATAGAAGGTTCCGCTTTGCTCAAGGGTTGCAGTTGGGAGGTATTCCTTCGCTTTTTTGATGAACTCTTGGGGGTTCATTTAGACAGGCTGTGCGCCCTGTTAATTTCCGAAGCATAAGAAAAGTTACCGGACTTATTCGCCTTATCCATTTCCCTTACATAATTAGCGTAGTAGGCATCGTTATTCCGATCACCCCTTAAAGATTTTCCAGAGTTCGACCCTGAGTGACCCGGCCCATGCATATAGGTTCCTTGGTTTTCCCACTCCTGTCGTGACGCTACCCGTATAGGTTGTGGTTTTGGGGGCGGTTTAGGGGCCGGTGGTGGTGGAGGCGGCGGCGGTGTGGGATCGGGCTGTGGCTGTGGCTGTGGCTGTGGCTGTGGTTGGGGCTGTGGCTGTGGCTCCGGTTGGGGCTGTGGTTGCGGTTCCGGTTGGGTCTGTGGTTCCGGTTGGGGCTGTGGGGGATTAAAAGGCACTGCCTGATCCGCTACGACGGTTTTAGCAACCTCCACTGGCTTTGGGTCTGGTTGTTTGAAACGATCCCAGTACGACCAATCAATGTTCATTCCCGATGGAATCTGGTAAACGAAATTCGTTACACCTTCTGCCGCCGCAACACTTGGGTTCGGGTACGCCTTCCCGCTTGTGGGGTCGTATACGACAGCCTCAACCACTCCGGGTTTGGTATTAGCGTATGAAGATGGGCGACTGCCGATCATTCTCTGCCCCGCCTCTACCGGATCGGTTGAATCCCCGGCATCAACTGTGGTGTCGGTGGACTCTGCCGCCGCTTGGTTCACCTGTTGGTGTTGTAACTGAGCGTATCTTTTTAAGAAGTCGGCTGAGTACATTACACTTGCGCCTTGCGAAGCGTGTCCTTCCTCAGCGCCTCGATCTTGTTGATTGCGCGTTCGGTTTCATCTTCCATCTTACTTGCCGTTTTTATGTGGTTGATCGTGGCGTTGGTGATAGGGTCTTCTTCAGGAATAAAAGGCTTCCGGGGTTTCCCCGCGTACCCAACATTTCTTCCCTTTGGAGATACATTGATTTTCATTTGATTGACCTGTTCCTTGATCTAGCCATCACTCTCAAGTTGCCGGGGCGATTATCGGTGGGCCTTCGATTGGCGTGATGGACATCCTTCTTATCCCCCTTCTTTACACGTCCCGCTTTCACAAGGGCACGACGCGCCTTGTTACGGGAACTCCTCTCCGCAATTGCTTGGGGGGATGAGTGGAATTTTTTGTATTCCTGTTTATAGTTTCTAGGCTTCCCGCCGCCTGTTTTGTATTCACTGGGCCTTCTTGCCCTGATCAGTCCTGCCATGCTTTTTCCTTGGTGGAGGCGGCGGGAGTCAAACCCGCGTCCGGGCTACTACCCTTCGGTCTTCTCGCCCGTCGATTCTCCATCGCCCCCTTTTTCTATGAGATGGAGGGTTCCGCACTCTGAGCATTTTTGGTACTGATACTCTTGCGGTGTAGCCTTCCATAATTTGATGCTGGCCCCCTCTTTCGGGAAGGCCGCATTTACCGCCTGTAGCGGAGTTGAAACATCAAACTCACGCATCATATTTTCAAAAAGGCGATCCATCGCCCGCATTTGGTTACTGAACATAGTTACTCCTTTGTTACACCTAAAAAGAAAAGCGGTAATTAACCATCACCGCGCCGTCATCCCGGTAGGAAATCCCTGCCGTATGATTCTTCATACTCCTCGTCATCCCGATCTGAAAACTGTTCTCTGTCGCGTTTAGCGTCAGCGGGAGGTCGTATCTTGTAACCGCATAGAGGGTGGCCATTGCGACCCCGGCAACGACCATCTCCGTCCCGTATTTCTTGTACCACTCCTGCTTCTTTTGCTGGCGCTGTCCACAGAATTCGATGCTTCGGCCATTCCCCGTTCCGACTGCCCCGTTGGCGCATAGCAAATCCCCCAAGGCTCTCGCCTGTTCAGAAGTTGAAATGATTGAGTATTCGTTGGCGACGACAGGGATTCCTAACTTGAGGGCTTCCTTGAGCATCGCCAAAGCCATCTCGGTATCG
>Ga0208299_1001712_pt1 | contig 15814 bp, 10 predicted proteins | sample 15_taG_FD_184089 | JGI IMG/M metagenome (GOLD analysis project Ga0208299, IMG submission 184089) | Marine viral communities from the Subarctic Pacific Ocean - 15_ETSP_OMZ_AT15312 metaG (SPAdes) (version 2) | ecosystem: Environmental > Aquatic > Marine > Oceanic | place: Pacific Ocean | collected...
TGGGCGATCGAATCCCTCGTGCAATAGCCAGTGTCTCAAGCGATCCTAGTTTACAGGCTTTGCTAGAAGATACCGCGCAAACGACAATGTTAAATCAGGATCGCGCGGAAAATAGCAGGACTTCCCGGGCGCAATCAGATATTCCTTTGGAAGCGCTGGGGTTGATGGGTGCTAAAACGAACACTTGGGAGACGCTAGCGTTTACGAATCTTTCGGATCCGGATAGAATAAAACTCGAGTAAGAGAATAGATATAATGGTGGAGGCGCGCATTCAATGAAACGTAGAACGAAACGTATGACACCAAACCAATTAAAGAGATTTATTCTAAAAGAGGCTAAACGTCTTTCCGAAACCCTTGAGCAGGGTAAAGACGATGCTGAGAAGGTCGACGCAAAAGAAGTCGACGCCGACAAGTTAGCGAAAACGCTTGAGAAAAACGTCAATTTCATGAAGGCGCTTAAGATCAAAGAGGGTCGGTTGAAGAAGCGACTCGCGCAGATCGCCGAGGCCAAGAAATTAGTTAGGTCCAGGATCATGAAGGGGCTCGTCTAATATGCCAAGCGTGAAACAAACGACAGTGGATCCCGCTGCGACGACCACAGGAATGGGTAGTAGCAGTACAGAACTCATGGTTGAGCTTTATCCCGGTTCGCCTATTCACGATGGTAGTATGACAAGGGAAAGCGTCCAGGCGCAGGGCGACGCTGAGTTACTTAGCGGCGTTGTGACGAATGGTATGGGTCTTCCTTCGTTTAGCTTGGACTTTACCGGACAAGATAGCGGGGTTGCTCCACCCGACCAAGAGGTTACGACGGGCGCGGGTGGTCTTCCTGCTTCGCCATGGGTTCCTAACCCTTCATCTCCTGGGGAAGGCCAGAACCCATCAACACTCCCCGCAGCTCCGGACGGGTTCGGTATGGAACCGAATGGCGATACATATGGAGTGGGCGAGGGAGCAATTGCCAACCCCAAGGACACCTCGCTGGTAATTTCCGGAGGTAAGATCGGCTCTTACGGAATGGGCACAAGTAAGCCAGAATAACGACGTGGCTCGCAATCCCGACGGAACTTATCTTGCATTTCCACAAATGGATGCCCGTAACGATTTAGGTTACGGGCGTTCTAGTTTACGGTTTTCAAAACCCAGACGACAAGGTTCCGCGTACCCTTATTCGATGACGGACGAAGAAGAGGGATGGTCAGAGGAAATCGAAGAAGTCGAAGTCGAAGACGTACCACTCGGGTTTGATTCAAAAACGCAGAGATTTATGCCCGTAATGGATTTTTATGCCGCAGCCGGTACCGACCCCTTTTATTTCGCGGGCGCCGCAACAAAAATAAAGGAGGAGCTCGGAAAATACGTAAAAGGCGGTGGAGGCATTGGCGTAACACTCCCGGCGAGTATCGGTTCGTCGATCTCTGGTTTTCGTACGATAACGAGACCGACTGGCACCAAGCGCGGATGGTCACAGGCTCCGGACACGGATGAAGAAATGTCCTCTAAGTACAGGTTGATCGATTTTGTGGACGATGAGGTCACCGACAATATTCGAAAATTTGTACGTTACGTTTTGACCAGAGAGAATCCAGGTGATCTTTAATTTGATTTTGTCGTTTTTCAACAATATTTACATCTATCGGTGGTAGGAACAATATGTCTCAAACTATGTACGAACAAGCAATTTTGGACGCTCAAAGTCTAAAGCGAATGGCGGAGGAAACCGCCCAAAACCAATTGATCAAGTCGCTCACGCCTCAGATTAAGCGAATGATTGAGAAGGAGATTTTTGCCGAGCACCAATCCGAGCCTAGTCTTCTTGACGAGTCGGCCCACGCGAAAGTTGATATTGAAGAGGACGATAAGACGCAAGACGATGGACAACCACTCCTTTTAGATGATGATGACGACGACGACATCAGCGAATCGGATCTTCGAGCGCTAGCCAGTCTTGTTAGATCTAGTTCGCCCCATACCCGTAAACAGCTTAGCGAGTCGCTGAAGACTGTTCGTCGTAAGATGGCGCGTATGATCGTGTTATCCGAGAGCATCGATTCATCGAGGTTGGATCACGATTTACAAATGGTCTTTTTGGGAAAACTCAATGCTATCATCAAAGAAACATTGAAAATACGTCGTGAAGCAATACTTATCAAGGAGTCTGGTGATGACCAGATTTACAACAATGTTGAAAAAACGCTACAGGAGATAAAAGCCATGGCACGTAAATTAAATAAGGGGGTCTTTTCTAGGCTCTTTGAAGCAGGCGAGCTTAATGAGCTTGATGCTACACTCATGTTCCAGCCGGAAGATGAGGAAGAGGAAGCCGAAGTAGAGGAACTGCTTGGCGATCTTGATATCGAATTTGAGTTAGAAGTTCCGTTGGGCGACGAAGATGTCGAGGAAGAGGAAGTCGAAGATATCGACGTCGAGGACGTTGACGTTGACGTTGACGCTGACGTAGAGGAAGAGGAGTTCGAGCTCGATCTTGGCGAGACCGACGAAGTCGACGAGACTTACGAAATCGACGAAGCCTCTCTTCGTAGCGCACTCCGTTCCCTAACGGAAGATGCTGCAGACGAAGCCGGCGCGTTTGGTGGCGGCGAAGCAGAGGGCGATGTGATCGTCGATCTGGATGAGGATGATCTCCTCCACGCATTAAATGACGAGCTTGGAGATGCTCCCGTGCCAAGACCACCTCTTGGTGAGACGCGCCGTCGCAGATCACGCAGAGCGCGCCGCGGAAAAGTTAATGAGTCACGCCGGTCACGCCGGTCGAGAATAGCCCTCCAGGAAGCGCGTAAAAACCGCGTCCTTAAGGGTCAATTGCGTCGGGCAACCGGTGCGGTCAACAAAATGCAGGGTCAGCTCACCGAGATGAACCTGTTTAATGCGAAGTTGCTTTATGCCAATAAGCTGATGCAGAATAAAAATCTGAACGCACGGCAGCAACGGACAATTGTCGAGGCACTTGACAGCGCCAAGACACTTAGAGAAGCGAAGCTTCTTTATAAGAGCCTGTCTACCGGTATCTCGAAGGGTAAGACCCTGAAGGAGTCTGGGGGACGGGTCCGCGGTTCATCGTCAAAATCAACAACCCGCTCGGGGACTCGCTCCTTGAACGAGGGTGCTGGACAAACGGATCGTTGGGCAACCTTGGCCGGAATTCATTCGGGCAAGAAATAACCAACTTAGTTAAACCTTAGGAGAGACAAATATGTCACGCAAATTTAGTTTAGAGTCGCTCACCGAGGGAATCCGTCATCGGCACCTTGGTCAGCAAAACGCGCGTCTTATTGAGAAGTGGTCCCGTACGGGTCTTCTTCGAGGATTAGACGGGCAGAAAAGAGAAAACATGGCGATGCTCATGGAAAACCAGGCAGCGCAGCTTCTTCGCGAACGTTCCTCGATCGGAACTGGCGCGGCAAACGGTGCGGATTCTGGTGATCTTGGCGGTTTTACCAACATCGCATTCCCAATCGTTCGTAGAGTCTTCGGGGGCTTAGTCGCCAACGAGCTCGTTTCGGTACAGCCAATGAGCCTGCCTTCGGGTCTGCTTTTCTACCTGGATTACACCTACGGCACCGCGGTCGGCGCGCCTTCTGAAGCCGGTGCAGCCGGTTCGATCTATACTAGTGGTTCTTCCATCTATGGTAATCCCACAGGGAAATCCGTACAGGCAGGAGCAACCCAGGTCGGTGGTATGTACGATCTTGCTGGCGCGGGTTATTCACGCGTTCATCAGGCGGGAACGGCACCTAACACGATCCTTCTTGCCTCTGGCGCGTTTGCTGGTACGTCTACGTTTTCCGTTACGGCGAACCTACACGCAACCGGTGCCGATGGTAAGTTGATTCAGTTTGATCCTTACTTGACCACGAAGATCGAGGACGCCAACGGGGCGGGTTCGACCGCCGACTCTTACATGGCGTACGTCATTCAGGCCAATGCGCTGTCGGCATCGTCGACTCAGCCTGTCGACTTCACTGCTGTGAAGGAGATTGGAATGTGGGAAACGACAGGGGGCAATATTCTTGGGCCGGTTGATGAGAACCTACAGGGTCAAGGCACGAATCTGGTTAACATCCGTCGTCTTAACCAACTGGTACAAGTCACCCCTGCGGGTGCTACCGGCGCGTCTGTCACAGGAATTACTCCAGTGTCTACGATTACGAGTTTGGACTCGAATGATATCGGCGTGTTGTTTATCGTGTCTGGTACTGCTGGTGCAACTACCGATACTTTGGTATGTCAATACGTCCAGGATCCAAACTTCACGTCCTCGCAGGGCGAGACGCTTGTTATCCCAACGTTTGAGTCGAACTTCGCCGCGGATCCTTCTCCGGAGATTCCGGAAATCGACATCAAGATCGAGTCTATCCCGGTCGTTGCCGATACTCGGAAATTGCGTGCGAAATGGTCGCCTGAACTGGCACAGGACTTGAATGCTTACCACAGCCTTGACGCTGAGGTTGAGCTCACCCAGATCCTCTCCGCTCAGATCGCTTTGGAAATCGACCGCGAGATCCTTAACGATCTTCTGCAGGGTGCTTCTGGCGCGAACTACTACTGGTCGCGCTCGCCTGGTAAGTTCGTCAACAAGACGAACGGTACTTTCGTTACCCCTGGTGGTTCCGGAACTGTCGGTCCTTCGTTCACCGGTACCGTGCGAGAGTGGTACGAGACCTTGGTCGAGACCTGTATCGATGTGGGTAACACCATTCACCGTAAGACGCTTCGCGGCTCCGCTAACTTCATGGTTATCGGCCCCGATGTCGCGACGATTCTCGAGGCCTCGGTTTATTATCGTCCGGCCCTGAGCATCGACGGTGATGGCCAGGTCGCGTCGCCGTTCAGTCTCGGCGCTGAGAAGATGGGTACCCTGTCTAACCGCTTCACGGTTTACAAGGATCCCTACTTCCCACGCAACAAGGTACTCGTCGGCTATAAGGGCGGCAGTTACCTCGAGACCGGGTACGTGTACGCACCGTATGTCCCGCTGATTGTCACTCCGACGATCTTCGCCCCCGAGGACTTCACCCCGCGTAAGGGTGTCATGACTCGGTACGGTAAGAAGCTCGTTCGCGCTGACTTCTACGGAACGGTTACCCTGCTCGATATGAATATCATCTAATCCTTCGGGACTAGTGGTTTTCGGGCCGCCCCTTTGGGCGGCCCTTTTTTTTGGGTGACCTATTTACTATAGTCAAAACATGCGTTTAATTAGACTGAGCGTTTACGAGGTTTGATTGGCATCGACCGTGTGTAAATCGTTGGGCGACGCCGGTTCGTTGGCACAAAAACAAGATGTAGGAGAAATCGACATGGTACCTGGTCGGGAAGACGAAGAAGAGAATGAGGCGGACACGATCGAACACGATGAGTACGACGCGGATGAGTTTGATTTCGTAGAGTCGTACGACGATGCGCCAGCGATTTCCGAGACCTTGTTACCAACGAACGAAGCATCGTCGGCGATTAGCGCTGGTTTTATCGGCGTCGGTGGTGGCGGGGGCAAGCTAGCGAAAGCGTTTATCGATTGCGGTTTCACACAAACGTTGCTGGTTAACACCACGGAGAAGGACCAGCCCGACGATACGGATCCTGCTCACTTCGTGCTCGTTCCTGGAGCTGACGGCGTGGGTAAGGACGTGAATCTAGGTAAGCGAGTGTTATCGGAGAACAGCGCACTCGTCGAAGACGCTGTACGTAGCCGCATGGGTGCCGTCGACTGGTTATTCGTTTTAGCGGGTGGTGGTGGAGGCACCGGGTCTGCGTGTCACGCGTTGCACGGGTCGCTAAGCAGGTATCTGAAGAGCAGGGAAGCAAGTGGTCAAGTCGTTTACATCGTAAGTAAGCCCACCGCGCAAGAGCTCTTAAACCCAACGATCGCAACGAATTACGAAAAACTTGTAAGCGATATCGCGGACGAACCGCACATCGTCATCGACAACGAAAGACAACTTAACTTGCTTAGGGGCAAGGTAGGAATGTTGGGACTTTATCCGAAGGCAAATAAGAACTTTGCTAGAATGCTTTCCCAAGTGTTTAAGCTTGCGTCCGAACACTCGCCGATTCAAACGTTCGACTCGAAAGATCTGGAACGTTGTTTGTCGCAATCGGGTAGGATGGTTATCGGCACGTGCGTCGTTAGGGACACGACTGCTGCGGATCTAGGGTCAAAGGTTCTTGCTGGTTCGTTGAGATCTTCTCCTTGTCAGCCGTTTAGCGGAAATACCGAGGCCGGTGTTTTATTGTTGTTGTTAGACGAAAGGGTGGCGTCAGACCCCATTGCGAGTAAACGTTTAGAGGCTGCGTTCTCTTATGTCGGTGGCCGCACCAACACGCTGTTTTCCGGTGTGTATGTTAAGCCAGGTTTACCAGGAATCATCGCTATCACTATGTTTGGCGGTATTAGCTAAGACATTCGCTATTACTTTTTCGTTTCATCACATTCACCGTGCACGTGATACTTATGTACAGGTGGTACGATGGCGACGTTCGCGAATACAACTAGTCCAACTCCTTTTGGGTTTTATGACGCAGATAGCGGATTCCAAACGGAAGCTGATAATATGGTCACGTTTGTTAAGCGAAAGCTAGGTGACGATGTACTCTCGGTCGAACTGACGAAAAAACAGATATGGGCGTGTGTTGAAGAGGCGACGCTAGAGTATAGCTCGATTGTGAATATGCACGAAGCAGAAAGTACGTTGATGAACCTTTTAGGTTTTCCTACAGGCTCTGCCATTTCGGGAAGCTTTAACGTCGGTCCTCATGGCAAAGAAACGATGCTTCAACGTTTCAATTTCGACTTTGCAGTTAGGGAAGCCGCGGCGTACTCGACCGAGGCTTTTGTCGGTGGCGATTACAACCAAGTCAGCGGATCGATAGCGCTCGTAAAAGGCCAACAAGATTACGACATTTATACAGATTTGAAAAACGCCGCCGGTAGCGTCATATTTGATACGCAAGCGGCTGGTTCGAAAACGAAAATGCGCATCACAGAAGTTTTTCACTTCAATCCTCAGGCTGCATATCGATTTTTCGACACCTCATCGGCAATCAATTACCTGGCAAACGAGTTTCCATTCGAGTCGTTTACGCCCGAAACGGTGTTTTACGTCTTACCCGTTTTCGAGGACGTCCTTCGGGCGGGGATGATGGATCTCTCGAACAGAGTTAGGCGTTCCAACTTCTCGTATAAGATAATCGGTACAAAAATTCGAATATACCCGGAACCCACCGCCAACGATCCCAAAAAGCTGTGGATAAGGGTATTGACGGCTCCGGATCCATTTAACCCGGCTTATACAGACGATACGATCTATGGTGTTAGTAACGTGTCAAACGTCCCGTTTGGTAATCTGACATTTCAAAACATCAACTCGATGGGTCGACAATGGATTAGACAATATACGACTTCGTTGGCGAAAGAACTTTTAGGTTACGTTCGAAGTAAATTTAGTAGTGTACCGATACCTGGCGGCGACGTTCAATTAAACGGGACGGAGCTCGTTTCTCAGGGTCAAAGTGAGAAGGAGACTTTAAAAACCCAACTTAAGGAACAACTAGATAAGCTAACGTACGGCGCGCTTATCACCAGCGCTGCGGACGAAGCCGAGGCACTAAACAGACTCTTGAAGTTTATACCCATGCCAAACGGGTTAACGATTTTTACGGGGTGATGTAAATGGCACGTTTATTCGTCACACCACGTGAAATCGATTTCATATCCGATGTCACGAAAGAAGTGGTCAAGGATGTGATAGGCCAGAAGATCTATTACTACGCCGTACGAGATGATCTTTCGGAAATTGATCCCGTTTACGAAGAGGCACCCGAGAAGGTTTATGATCCTCCAGTAATTATTGATGCGATGATCAATTGGGAACCTGGCGCATTTGAGACGGGACGCTTTGGTATCGACGAAAAGTACAAGCAGGAAGTGTACATCCAATATCGTGATCTAATCGATAAGGGGTTAGCAGAGACGGTTCAGACCGGTGATTACTACAGTTATGGAACGCTTTTTTTTGAGATAACGTCGGTCGTTTACGATAAAAATATCTTTGGTCAGATAGAACACTATACCGGCGTGACACTATCAGGCGTTCAGGCGCGACAGGGACAAATCAATTTCGATCCCATAGGACCTACGGACGAGGGATATAGTGACGCCGATGCCGTCCAGGAAACGTTTGCGCAGCAACGTGGTTTTGCAGAAAACCAGCTTGGCCCGACGAACGACGAGCGCGCGCTCATTGAGAAGGGCGTGCTTACTAAACCGATTACTGGTCCTGCAGAGGTTAGTCCTAAGGGTACGTCTGGCAACGCGGGTTCTGCTTTTTACGATGAGTCATAATGTCGACTAGATACACCAAAACATCGAATCACGATTTTGATACGCCCCAAGGATATGAGGGTAGTAACGTACCCGAGAATTTCGCGTTACCTTCATGTACCATCGAGGACGTTGATAAGGCCGTCTTTAGTCTCTTCGAACAGGAGATTCCGCTTTACTACACGCTCGGTAACGAGACGCGCCGCATCCCGGTGATTTTTGCGACGGGTGAACGATTTGCAATTTTACGTAGAAAGCAACCGTTACGCGACGATAACAACGTGGTAATTCTTCCCCTCATTTCGATTCTACGCTCTGGCATAGATCAAGCGCCATCGGAAGGACACGGTCCGGGTCAAAACCTACCGCTAACGATCAGGAGAAGGTTAAGCGCCGAAGACCCTAGATATCAACATCTTCTTAATAAACTCGGGTTTGAGAACTCGTACGCAACGGGAAGCAACGTTCCGGTAGGTACGACAAGAGCAGGAAGTCCTCGCGGAGTCGATGGAACTCGTAGGGAGACGTTTGGTTTGGACAACGATCTTCTTGAGTCTGGTAACGTATTGAGGCCTAGACTTGACAACAACTTTGTCGAAACGATCGAGATACCACCGGTGAAGTATTTCCAGGCGTCTTATGAGATCACTGTTTGGACACAATACACCGTTCAGATGAACAACGTTCTTTCTGCTATTATGTCATCGTATACCAATATGCATCAAAGGGAATTCAAACTAGAGACGGAAAAGGGGTATTGGTTTACCGGACGCGTCGAATCGGCCTTTTCGCCTGGAAGTAATTTTGAAGATTTCTCCAGTGAAGAGAGAATTATACGGTATTCTTTCACCATGAATGTTACGGCTTACTTGATCGAACCTAATGTGCCGGGTCGCCCAAGCGGACTGAGATCTTTCGTTTCGGCGCCTACTTTCGAGTTCGTTCTCGAAGATACTCCTGCGCTACCGTTATCTGTGGGCGGTCCACCCTCCGCGGATCCCAACGCATATATATTGCAGGATCTCGACGACGTCGATGCTATATTACCTGGCCAGGCTATCGGCGCCGATGGCGTAGCAAGTTCTGCACAGGCGGCTACTGGCGAGTCCGGAACGGGCGCTTATAGGGCGTCCAGCGATGCGCGCGGCGCTAATTCGAATCCGCCTGTACAAAAATCTACGTCCGTTGGCACAACCGCATCCGGACCAGGTACTGAAGTGATCAGGAGAAAAGTCTTTGATGAAACGACGGGGTTAACGCGCGAGGTGTTAATTAGGGTGAAGGGTCGTAACAGTCGGAAGGGCGAAACTGTGCTTCGCGGTGAAATCAGCACGACGTTAGAAGATATAGTTACCTGAGTTTAACGATATCGGGAAGATATTTAATAGAGAACACAGTGGGAGAATTGCTCCATGGCGGAACAGACTTTTAGATCACCCGGATTTTTCGAGCAGGAAATCGACCTTACGGGACGTACGACTTCTATCGAAGGAACACCCGCCGGGATTATTGGCACATCGGAAAAGGGACCAGCGTTTGTTCCGGTGACTTTGGGCACTCAGAGGGATTTTGATGAGACTTTTGGCGCTCTCGATCCGAAGCGCTTCGGTCCTTACGCGGTCCAGCAGTGGATGCAAAACCGAACAGCGGTGACGTTTACCAGGATTCTTGGTGCTGGTGCGAACACAACGACGACGAATTTTTCTAATACCGAGAACTTGGGCGTTGTTAGAAACGCAGGTTTCGTGATTAGTGGAACCACAGACATCGGCGCGTCTCAAGCTGATCTCTACGCTCGCGCCCGCGGTTGCGTCAAGTTCATCGCCGCGATACACACGGTCCAGTCACAAGAAACAATGGGCTATCCAGTCTTTACGGATAACGATTCGTTCAACCTTGATAACGCTGAGAACCCAGCCGAAAAAGTCAATCTCCTTCGCGCCATGTTGCTCTTTCCAACAGGAACCACCGCTATGATTAGTCCGTGCGGTGGTGCAGGCGACCCCGGGATTGCGGGGATTACTCCGACTTCTGCTTACGTCGTAAACGCGGGTGACGGTGTCGTCGCCGATGCCAATGGCGATTTCCTTTTGATCCTGTCTTCTTCCGCTGCTACGTTTACTAACGAGCTAGCCACGGAGGGTGGTAACAAACAGGTCAAGATTTTCTCCGCATCGCTCAATCCGACGTCGACCAACTATATTTCCAAGATTCTAAACACCGATCCAACCAAGTTCCAAACGGAAGAGCACCTACTCTACGCGGATTTCCTGGTCGAGAATGAGCTTGCGTCGACTATATCGCAACCCGTCGGGATCCTTAGCGGTAACCTGAGCGCTAGTCTAAAATCGCCTCCTGGAACCGCCGGTAAGTACCAAGACTTGTTCGGTCGTTTCGACACCCGGTACACGACCCCGACGACGACGCACGTTATTTCGCAACCTTTTGGCGACGTAGAATATGATCTTTTTCGGTTCGAAACGCTTGACGATGGCGCTTACGGTAACGATAAGGTCAAGATCGCCATTTTGAACCTCGTGGCTTCGAGCGATCCCACCGATAAGTTTGGTAAGTTCGATGTTCAAGTAAGAAGATTTACCGACACCGACACGAAGCCCGAGATCATTGAGCAGTTTTCGCAGTGTAGCCTCGATCCAACTTCTGATCGTTACATTGCTCGTCTCGTCGGCGATAAGAAAGTCACGTTCGACTTCGACGCCGAGATCGACGACGAACGTAGGTTGGTTGTTTCCGGCAAGTATCCGAACATGTCGAGGTACATTCGCGTTTTACCAACTGTAGCTCTAAACGCCGGCGACGTTCCGGACGAGTCGTTACCGTTCGGTTTCCGAGGCATTCCCGCGCTGAAGACCACTGATTCGTTGACGGCGTATAGCGCGTCACTCGGTGGTGCGCTTATCCCACTCGTTTCCAATGGTCGAACTTTGGGTTCGACAGCTCACAGACTCTACTCGAATCCGGCCGCACCGCCTTACGGTACGGCTGATTCCGGCGGCCATCAACTTTCCGCTTCTATCGTCCCACCGCTTCCACTTCGCTTCAAGGTGACCCGAGGCGCGACGACAGGAACGAACTACGAGGGAGACCCTGGAACTGACGAGAGGGTTGACGCCCGGTATCACTGGGGAGTCAAGTTCGAGCGCATGGCCGAGACGGCGTCCTTGGACACTCCGGTTCTTAACCCGAACGTTTCTTCGACGCCAAACCCCCTTGTGTCGACTTACACTAAGTTTTTGGGCATCCAAAAGCTCGATACGTTGGTGACCGGCGCAGGCGCAGACGCGTTTAACAATAACAAATTTACTCTCGCTCGAGTCGGCTTGGGTCCGGACTCCGACATCGGAACGCCAACCGCGGTGCCAACCCTCATCACGCAGATCACCGGCACCGCCGCGGCCCATATGAAGGGCGCGGTTTACGTCAGGAACGGTAGGTTGGCGACGGTGCGCGACACCACTGCCAGCGAAACGGTCGAATACGTCCTAACGAATCAGAGCAATCGGATCACCATGGCGTCACTGCTCGCTTCGAGTTCGGTGCGATTCAATCGTTTCACACCTTTTGCCAAGTTCACGCTACCGTTTTACGGGGGTTTCGACGGATTCAACATTCTGGACCCTGATATCAAGTACGGTAACGATAAGGCCACTGCGCAAACAGGTAAAGCGGGAGCGAGTGCGAATGTGGGTCTCGTCGCGAATCTGTACGACACGACGAATACTAACCCCATGGGCGCTGGTTTGAACAACTCGTCCATCGCTTCGTTCCGAACTGCGGTACGACTCAACACCGATCCGTTCGTTGTGTACACCAATCTGCTCGCTATCCCCGATATTAAGGAGCCGTTGATCGCCGATTACGCCGGCGATAGAACGAGAGAGTATAGTCAGGCGATGTATATTATGGATCTCCCGGCATACGGAATGCAGGATGGTACGACCTCAACAAGGTTGTATGGCGATAGCGCGCTTAGGCCCGATGTCGCCGAAACCGCGGAACAGTTCGCCGGTCGAGGCCTCGACAATAATTACGTCGCGACGTATTTCCCAAGCGTTGTCATCGAGGACGCCACGAATAATAAACGAGTTACGGTACCACCCTCTGTGGCTGCGCTTGGAGCCATCGGTTTCAACGATAGAGTATCGTACCCGTGGTTTGCCCCGGCAGGGTTTAACCGAGGTGCCCTAGGGTTCGTCCTGAACGTTAGAACGAGGCTTTCACAGGCCGATAGGGATACGTTGTACGATAACCGGATCAATCCCATAGCAACGTTCCCGACGGGGGGCTTCGTCATCTTCGGACAGAAGACCTTACAGCAAGCCGCGACCGCGCTCGATCGTGTTAACGTTCGCCGGATGTTGTTGGAAGTGAAGAGATTAGTCGGCGGCGTGGCCCGCAACCTGCTATTCGAACAAAACAACGCTACGACGAGGGGTCGTTTCGTAGCCCAGATTACGCCACTCCTGGCGCTTGTTCAGGCACAGGCGGGAATTGAATCATTCCAAATCGTGTGTAATGGGAGCAACAACTCGGACCTAGACGCCGAACAAAACCGAATGAACGGTCGGATCGTTGTTGTTCCGACGAGGGCGATCGAGTTTATTGCGATCGATTTTATTATCACGAATGCAGGCGTGTCCTTCGAATGATGAATACCTATAAGATGAATTGGAGTAAAGACGAATGGCTGAATTAACCTTCCGTAGCCCCGGTGTCGGCACCAGAGAGATCGATCTCAGCGGTCGAACGCAGGTCGGTCCGCAAGGCGTTCCTGCAGCTGTGATTGGCACCGCCGATCGAGGTCCCGCATTTGTGCCGGTGACGTTCGCTTCGTACCGTGACTTCGCGACTAAGTTTGGCGCTACCGACGGTGAGAAGTTCGGTCCCATCGCGATCCAGCAGTGGTTTGCGCATCGCCAGGCTGGAACGTACCTCAGGGTATTAGGCGCCGGCGACGGTAAAACCAGAACTACGGCCGGCGCTGTGACCAACGCAGGTTTCACCGTCGGTGCAGCGCAGGTCCAGGCGGGTGGCACTGTTACCAACAACGCAAGCGCGTATACAGGTGGTGACGGGACTAGTCGAACGTACTTCCTCGGTTGCTTTATGTCGGAGTCCGCTGGAAGCACGATTCTAAGCGAAGCGGGAATACAAGGTGGTACCGCCGTCGCAGCAACCGCAACGATAACAGTAGACGAAGTAACTAATTTTGTCGATGAACAGACATTTATTATAACAGATACCGCAGGAACTGCACATACATTTACTATTGAAACGGGCGATAATTTAGTTGCTGATAACAAAGTAGGGCTGGCTGGAGCTATAGCTGCTGGCGGATCCGCAGGCAACACCGCTGCTGCTGTAAAGATTGCCGCCGCTATAAATGACGCATCTAGCACTTGTGCAGCTACTATAACAGCTACAAGCGCACTCGCGGTAGTAACACTTACACAAGATGTAGCAGGTGTTACAGGAAATACCACTATGACGGCGACGGCGGTCGGCACAGACGCTACATTTGGTAGTTTCTCTGGCGGTATCGGTCCTCAAGCTGAAACCGCGACTCCAATCATTCGCGGGGTCCTCTTCGCTGCTTCCGGAACGTTCCTCACGCTCTCCTCGAGCATTGTTGTGAACAACGCCGCGGCCACCGCCGCAGCGACCGAACAAGTGATGGCGACGGATGGCGGGTCCGCGTTCACTTCCCAGGGCGCGGCCATCGGAACGGTCGACCCATCGACGCAAGAGTTCGTGATGCTCCTGAACGGTCTCAAGCAGACTGATACGGAGGGGCCGAACGTCCTTACCGCTTCGTTCGACCCACAGGCTGGGAACTATTTCCCCAACGTGTTCAACACCGATCCCTTTAAGATCGAGACGGAGGGTCACTACCTCTACAGGCATAACGATGTTTACAGCGCGTATGCTGTTGTGACATCGTCTGGCGTGGGTCCCGCGATAGGTTCGCTTGAACCTGCAGCGTTCATCCTTTCCGGCGCGGCAGGTAAGGACACCGGAGATTCCGACCAACCGAACTATGAGAGTTTTACGGATCGGTTCCGCCATGCATTCTCGCCCTACGTCACTTCACAGAAGTTTGGTGGCACCCCACAAAATCTCTTTAAGATTCACTGCCTGGACGATGGAACATATCCCACCGATAAACTAAAGATCTCGGTCGAGAACATCCAGAAGTCGAACAACTCCGACGTCAAGTTCGGTAAGTTCGACCTGGTCGTTCGCCAGTTCGGTGACGACGATAGGAACGTGAGGGTCCTAGAGTCCTTCCGCGGGTTGTCGATCGATCCAGGTTCGGATCGGTACTTTGCACGCGTCATCGGCGACATGAACACGTATTACGATTTCGACCAACGGGCGGGTAGCCAGAAGCTCGTCGTCGACGGTAAGTTTCCCAACGCGTCGAATTACATTCGTGTTGAGGTTCCGACCGCGGTGGACAGTGGAGACATCGATCAGACCGCGCTCCCGGTCGGTTTCCGAGGGCCGTTTCACCTCGTTACGTCGGGAACGAACGCGGCCGGTACTTCACTCTTAAGTTCGACTGGATCGTTCAACGCAGCCAGTACCACATATCTGGCGAAAGCCTCCATCGCCGATCAGGCCATCGCCGTGCCAATACCCCTCAGGAGAACAGTCGCAGTGGGCACGGGAATCGGTAAACGAACCGACGCGCAGCTTTACTGGGGAGCGCAGTTCGAACCGCTCGATAGTCTGACCGAACCCAACAAGAACAACGCGCCCATCCTTCAAAAGTCGCCCATCCAGGGGTACACGAAGTACTTCTCGCACTTCTTCGTTTCTGATAGAGATCCGTGGGTTGGTGATAATGCTGGTACCGCGAACGATGGTGGCGTGGTTCTCGACAGTGACGTGTTCAACAAGAACAAGTTTTCTCTAGAGAATGTGCAAGTCGTCACGGCAACGAGCACCACGGACGTCGTGGATTCGAACGAGTGGCAAGCATCGATCTATCGTAGAAACGGGGTGGCGTCTAGTCTCACGAAGGCCGACGGTACGGCACAGACTGGCAGGTTTTTGGATGTAACGAAGGACTTTGGCGACTTGGCATCGAAGCAGTACTTTAAGTTCTCGTTCTTCGTCCAGGGCGGTTTCGATGGCGTTAACGTCTTCAATGAAGATCGCTCGAAGATGTTAGACGTGGCTATCAAGCGCGAGGTCGGTGATTCGTCGGGACAGGGCGGAACATCTGGTAATACCTGCGTCGCGTATCGAAAGGCCGTCGACATCTTAAAAGAGAAGTCCGACACGGAGATCCAACTCCTCGCGATTCCAGGTATTCGTCAACCGCAGGTTACCGATTGGGCCACGGACGCCATCGAGGACAGGTTCGACGCCCTGTACATCATGGACATCCAAGAGAAGGATTCGCAAGATAACTTTATCACCGGTTCCGGTGTGTCACCCAAC
>Ga0208299_1001713_pt1 | contig 15812 bp, 18 predicted proteins | sample 15_taG_FD_184089 | JGI IMG/M metagenome (GOLD analysis project Ga0208299, IMG submission 184089) | Marine viral communities from the Subarctic Pacific Ocean - 15_ETSP_OMZ_AT15312 metaG (SPAdes) (version 2) | ecosystem: Environmental > Aquatic > Marine > Oceanic | place: Pacific Ocean | collected...
GTACTTTGAAGAGGAGATAGCAGAAGCTTGGGGCGGTCCTCGTACCCCCGTGTACCTAGAAACAGATTTAGATAAAGAAGAGGTAGGCTAGGAGGCGGCAACTCGTTATCATTCGGACATCATGGAAGTAAACCTAGACGAGAATGCGCTGATCGCGGGCGTTATCCCCCCCAAATCCAAAGATGCTGGTCAAACCGCGATAGGGGCGTCAGTTGACACCCAGCGGTATGGTCAGGCTACGGTAATTCTTGCTGTTGGAGATATGTCCACTGGCTCAGAACTAACCGTAACGCTCGAAGAATCATCGGACAGCGGTGATTCCGACACTTGGGCGGACATCTCTGGCGCTGAATTTGTAATCAAAGAAGCCGATGTTCCGAGCGAGGAACTAAAGATGTGGATTGGCCAAATCAATCTGGATGGTCGGGAGCGGTACATTCGAGCCACAGCCGCAGTCGCCACAGAAAAGGCTTACTTTTCTGTTTTATTGGCGTTGAACGGTCAGACGGGTAGCCCAGTAACCCAGCAGCAAACGATTGAGTTCCAAGTATAAATTTCTGGCGAAGGCGCCACTTACGATCCTCGCATTTTTGGGAGAGCCCAGCTCCCAATCCCATTCCCTCCCAAAAATCCTGGACTCAATTGTCCTAGTGGAAAGCGGCGGCGTTGAGAACCCACCCGATGGTGCTGCGGGGGAGATAGGGCCATACCAGATACTCAGAGCCTACTGGGAGGACTCAGGTGTCCCTGGTGAATACGAAATGTGTCGAGGGCGGGAATATGCCCAAGGCGTTGTACGGGCTTATATGGAGCGCTGGTGTCCAGAGGCTTGGGCGTCAGGAAATGCTGAGGTGATCGCTCGGACCCACAATGGTGGTCCCCGTGGGAGATACAAGGATTCCACGATTCCTTATTGGAAGAAAGTGGACGCGGTTCTAAAATCTAAGGATGGCCTACACCAAGTGGACAATCATTAGTACATACAGAAACAAAGCACGAGCGGAAGAGATGTCCGCAAAAGTGGATGGTTCTGTTGTTGTTCCCGTTAAAACCAAAAGTCAGACCCGCTACCAGGTGCGGCGTTTAGATAGGGCTGGCTCGAAAAGGCGCTGATGGAGAACATTGTTTCTTTCGTTCGCATTCCCAAGAACGCAAGCACCACTATTTACCAAGTCCTTGGAGTCGCGAACACCATTCGTGACGGGGAGCTAACCAGGTTCTTCCAGGGGAATCACCTAAGGTACAAGGGAATCTTTGCGCCATCTCATTGCTCTTATGTGGAAGCGGTTAGGGAACTTGGAACAGTCGTGTCTGATGTTCCCTCGTTTGCGGTGATCCGTAATCCCTACGACCGCATGGTCTCCATGTTCTGCTTTGCGAAGAAGCACCAACTCTTTGGGCTCTACGGAAGCGGCGAGCTTTCTTTTGTGGAGTTCGCCAGAGCCATCTGCGCTAGACACGAGGAAGACCCCCATTTTTTCCACGCCTTCCCCCAGTCCTTTTACATTGACGGGGTACAAACCCTGCTCCCGTTTGAAACTCTTGTGTCAGCATTTCAGGATTTCCTCCGCGCCAACGGCATCATGGGTGTCTCTCCTCGGTTGCCCCAGCTAAACAGCACAAGCCACGGACACTACAGCGACTTCTATAACGAAGAGTGCCGCTTGCTTGTGGAAAGCGTTTGGGGCGAAGATATCGAGCGTTTTGGGTATTCTTTCTAGGATGGTAGACCAAGGAACTTTTTTTGGAGCGGACAGCGTTGCTTTCTCATGCAAGAGAGTAGATTGGGGAACCCCCAAAAAGTTGTTCCGCGAGTGGGACGATAGATTTCACTTCACCCTGGATGTGTGCGCCACACCAGAGAATGCTCTAGTAGGCACTTTCTTCACAGAAGAGGACAATGCCCTGTTAAAGGACTGGGAAGGAAAAATCTGCTGGATGAACCCTCCTTACGGGAGAGCAATTAAGTTCTGGGTTGCGAAGGCGTACCAAGAATCGCTTAAGGGTGCCACAGTAGTAGCCTTAATTCCTGCCCGAACCGATACCTCTTATTGGCACCAATACATCTTTCCTTTTGCCGATATCCATTTTCTAAAGGGTCGCGTCCAGTTCGTTTTGGACGGAATGAAGCCCAAAGACGCGCCCTTTCCGTCAGCTATTGTCGTTTGGCCGAAGAAGAGCCCTGGTTAGATGGGCCAACCTTGCTGGCTGCCCAGCGGCGTTGAATGCGTTGCGTACATACTTCTTCATATGCTCGCCATACTGTTCCTTGGACTCGTAAAGACCGGCGGCGGCAGACTTGACAACGGGTATGAGCCTTTCAGCCAGCCGCTCTTGAAGCGCCTCAATCAGTTCGCCTGCTTCGTCCGTTTCTCCAAAGGTTTCCTCTAGGCTTTCTCGCCACTCACGGCTATCCAGAATGGTGGCTGCACAGATCTCAGCACAAAGCTCGTCCTCTGTTTCCTCGGTGACAGACTGAATCTTCTCCCAATCGGAATCGAGATTGTCCTCAATGGCTTGGAGGGTTGCCGACCGACCCGCAAAGAACCACGACCGTAGCTTAGAGCGAAGCTCTTTTTCTTCTTCTGCCGACTTGTAGGTGGTGTCGATTCCTGCGTTTGGGTCTGGCTCGTTAGGTGGCACTTGGTCTCCATCGCCATCTGCATCTTCTTCGTCCCCAGGTAGTGGACCTGGAGGCTCAGGGTCAGTCGGCCCTTCCGACAATGGACCCTCCACAATCCGACTGATGGGCGCCATGTTCATTGGCACAACAGGCTCATCGCCCCACGAGTAGGTCGGGAGCCCTAAGTGCAGCATCTGATTGATGTCGTTGAGGGGCACAAGGCTGACGGACAACTTCCGCACCACTTCTGACTGCCTTTCCATGTCTGTCTGGAGTTCTGGAATTCCTTGCGTGTCGAAAACGCCAAAGTCATTACCAGGGAAACGGCTGAACAAAGTAGTGTACAAACGGTCTTCAATGTATGAAGCCATTGGCAGCAGAAGGTTTCTCCATACCATCCTGTTAGCCTCCTCAATCGTCGCACGGTTCAAACTCTCTGTCACTCCAAGCGCAGCCTTGTGTACAAGCAGAGAGGCTAGGATTGCGTCTCTGTTGGCGTTAATCATTGTCGAGAACTCCATGTCTTGGTGTGTGACTGGAGAATGCTCAACCTTCAAGCCATGAGTGAGGATCGCGGGCTTCGAGCGGTTGAGGGCACCTTGGTGGCGAGCTTCCCACATGGCGAGGATTCCACGGGCGTCGTCAGGGTTCAGGTCATCCGACTCGGTGGTCAGGACGGCACCAGGCTCTGCGCCGTTTTCAAAGAACGCCTTGTTGTAGGAATCGGCAAGCAAGTCCTGCTGCATCTTGTTAAAGGCGGCGGCAAGTGGCGTTTCACCCCAGAAAGGCTGGTCGGGTGAGTAGATCCTTAGGAGAACAATCTCGTGCGGCTCGTACTCAATGCCTTCGGTGTTTTTGTACTGGAAAGCAGAGGTGGCCCCGTCTTGGACAGCTCCATTCGGCTGGTATTTCCAGCGGCGAACCATTCCCGTGTTCTCGTCGATGTCCACATACCAACCCTTCCTTCCAAAGACATAAACTTCACGGGGGATTTCTTTTTTCTTGAGCCTCCCATTTCTGCCCTTAAGGCAAAGAATCGCGCAACCAGTTGACAGCATCTGGGTTACTACTGCATTCCACAAGTCAGCCTTCGCCATGTGTGGATTAACAATGTCAAACATGGGACGCCACGGGCTGTCAGGGATGGGCACCAACGCTGCCTCTCTTGTCCGTGATGTTTGGACACTATGAGACTTCATGAAGTTGAACTTGCGTAGAGCGAGGTCTAACTCTTCTTGCGTTTCGGCGTTCTTTACGCCGTGGAAGCCCGCCAGGTCTTCTTTCACAATACGGAAAGGAAGCATACCTAACATTTGTCCCGCCAAGCGGATCGCGCCGTGAGCATATGGGTGCTGTGACCAGGGACTGATAAGAGCCTGTGGGTCGGGAACAATGGGGAATCTAGTGAAGGTGTCGTAAGCGGTACCTGGAAAGTTCCGCTCGCCAAAGTCTGGTCGTGTGAAGCGCATTGTTAGATGTAGATTTGTGGAACTCGTCTTCTGTTCCGTGCGAGGGATAAGACAAAAGCGTCCGCACCGTCCGGAGAACGGCCCAATCGCTTCTTTATATCCTTCTTGGGCTCAACAAGAAGTCGGCCCTTGCGGTCATAAGAGTAACCGCCTTCTGTAAGTTCTTCCCATGTGCTGCCGAATTTTCTGGGCACACACGCAAGTTTCAGCCTAAGCAACTCTCTAGCGGCCCAATACATCTCCGCCCTGAGGTTGGCGAACTCCATAGGTCCGCATTCTTCGCCATAGATATTCCGTTGCGATGTCGAGAAGTCTACTGAATCCACCTTCCAACCGCTGTCCTTGAGCGCATCCACCGCACTTGCCCCAATCCCAATAACATCGACATGGATACGGTTGGCGTCTGATTGGCTAATGCCGTTCTTTTGGGCGATTTTAATGACATGACCCGACACCTCGTTGCCGTCTAGGTTCGCCAATTTGATTTCTTCGAGGAGAACATTGTCCTCCACCACGGCAATAACCGTCTCGTCTGATCCAAATCGAGCAACATCCACTCCAAGGTGAATGCCTTCTCCGGCATCCATGCCCCCCTCGTTGGCGCACCTGTCTAGGAACCCAATGGGCACCACCCTGTCATCGCCTGCTTCGGGGAACTCGCCCAAAACCCTGGCGATAAAGCGGGGGTCATCTTCTCCCCACCCTCGTCTGCGCTCTTCGACCCACTCATAGGTGGTTGCGCCGGGGATTACCTCCTCCTCGGTTTTGTAGTTTGGGTGATCGAGGGCAGACAAGGTCACGGATGCCCATTCCTCTGGGCGCCTGAAAGCCCGATAGAACTCTCCTTTCGCCTCCAAGGGGTTGCCAATCACTAGCCAGCGAGCGTTTTTACCTGACATCATGGACTCTGCTGCTTCCCAGAACTGCGGGTCTACCGCTTGCGCCTCATCAAAGATAAGGAGGAGGTTCTCTGCGTGACCACCCTGGAAGTTGCTGGGATCGCTTGTCGCCACGCCTTGGGCTTCCCAATAAGGGGCAAGGCGGATGGCTGTTGTCAGCAACTCGCCACCGAGGGGCATCGTGGCAGCATTCCACAGCTTCCTAACATTTCCCCAAAGGTGAGTCCTGACATGGCTGGCCGTTGGGCCTGTGGAGAGGATGAAGGATTCCCTGGTGTAGAGGAACCACAGGATGGTGCAGGCAGCAAGGTGGGTTTTCCCTAAGCCGTTGCCCGACCGCACAGCTACCCGCTTATTATTGACAATGGCATCAAGGACGGACTTTTGTTGATCCGTCAGTTGGCACCCCAGAACATCCCAGATGAAGTCGGCGGGGTTGTCCCGCCACCTAGCGACGCGCTCCTCTACAGGGTTAGTTTCTGTTACAGAACTGCTCATCTACTGTTAGGGCTTTGTTCTGTTCCATTTTTTGAACCATTTCGGCGAGTGAGACGGGCTCAACATCATGCTCCAAACGCTGTACATCACGCCACTTTTCGGGGGCGCGGTTCTTGAGCCAGAAGATACACGCCGTCGTGTTGCCGTCAAGCGCTTGTGCGAAAAGCGAGTCTTCGACAGCCTCAAGCCGTATGTTCTTGATCGCTTCCTCTTTAGCGGCCCATTCGGGTTCCCTCTTGCGCCAGCGCTGGATTGTCCAACGGCTAATGCCCAAAGCTTTGCAGATGTAGCCCTGAGTGTGTCCTTGAGCGAGCCATTCAAGATAGTTCTCTCCAATCGCAAAGGTCATCTTGCGAGGGGCTTTCGGTGGGGTAAAAACCTCTTCTCCGGGGATGTCTAGGTCTTCCATGCCCCTAATGTGCCAACTTTTTACCTATTAGTCAATGTTGACAAAGAAAAAACCCCCGACCTCTAATGGAAAAGGCCGAGGGCAAACAAAGAGAACCAATTGTGGACGATCCTAACCAAAGCCCACTTGGTCCCTTAAGTTTAAGTGTTTCGGGGGGGGATGCGAAGCCATTCTCGTAATTCTCTGCTATGAGCTTCAGGGCGAGTTGCCTTCACCCAGAGACCTGTTTTCTCCACAAGCCCCTGCTTGGCGGCTGTATTGAAGGCGGCGCCGATGGCGTTTGGGTGTGGAGGATCTTCTCCCAGCCAAGCCCTAAGGGTCTCCGCAGTCATTCGGGCACCAATCCCCTTCCTCCGAATCATTTCCAGGGCTCTTTCAGTCCAAGTTGCGGAGGAGCCAGAGGAAACCTTTTTGATTCCCTCTTCTTTCCTGCGCTCGGACTCGGCGTAATCAAACAGGTTCATTTACTCGCCTATTTTGTCTAAAGTTGCGTAGATTTCATTGGCGCACACCTCGACCGCAGCGTCGAGATCCAACGATTGTTCGTCAGCAATATCGGCTACGAGCCCAGCGAGGACTGGCGGCGTCATATTTGCTTGACTAAAGAGTGCCTCCACGAGTATCCGTGAGGTTCCACTTATGCCTAGGGCACACCCTTCTCCCATTAGGTTGTTAGCCAAATAGTTTTCAAAAAGGGTGACATCTTCTTTCAGTGTGTTTGTCATGGCGACCAGTATACCTCTTAGTTCACCTTTTTCAAGGGATTTGTTGGGAGTGGTCCAGGCCAGTGCATTTTGCAGTAATGGCGAAGCCTGTTGTACAAGACTCCCTCCCGCATACACTTGCAACAATTGGGGTATGCGGGGCGCGTTATGGCTTTACGGTACTTCATTAAAAGGGGATATCGTCAGGGATTGCGTCTGACGCAGGAACAGGGTTACCGCTTCTTGGTGGACCGTTCTCTCCCCTTGGGGCAATAGTCATGGTCGTGAAGGCTCCACCCTCTGGTGTGTTTTTGTTTAGTTCGAGAGTCACTTCGCGTCCAGCCACTAATTCTTTCGCTAACTCTTCCACCTTTTTCTTTGCATCTAATGCTTTGTTATAAAGCGGCCAACCATTTGGCGCATCAGGTTTAGACGCTGTTCTGGCATTAGCGAACGCCTCAAACGAACCATGTTGTGTGGCTGCATCATACCACTTGTCCTGGTATTGACGCTTTGTTACATGGTTTAGGAGTGGCAACTCAAACTCTGATCGTGCCATGTGGGTGTTCTCTGCAATCTTTCCCATGACCATGTTCCATTCCTGTGGGAGCTTGGCCACCCAATCAGGGATATTGCCGCTAGGAGCTGGTTGTGGGGCAGGCGCTTGCTGTTGAGAAGGCTGAGTTGGTGGCGGCACCGAACTAGAGACAGCATTACTGTTTCCTCCTTTGTGCCACTCATCTGTCATCTCGTCAGCACCATAAATGCCCGAACATGGGGCTACAAGGGCAAGGACGCCCCTTACATGGAGCCTTTTCCAAGCCATCTCTGGCGCATGGGTGCATTCTGGATTATTCTTTCCTGAATCCCATCTGCACGACCCAATCTCTTGGATCGTCGTGGGGCTACCACCTTCTGGAGTCCAGGTGAACTTGCCTCGATAAGCGATGGAAATCGGAAGAATGTCACAATCTGTGACCTCCATCGTAATGCCTGCCGCTTGGGCAATCTTATGGGCTCCAGCTTTGGTTATACACCAAGTGTTGTGGAGTTTGTAAAAGTCATCGTATTTGCCTTCTTGAAGCTTAAACTGAGCCTTGAGGATATCTACTTCTGCTTGGGAACTCATTATTATCTCTTTGTATTCTTTTGGTTAAGGGGGGGTATACAGTTAACTGTATACTGTTTACTGTTAACGAAGAACATTTTTAAAAATGTAATTCTGTGTGCTGTTTACTGTTTACTGTTTTCATGTAGACCAGTTTAAGAACCCTTGGAAACCCGTGTCAAGTGTTCTTTTCTATGGCCTCCCAAACCTTCTTTGCGTTTTTGAAGGGCTCGACAAAGATGAGACGCAGCCAACACAACATGAGGGAGAATGGGACAACGGTCACCCCAACAAGTAGTGTTGAGAAAAAAGCGGCGAGTGAGACGATGTATTTCAATTTCTTAAAACTTTTTTTCAGTCAACAACATTTTTTGGTTCAGGAGAGGGGGTCGTGGAGGTGGGGGTGCCTGGTGGAACCCCTTGCTCATGTAATTTAGGGCGACCTCGGCGAAGGCGGGGCTTGCCGAGTTGGCGCGTGGCATCCTTTACGGAGATGCCCTCATCAATCGTGTAAAGATCGTCAAGGCTCAAACCGAGAAGGTGAGCAATGAGAGCCGATGTGGGACCACTAGGGGCACGGTGCCCATTCAGGATTTGGTCCACCTTCGGGTTTACATTCCAAAGCTGGAGCATCCTTCGCAGATAAGCGGCGTTCCAGCCCTTCTCTTCTAGGGATTCACGCATCTTATGGGGATTAAAGGTTGCGGGGTGGTCTTGTTTTGTTCTTCTTCCGGGCATTAGTTGTCTGTTTCTGTAACTCGGAATGACCGAGTTGGTGTTTGTTTAGTGAACTCTGATGCGAGATCGGGATGGGCCTTTTTAAGGGCGCTTGTGTTAAGGGTGTTGCGTACAGAAGGTTTCCACGAAACGCGGATTCCCCCGCCAGCAGCTAAGGTGTATTCACCCATCTTTTCCTCTAAAAGCGTTCTGGCATCACCCAGACGCGACTTGGCAATATCCATGTCGGACTGAGCTTGCAGATATGCTGTGGCGGCGCTGTTCCAGTCGGAATCGCCGCTCATGTCTATGGGTTGGGCACCACTTTCTTCCTCCTCTAAACCCTGGATTTGGCAAAGAGTAGACCAAGGACACCGTTTACAACGACGGTCGTTGCTGGGAAGTCGCCTTAGACTCTCTAGTGCGTGATCCATAGATTCTGGAGCGTCACCTTGGGCAACCCATGACTGGCGTCCGTCTTGTACGGCGGACCAAAAGTCCAAAGAGGCGTTCTTGAGCCGAGCAAAGTGGCCTTCCGTAAGCACCACCTTGACGCAGAAGGTCTCCCATCCGTCAGGCCAAAGGTAGAAAAGGTGGCCGTCTACGAGGTCAGTAGCCATCAAGTACCACAAAACTTGGTCAATATGCTGAGGATGACCTCCCACCCTTACCGCCTTAGAGAACGACCACTTTCCAGCAGTCTTGATTTCCAAAATTCCCTCAGGCGTCTCGTCCTCCCTACATAGGAGGTAATCGGGAGTTCCTCCCATCCAAGGAAACGGGGCTGTTTCCGCAAGATCCAAGACGCTCTCAGGGGTTTCAGCCACCTTTTGAAGAGAAAGCGGCCCACACAAGCCTTTATCCTTAAAGACTTTAGCCGCGACGGGCTCAAGGATATGTCCCCTCTGCATAACAGGGGTCTCCTTTTGCTCCCATGCGCCGGGGACGCCCACTTTTTCATACCAAAGGGCTCTGGCACAACCATAGGGATTGTTTCCCACAATCGTTCCTATATCAGACCCACCGATAAATCTCTTTCGAGTTTCGAGCCACTCTTTGCGCGGTGTGGTTAACTGGGGGTTGGCGTCTGTCATGACACTCAACAGTACAAAGTGGACACAAAGCCGTCAAGAAAATAAATAAAAAAAGGAGGCTTTGAGTACCGTCCGAGAAAGCCAGAGAAACTCGTCCCGATCTCTTGTCGTGTAGGCGGATCTGGACAGCCTGGGGAGGGTGGTCGGCTCGGGTAGGTCAATGAAGGCCACAACAATCCCGAGTAAAACTCTAAGGAGAGGGAGGACAGAAAGCAACCTCCTCTGCTTGCCTTTGCCTGCTTTCGCTACGGATCTTCCATGCGAACCAACCGCCCATAGAATATCCGTTCAGAAACCTATGTCAACCAGATTTTCCCTGCTTTCTGAGGAGCCCTCTTAGGAAAGAGCGACCTGGCGCCTCCCCGTCTGTCACGACGATGGCTGGCGGGGGCGCCTCAACAAATACAAGAGAGCCACAGACAGGGCAAGTTTGAGGCACAATTGCGGCCATAACCCCAGGTATGGCGGTCCCAACAATTGTATGGTCCAAGTGATTGTGGTTTTTTCCACACCGCCATCTTAGTCTTACCGCGTAGTCCTTTGCTAAGTCTTCCATGATGACCGCATCATAGAACATCTCCTAAGTAATAAAAAGCGGAAGATAGACTTGGACTTAGACCGAAAAAGGGTCACTCTAACGCCATGCCGAAACATAAGTGCCTTAAGAAGTTCACGGAAGCCCAAGACTTGGGCGCAGACGCATACCGTTCCGTTCGTGGAGCGGGACGCCCAGTTATTTCCCCTCTGTCCGCCGAGGAGAAGAAAAACCTCGCCTATTCGCTCGGCGTCCCTGCTGAAGGAAGCGGGGTTCCAGGTGCTTGGCAATACGGTGACGAAGACCGAGTCGTCGCCATCCCGTTTACAGATGAGAGTGTGGACCGTCACGGAACCGCCTTCCTTTCTAGTGGATGGGAGTTTAGTGAGTATTTACGAAATCCAGTCTTTCTGGATGGTCACGATCAGGAGAAGCCACCTTTAGGTATGACTCTGGCAATCTCGCCAGCAGCCATCAAGGGAAAGGGAGGAGAATCACGGTCAGGATATGTGGCCCATGTACTGTTTAGCCGTGAAGACTTGAACCCGAACGCAGAGTTGGTATACCGCAATTGGATTGCTGGTCGCGTTCGGGGGTCTTCGGTAGGGTTCCGTCCCTTGGAAATTCGCCCTGCTAAAGACGAAGAGGCAAAAGCCCTTGAGGCGCGAGGAGAGGAGCCCGATGCTTGGATTATCTCCCGTGCTGAACTGCTCGAAATCAGCGCAGTCACAGTACCTAGCAACCCTAGTGCTGTACAACGCAATGTTTTGGCTCAAGAAGTTAAAGACATGGCAAAACTTTCCCAAGATAGCGGTCTTTTCAGCCGCTCTGACCTAGAACTCCTCTACGGGGTTCGCGCCCTTGCAGAAGCCATTGATGCTGAGGGGCTCAAATTACCCGAAAAACGCGAAACAATGTCTTCCGAAGAACTCCTCTCCTTTGCCAAACTTGCCGATTCACAAGAAGAAATCGAAATCGACGAAACTACGCGCCAAGTGCCAGAAACAGCCGAAGAAGAAACACGCAGTCCTGCTTGCCGTATGGATGGCGAGACAGTTGAAGAGTGTGTTTCAAGAAAGGTGCCGGAAATCTTAAGCGAAGACGAGGACATGGGCTCTGACCAAGCGGTTGCCATTGCTAACAGTATGTGCGAAACCGCGTGTTCTGAGAAGAGTGAGGATCCACAAGAAGAGTTGGCGAAGAATATTGAGTTGCTTGAGCGGCTAGTCGAGCAGACAGAAAGCGTCCCAGAGGAAGTTGTTATCAGTGGACAGAGATACTTGAAGGCAGATCCAGAAATGGAAGCGAAGCTTCAAGTCTTGGCCGATGTTCGTGACCTAGCGGCGCGACTTACGGCCAACGAGGAACTTAGAGGGGAGGGTCTTTTCGGCGCTCTCCAGTTGCTCAAGGAAGAAGTGACGGCGCTCCGTGAGGAGGTCGCAGAGATCCGTACTACTTCGGGGAAGGAACCAAATGATGAGCCTGTGGCTCCCAAGCGCGACTCCGACCTTTACAACCGCTTACTTGACCTCCAATCTAAATTAATTACAGTTACGGAGTAACAAACATCATGGAACGAGAAGTTCAAGATACTCTTCGTAGCATTGGTGAGAATGTTGAAGGAATTGGAGACCGCATCAAAGTGGTCGAAACATCCGTCAATGACAATCACCAGGCTATCGATGAGAGACTCAATGGTGTGGACGAGCGGTTGACCTCAGTAGAGGACACCACCCGTTCCCGCTTGGAAGTCGAAATTCCTGGTCTGGCAGAGGAGAAACGAGAGTTTTCTTTTGCTCAGGCTCTCAAGGGGATTTGTTTCGGTGATTGGGGCGATGGCTTTGAGAAGGAAATCTTCAACGAAGCTCGTGCCGTCAATACAGGAACAGATTCCGCCGGTGGCTACTTTGTGCCAGCCAACTACATGGACGAAATCATCGAACTCGTCCGCGCTAACAGCGTGGTCGATGCGCTGGGCGTTCGTCGTTTGGATGCACAAGGTGGAATGCCTCTGGAAATCCCTAAGCAAACTGGTGGCGCGACTGCGTACTGGATTGGCGAGTCCACGGACATCACCAATTCGACCATGACCGCTGGTATGCTGACTCTGCGTCCTAAGAAGTGTGCCGCTTACACCCGCGTTTCTAACCGTTTCCTCTACAACGCCACATCACAGGCGGAAGGACTGATTCGGGAAGACATTGCTCGTGTAATCGCGCTCAAAGCCGACCTGGCTTTCTTCGAGGGAACTGGATCAAGCTTTCAGCCAGAGGGCATCAATTCTCTGACTACAGGCAATTCCACAGACTACAATGTCGAAGGCAGCGTGAATTACTACGATGCGACGGGTGCCAAGCCAAACATCAACGACCTGGATGAGATGTTCAGCGCATTGCAACAGTCCAACACCGCTCGTGGAAACATGAGTTATGTGATGCATCCTGTTGTAATGAAGGCGATTCGCCAACAGAGGACTGAGGTTTACGACGGCGCAGCCGCCGCCGCTTCAGAAACTGGGCAGTATGTCTTCAGAGCCAAGAGTGACCAAGCAATCCGCGAGGTCATTGGCTTTGACTGGCACACCAGCACTCAGCTAACATCTCCTGATACTGACCAGTACTATGCCTACTTTGCAAACTGGGAAGATTCCCTGTGGGCGCAGTGGCGTGGAATGGAGCTTCTGGCTTCTAATGTGGCGTCGGACGGAAGCGCGTCTGCCTTCACTTCTGACCAAACCTGGATCCGTGCCATCACGGAATTGGACTTTGGCCATCGTCATAACTCTTCAATCTGCAAGGCTCTTGTAGACCTTTCCTAGGAGGATAATAAGATGCAAAATAACTTAAAAGAAGTTTGCGATTCAAGCACAATCTACGCGCAGTCTACAGAGGCTGCTAGTGGTGTTCTTGATAGTGGCACCGAAGTAGACACTCAAGATTACGATATGTTGCTGTTCATTTTCACAGTAGACACTTACGATACATCATGCATTTTTGATGTGTGCGGAAGTGACACTAGTGCGTTCACTCCAGATCCTGCCGCTGACGAAAATAAAATCGATGGCGCTGGTACTGGTGATGTGGGTGCCCTTGGTGTTTTCTATGCTCAAATGGACTGTTCCGGTTCACCGCGCTACATTAATGTTGCCGTCACAACTACCGCCACTAATTCGATAGGTTGTGAGGTTCTTAAGTACAAAAAGGCAAATCTGCCAGCGAGCTTGACCACAAGTTTCGATGTGACAGACGCCTCTAGTTTCTACACCAGTTAAGAAACAACCACCCTCTGGGGGGAGACTTTCGGGTCTCCCCCCTTCCCCCCCCGCTCTACGCAAAAAAAAGGAACTCAAAAACCATGTCTAAACTCTTTCTCCTTAAGCCCCACACAACCTGGGAAGATGGTATGGGAAACAAGGTCACATCGGGTGATGCCCCAAGGGAAATCGAAATCCCTAAAAAAGACTACCAACTGATCGCACAGAACCGCGATCTCCTCTTGAGGGAAGTTGTCCCAGAAGCCCCCAAGAAAGTCGCCAAGAAAGTCGCCAAGAAAAAGACCTCCAAGAAGAAGGCCACTAAAAAGAAGGCTGACTGATGCAATGGTCAGGGCTGGAAATAACCACTGTAACCCTAGTTAATGCTTGGAAGGGATGGACCTCTGACGAAGGGGTGCGCGATGCATGGCTGGGTGTGGCGATTAAGTCGATTAGTGCCCGCGTAGAGCAGGCGCTGAGGCGACCCCTACTGTCTGAGGCGAGAACCGAACACTTCACTATTGCGAAGAACGACGATCAGGTCTTCCGACTTCTTGGAACCCCAGTTAACTCCTCTGCAACCTTTGAGGTTTGGAGCGATTCCGACAGGGATTTCACAAGCGACACCAAAATTGACGCGACCGATTACCATGTAGACGACAACACTGGTCTCTTGGTGGTCGATGAGGCATACCTGGATCGAGGGTTCAAGGTTATCAAGGTGTCCTATACGGGGGGAATGGCTACTGAAGGGACAGGATTCCGAACCGCATACCCTGACATCGCCGAAGCCGTAAATATGCAAGTAGCCTTCGACTACGAAGGTCGTAACAGGCTCGGTCAGGTTTCCAATACTGGCCCTGACGGAAGCATCTCCGTATATGACAACTCACCAGATGACATTGGCCCTGGTGGCTTCTTGGAAACCCTAAAAGAGGCTATTAGGCGTCACCGCCGCAGAGACTACACCTTCCGATGAGCGGCTCTGGCATCGAGATTAAGTTTTCTGAAGACTGGCTTATGGATATGATCCGAGGCAAGCCAGGAGGGAAAACCAAACTAAAGAATGCCCTGAAGCAGTCTATGCTTAAAGCCGGGAAGGCGATGCAGGCAAATTTTGTTACGACGCTACGCCAAGGCAAGATAAAGAAGCGGACCGGAGAGCTTGAAAAGAGCTTCTTGGCGCCTGGAGCGCTTACAATTGTAGGGAACCGGATTCTCTTCGGCTCGGATAATCCCGCTGCGTGGTCACTTGAAAAGGGAATGCGAAGTGTAAAACCAAAAAATTCAAAGTATCTTGCGTTCCCACTGAAGAAATACAGGCTTCAAAGGGAATACCAAGGCAACCATCCGGCCAGGAAGTTTTTCCAGAAGTTTGGCAATGATGCCGTGTTTATCCCCCCTGGCGGCAAGCCAAAGGCAGGCATTTACTTGAAACGAGGAAAGAAGCGTCTCCAGAAGCATTTCCATGTTGCTCGCCAAACAAAAGTGCCCAAACTGCTCAACTTTGAGAAAACCACAAACGCATTCTGGAAAAATCAAGGTATGAAGGTCGTGGAAGACGGCCTCATAAGCAAGCTGGGGCTTTAGTGTGGCGTATCCCCCCAAGTTCCTTACACCTGATACTGGCCCCTCCATGGTCAAGGCCACGGAGCGGTCTGACTATGAGGTCTCCGATTATCTGTCTACGGGGATGTTAACGGTGGGAAGTCGTGAAGGGATTGCGGCAGACACGATTGAACTGAATTACAGCAAGGTCTCCTCTGGGTTTCGTGACACCATTGTGACCCTTTTTAATAATACCCATGGCGGAATAGAGTTTTTTGGGATGATACCACCACCCTCCGGAACTAGCCGTACCCCCCCTGCCATAGGGGCAACTCGTGGTCAATTCTTCGCCCCTTGGGGAGATAGAGAGGCATCGGTGAGGAACTGGGAAGAACTCGAAGGGTCGGGAGGAGGGGCCGTCACCTACGATTCTAACGGCATCAACTTTAGCAACACAGACAATACCAACGCTGTGAAGTATGCTGGCGTCGAGGTTGTTACAAAACTCTGGCCAAACCTTATCTACAAGCTCGAATACACCGTTGTTGGCGGAGGAGCCCTCAAAATGCAGATGTCTGGGACATGGCTCGACGGAATGCCGTACACGGGAACCTTTGCCCAGACCCAAGCGCAGGGCGCTGGCTCCGTGAATGTGGACGGCCTGATCAGTTTGGACATAACAGAGGGAGCCAAATCCATGTATTTTGTGATTCCAGAGTATGGGAACACTAACCCTGCCCTGTCAGGTACCTCAGGATTTGTCATTCCAGGAATGTTCAGGATGTGGTCACCGGCGGAAAGCTACTCAGTAGGAACCCACACAACCGTGCTGGAATCCGCAGTTTTAACTCAAGTGGGGAGCCTTTATCGCTTTAATTCGCTGGATATTACAAAAAACTCCAATGCAGCCTATACAATCAAGGTCCAACTACAAGAGAATCTGGCCACACACATG
>Ga0208299_1001714_pt1 | contig 15802 bp, 23 predicted proteins | sample 15_taG_FD_184089 | JGI IMG/M metagenome (GOLD analysis project Ga0208299, IMG submission 184089) | Marine viral communities from the Subarctic Pacific Ocean - 15_ETSP_OMZ_AT15312 metaG (SPAdes) (version 2) | ecosystem: Environmental > Aquatic > Marine > Oceanic | place: Pacific Ocean | collected...
CCCCCTCCTATTTTCTAACCTTCCACCCCTGATTTTTAAGGGCCGGTTTCAGATTTTGTGTTGTAAACTAGAACCAGTTTAGGTTCAGGGATTCGATTTAATCAGATTTTGTGTAATAAATTCGCGACTTAATATACTCTCAACAGAATTTTATTCAATTTTTAGAACTTTTACTTCTCCTGTTTGAACGAAATGACTCATGTCTATGAGTTCTTTTCGTGTAAGGGTACATTTAGAACATCTTATCTCAAATCCTCCCTTAATCACCGCTTTACGGCTAAAGGAATGCTCACAGACCAAGATTTTCTCTCCTTGACAGATTCTCAATATTAGAAGGAGGGAGAGATTTGCTGGGATTATCCTTTGTGGATAGAGAATAGTATGATTTACTATAATAGATTGGAAATCCGTATCTACCTCTTCTTGGTTGTTTTCTAGTATATGCTGCACTCACAAAACCATTTTTTGCAAGAACGCGCGATATTCCCCCCGCCAATCTCATGTCGTCATTATTTCTAAGACCGGCTCTGCTATACCATCCTTCTTGAATTGCTCTAGCATTATATTGAGATGTTAGATGAGCGGATAGCCCTCTCAGTGTGAAAAAAGGATTTCCTTTTACATTTTGATTTTTTGTAACCCATTCTTCAGTTACCTTTTGTAACGAATAATGATGTAATCCTTTCTTCCCCCCTCTTGAATTACTCATTCAATCACCCCACAATCAAGAATCGTAGCCTTAGTGAATCTGTTGAATATCAAGCCACAACGCCTACAATCCCGCCCCTGATTGAACCATTTGACTGTTCGTGGATTATCGCATCGTATGCAACCAACCCAAAGAGAACCACCAAGACTCATTCTCTCACCCATCCTCTCTTCTGAGAATATACCCAACCTGCTTCATCAAAGGAATTATCCATTTTAGACGGTATAGAGCCTCCTGAGAGGCTCCCTTTACCTTTAGAGGGTTGAATGTACCTTTGAGTCCATTGAAGCGCTCTATATGAGCCTGAATAATCAGGTTCACATCTAAAGTCTGATACATATTCAGACCGAATGATTCCATCAGGTGTGATTGTATAGACTTTGTAAGGTGTCGCATGAAAAGTTTCTTTTAACACAAAATCCGACTTTTCTAAGATACTTTTTGTAGAAGCCCATACAATATCATTAGTTTGTGTGCGACCAATTACAAGAGGATTCTCTCCATTAGTCGCTAAGTGTACTGTTCCCATCGTATCTCTTTCATCTACCCATGCAATAGACATTGAACCATCTATATTTTCTAAAGTCCATTGTGGAGTAGAGTATCCTAGTGATGCGTTTATGGCTTCGGTATCTACTTCATTTACTCGGTTCACATTTAGTAATTGGAATATCTCATTATCATTGTATAACACTCCATTATGTGTTAGAATGATTCCATGATTTGTAATAGGATGGTTATTTCCATTATTCCTTACTGAACCCTGTGTAGTAAAGCGAGTATGTAACATGACATAGCGTGTATTTTTTCCCTTTGCATATTTCTTGACAGCATCAAGCATTTTACCTGCTCTTTTTGGGCCTTTGTAAGTAATGGGCTTGTCTGAGTCTTTCCATCCTACTGCAAGACCCGCTGCGTGTGTTCCTCGCGCCTCCATAGCCCTCCATAGGGATTTGATAGCCTTAACAGGTGTAGGAGTACCTGATACATTGTAATAGCCTCCAATAGCACACATATTCAATCACACCTTACGCATAGGTTCTGAGTTGGTAGAGGGTTTGTAATTACACAGCCACAAGAGATGCATGATGTATAGTTCATGAGAACTGCCCTTCTAATGCTGTTATAGAGTGCAGCCCGACCCCTAGTAGTTCCTAGAGCAAGAACTTCTTCTACTCGCTTTACTAGAGCGCGTCGTGTTGGCTCTCCTAGATTTAGATAATCTACTATTCCGTCAATAGTTTGGGGCATATCATTCAAGATTAGTGAATGACTTTTATGATTCTCATTAATTGCTGCTGAAGTCATAGCGTTAGCCAATTTCAACCATAGAGCGACCTTGTTACCGTTTAGGGTGAATCCCGGCTGTCTAAATTCGACGCGACCATATAGAACCCATGCGGTCAGATTTACTGCTTGGTAGCGGTCACTAAAGTTAGAACCGGGTACAGGTCGAGAACACCATGAAGAATTATCCATTTGTCGGCAATCAGGAGAGATTGCGTCAAATACATTTGCGAAGTGAGCATAAATTCGCTGCATTGTTACACCCGCTTCTATTTTGCGAGCGTCGCTAAATCTAGCCCATCGTGCGCTGTTATTTACGCCTACTGTTACATGAGTTCCACATAGGTTATCCACTTTACCACCTCGGCGTGTTAATTCTCTAGCAACCTTTTTCATTATTCTTACTCCATTTTCACCTGTTAGAATTGGACTAATAATTTCCATATATCCCTTACTTGTTTCTGTTGCATTTGCACCTAGTGAACTATCACGCTCCGCTTTCCAATAATTACTAGGAACTCTTGTATGATAACCTAGAAGACCGGCGTTGTTGTAAAAATCAACCCCTGCTGCCTCCATAGCATCTCTTGCCTCGTTCACTGTCAGTCCTTTGCATTCAAATTCTACTCCAAATTGTATTGTCATATTTTCAGTCCTCCTTGTAGTCCGCCACGCTTCTTACAACCCACGACACCTACTAGGGGTATATAACAGAATCTATCCTTAAGTTTAGAAGAATAAACGCAGTACAGCGATTTATGTTTAATTTAAAAAATTCTTGAACGACTTATTTATATTTTCAATGACCTTTTCACGCTTAGTTTTAGGTCTAGGGATTTTCTTAGGGAGAGGTACAGGATTAATGGGAGAGATATTAGCCGATTCTAAGTCAAAATGTATGAAAGAATAAGCCTTCTCTCTTATTTTTTCATCAGCCTTTACAAAATCTACACCCCATCTTTTAGTTAGGTTATCCGCATCAACTGGCAACATCCGAAATAACATAATCCGACTTAGGTTAGCATCAAGCCACCTATTAGTTAGTGGTCTTTGACTGATAAAATGAGGTAAAATCCCTTTTGCTCTACCTTGAACTGATAATCTACGCAAAGCGGGCGGTACTCTAGTCGGACTAATTACAACTGACGCCTCATCGAGAATGAAAGTAAAAGTGGCTTTCGGTTCATCTGCTGATAGATTAAAGAGATGATTTACTATAGAGGTAATATCTTCTTCTAGTGAGATAGTATCAAATTCCGGGTGGTCAGGCCAATACAGCGTTACTCTTTCTTTTACGATTGAATCTAATACTTCTGAAAGAGAAGTAATAGGGTCTGTCAATAAGTCATAATCTCCTTTCTGAATTTTAGGGTCGATAATGATAAATCTATGAAATTCACCGTAAGAGGGAGAGAGTATAGCCTGTCTGAGTGTACTGATTACAGCCGTAGTCTTTCCACTTCCGCTAGTACCCGCCCAAAGTACCCCTAAACGCTTCCTATCGGGCTTATACAGACCATCAATACTAATTTGTGTCATTATCCATCACATCGTTAATTGAAGGCTGAGGGGGCGTTTTCCTAAACCATTGAGATGGTCGACTTAATCTATTCCATAAACGCTGTCTTCTAACAGGTGTAGAGTTTCGGGCAATTTCCGCTACAGGAGGCGCATATGCAGCCGTCATGACAGTAGCCCAGACTAACTCAGCGTTAAGTTCCATACTTACTCCGTATGAATCAAGGAGATTCGTTGTTGCACCCTCCATAGCATCATAGTCTTCAGGATGTCTGACTATTTCCCATTCAGGTTTTTGTGTAACACCTCTACCCCAATGAGTAATAGCGCGGTCTAATCCCATAAAACCCCATTTGATTAATTGACCTTGAGTCGCTTTTTGAGCAGCCGTCATCCCTCCAACTTTTCCCCCTGACAATTTCCGAATTGGTTTAGGGATTGTTGGTAAAGGTAAATCCGAATCTTCTTCTAGCCATTGAATATCATCCCATGATGAATCGGTTTTTGAATCGTCATTTTGCACAAAATCCGCACTTTCAGGTAAAACCTCGGATTTTGTGTAATCAGAATCGGGTGACTGAGGCTTAATGTCAGAATTGTCTATTTTTGACATTTCTTTTGGAGCCTGATTTTTCTTAGCGTGTTTGTATATCATTGAACGAGATTTTCCGTTACCTTTTCCGTGTCCGTATGTATCAAAAGTAGATTGAAATTTCCCTTTATCTTTAGGGTGAGGTTCTACTAAACTCATTCATCCATCCCCTTGACCATATTATCAACGGCTGCATTCATTTGTGACTGCATTAATCGTGTAATGTTGGGATTTTGTGTAACTTTTTCTAATGCTACTGCTAGAGCGAGATTAGGAGGATTTGCTTCATGTCTAGCCTCAACATAACTTTTTACAAAATTTCCACATCCGTTAAAAATAACAGTATTCACAGTAGGATGAAATTCAGTTCTATGTTCTACTAAAACATCTAAGAAGTCCTTTACATCAGGCCATGCATTCAATAATAAATCGTCTAATTCTACCCATAATTGCGGGTCTTCAGTCCAAACCATGAAGTTCTCGGAGTGGACATAGTCCTTAGACCTGTTGATGTGGACTTGAAGTCCACCATTGGCTGAGAAGGTCGCCAAAGTACACAGGATGATTTACACCCCATAGGCGTTTAGTTGAATCACCCCTCGGTCTGATGGTCTGTGTAACAGGTCTGAATATATTCATTAGTTCCATATTACCTCTTACTCTAGCCTCACCTGCTGAATAAGGTCTTCTAATAGTAACGGTTTTCTCAGTTTCACTTATATTATCTTCACAAAATCCGAATAAATCAGTTTGATTTAGAAAGAGTGAAGCCCCACCACGAAAGACGGTTTTTGTGTAATCATCGGTTCGGATTGAATATACTCCTGACATTAACAAGGCCAATTCACCGGATTCTTCTAATTCCCATTGACCTAAATTATGAGGGGATTTTATTGGCCGATTAGGGATGCATTTTAAAGAATCTGAAGGAAAAATAACTCCATCTGTGGCTACTGAAAGTGCGCTGTAATCATTGACTCGGATAAGTTCGGCTAAACGCGCTCTAGTACCTCCTGTAACTGTGGAGGCGTACATTGGATTCCATAACTTCCCTGCTTTATTATTGACAGCCTGACGCGTTTTCCCATAGATTGAATTCAGCATGGTTTTTGATACACCTCTTTCAACAGACCCCGCCGCGCTATTCATTTTCATTTCATAAAAGTGGTCTATGAAAGGGGCGAAGGGCCGTTCAAATTCCCCTTCATCAAAATAAGACCATTTACCTAAAATGAATTGAGTATGAGGCCATTTTAACGCCTCCGCTATTTCATCAGCACTAAACCAACCTCTAACTAATCTCGGAGTTACTATAGTTCCGGAATCAGACATTCTTGCTAGAGGATACCATTTCATTCCGTCTTCAAAAAGGAAAAACACTTCGGCAAATCCTAAACTATATGGAGTTCTATATTTTAGCCAATTTAGAAATTCATCTCCACCATCTCCACAAAACCATGCACCTTCAGGGTCTTGTATATTCGGCATCTCCCGTAATATGTATGGATAGGCACTTGCTAAGTCAAGAGATTGAATCGAAGGATGATACCCACTACCGACTGTTTCAAACCATCCTCCGCGATATGCTGTATGTGCTTGTTGAAGAATCATTTGAGGCAGACCTTGTTGGTAATTGTTAATAGTAGGAATAATGCAAGTATCAAGTAAATTCCTTTGAGCCACATTAGCCAATGAATAAGGCTTGATGAATCTTACATCGGATTGCACAAAATCCATTAATTTTAATCTAGCGAGTTCACCCGCTAATATAGCATCAATAATCGCATATTGGTCAATGTCTTCTCGATATAAGTTCCGATAATCTTCTTCATCAAAACGCGAAGCGTCTAAAATTGAACCATCAAAACATTTCTCAATTTTACTCCTTCCTAAGTATCGTTTAGCGGCTGTGTTTAAGCGCAATTTACCATAGAATTGACTAATGTCCCACATCCAACAAGGGCCGAGTTTATACGGCCCCCTAGACCAATTTTTCGGGGTAATGACGAGCGACTTACCTTCAAGATATGAGAGTTCAACCATTCGACCATTCACAACAGGTGTGAAATTCCCTGAATCAGCATTTATCAGAACTTTATTAGAGGAAATATCACCTTCAGTAGTAACGGATTCGGTCAGATTTTGTGCAACCGAAGGGTGCAACATACGAAGAATTGCTTGAGCATCGAATTTCAAATTCCAATAAAAATACTCTTTACAGACTCTACCTCGCTTACCCCCTTTTTTCCATTTGCGCGAATGGTTATCATCATAGAGGATATTTAGAAGATGATTGAAGGTTGGACATTCCCACACTCCATACTCCGTACTGAATAGCCATAACCGCCCTTCAATAGTTTCAGTATCAGCCCCTATCATATTCCAATGACGCAAACTTCTCTTAGCCTGTTTTTTCCGTTTTTGTGTAGTGATAAGAGGGAGTTCTTCTAAAGGAAAACCTAGACCTTCCCCGCCTCTATCAATACAAAGGATAGAATTAACCTGCCCTTTCCTCATAACTACCCCGCCATAATTCCCATGAATCGTCTTCTATTGTATCTCCTTCTAGTAACCGTTCTCTTCTTAGCATAATATCCGCTTCTTCTTCTACCGTTAGACGCGAAGGTAACGCTCTTGCTATCTGTAAACCTCTTTCATCTCCCGCCCTTCTTGCTCTACGCATTTCAGCCCTTCTTATCCTAGCCATTTGTCTATTCATACTAGCAACAGCATTTTGTGAACCGCTACTAGCAACTGTCCCTTCGGCAGTAAATCTACCTCTAGTTCTAATTTGGATTGCTCTAGGCGCACCCGCAGTTAAACCCCTCCTTCTTACACTTTCTCGGATTTTTTGAGAAGGCGTAGTTTTACCTTTAGTCCATCCTTTTACGGTACGCTCAGAACGACCATAGAACCGTGCTGCATGAGCAACCCCTTTTTGCTCAATAAGTGTCTCTAAACGCGCTCTAAATATCCTTTCTGATGTTCTCATAAGTACCAACCGACCAAACTAGACACACTCCCAAGTACGGCTAGGACTCGCCACAAAGTTACTTGATTTTTTAACTTCTCGTTTTTAGCAACTAATTTAGCATCTTTTTTAGCAGTAATTGTAGCAACCCCTAAACCCCCTACAATAGTTAAGATTGCGGCTAAAATATTATTGCTGCTTTCCATTCAATTCAAGCCCCTTTTGTTCATCATAATAGTTCGTAATTAGTTGAGAAACTCTCCCCGGAGTTATCTTGAATAAATGCGCTAATTCTAAACTTTTCCATTCTCCTGAATTATGCAATTGAATTAAAGTTCTTTTTTCTTTTTTACTTAGTCGTATGTACTTTTTAACGCTAGTCATAGGAGTCCGACCTAGCCTCTAGTAATGAATGCTTCTAAACTTCTCCTTAGATTACACAAAATCCGCTAAAACCGAAAGAATTATGGACTTATCATACAGGGCAGGTTCATGGATAATATCCTTCAACCCGTAGTAGCAGGGGCGGGCTTGTCATTCGGATTGCTGTTTTTAATGGCTGTCGCAAATGGTATGTCAAGCATCCTGTTCAGTACAACAATAACAGACGCAGTAACCGGTAGATTAGGGGGCGTTAACTGATGCTACCTATGCCTAACTTTTCAGTTTGGGGCTTTGGTTCCTATATGCTTTTTGCTGTCGGTTTAACCGCAGGTGTCGCGCTCTTTACCGAGCCGATGAGCCGTATAGAATCGCTAATTGCTAATATCCGTAATGGAGCGTGAATTTCATGACAGTTACTTATTATCAATTAGATAAATCCACATCTAGTATCCCTGCAACAGCAGGCGCTACTTCATATGTAGACGGATTCTATGGAGTTAATGGAACTCTTGAATATCTTATCGCTGAAGTTAATTTGACAGGTGGCGGTACTGTGGATTTATCTACAGGACTTGACGCACTTGTTAAGTCTGCTAAGATTGTAATTAATGGTGACATTGTTTTTGATTGGATTTCAGGTAGTGCGCCCGGTTCAGGTTCAAGTATTGCAGGTCGTTTTGGTTATTTCATTAACGCTATCGGAGGTCGCTGTCTTACAGTACCTCAAGCAGCAGCCGGAACTTCTCTACAATCATTTATTGCTATCCCTGTAGGATATGTTCTAGACACTCCAACACCACGCTTTGAAATCTCAATGGAATACTATGACGCTAACCTAGTTATGGGCGGCTCGGCTACTATCAGTAGCGGTTCAGTTACATGGTGGGCTAGATTCAACACAGCAACAGAACGCAGTACTCGCGTCATAAGCGCAACAAGTTACGCCTTCGCAGGTTCAAATATAGCAGAACAATGCGTCGTTAGAGTTCCTCAAACAGTAATGAAGGGTGCTAGCGTTATGGGCTGCCTTATACAGAACGATTCCGAGGCAGATGAATACTCGTCAGGAAATGCAATTAGACAATTAGCCTTGAGCCAATTTTCAATGCCGGTATCACTTCATCGTTGGGCTTCAAATGAACTAGATAATGGTGTCGTTGCGGTTATCCCCGGAACCTCTACCACTTCTCAAACTCTAGCAGATAAGAGAGTAGGCGCGTTATTCGTTCCTCTTTACGGATTGGCTGCAAATGACCTTACATGGATAATTAGTTCTAGTGCTGCGACCACACGATTTTTCCATCCAGTATTGACTGCTCCACTACGCGGCGTAAAAGAAGACCGACCTACTCAAACAGCAGTAGCGGTTGGAAATGTACAGAAGACCGTAGTAAGCCGTTCAGAAGCCGGAACAGGTAACTGATTCTACTCCTTACCTCCGAGTCGGAGGGGCTGCCCCGCCCCTCCGCTCCTTGGTAGGCGAAGCGTTTGGTGAAAACATGGCATATTCAAAACTCTATTCTAACGGCTCTCGTACCCCTAAAGCGAAGATGTGGACTAGAGCGCTCAAGCGAGCGAGAATAGACAAAAAGGCTAGGTGGTTGTAATGTCTAGAAGAGGATTCAAATTTAGTAGAAGACCTTTAGTACAGGTTGGGCCTACCGGATGGGACGCTAGACAAAGATAATTAGGAGGACAAAGTGATGGGAAAGCAACAGAAATACGCAGTGTTTAATGTTCGACAATTGAAGAATATGATAGCAAGCACAAGTGGTGAGGAACACTCTACGGTAATTCTAAAATTTGAGAGTGCGGGAAAGAAATATCCCGGTCAATTAACTTCTAAAAACCGATGGTGGAGGAAAAAATAATGGGTAAATTTTTCAAGACTCTTGACGATGCTGAAATTTACGGTTTGAATATGGGGAATAGATATGGCGGGCGCAATCGTAAATCGAAAGAATCCCCTCAAGGTCTGACATTTCCGTGGATGACTAAATGGACTAAAGGAAAAGGATTTTGGGTTAAAATTACTAGCGGAAAACATGAAGGTAAAGCCTACCCTGTAAAAAAGGGCGATAAGCGCGTTGATTACTACGGGAGGAAAAAGTGATGGCCCGAATTTTAAGTGTAGATTTGACAACAGCCGACCAATATATTGACCTAACAGGGCCGGGTAAATTATTCGTAAGAATTTCAGGCGCAGACGATGTTAGAATAGCCTTCGACCAATTCTCTTTGTCTAACGGCCCATACTTTACTTTTGATAACGGCACTTCATATATTTTTGACCAACCTAACCCCTTTGTAGGACAGAATTGTTGGGTTAGAGCAGATTCCTCAACAGCAACAATTCAGGTCTTAGTATCAGGCGGTGGTATCGAATGAGTGAAGATAATAGAGCCTCAGATATGATGTTCTTCTTTTACTTCGTAGCATTTTCAACCTTTTGGTATTGGCTAGGTTATCATAGAAAACTTACACTCCTTAACGAATTGATAGAATCACCCGCTGACACTCCTACTACACAAAAACCGCAGTTTGAAGTGATTGGTGACTAAGATGATTACACAAAATCCGCCAATTGTAATGAGAGGTGTTTGAAATGAGTGGCCCAATTCGCCCACCTTTGAAGATTTCAGATGTAGCAGATGGAGGTAGCGTAACAGGTCGCCCTATCAATGTCATTCAAGTTACCGACGGAACCCTAAGCGTTAGTGGAACCACAGCCACTATTACAACTGGTGGCGGCGGTGGGGGTTCAGGTACAGTTACTAGCGTAGCAGTTAGTGTACCCGCCGCATTATCAATAAGCGGCTCTCCAATAACCACATCAGGAACGATTGCCATTACAGGTGCTGGTACAACCTCTCAATATATTGATGGTACAGGAGCCTTACAAACAACGACATCAGGTACAGTCACAAGCGTATCAGGTTCGACACCTATATCTTCAAGCGGTGGAGCAACACCAGCCATTTCTATTAGTCAGTCAGACGCAACAACTAACGGCTATCTATCTTCAACGGACTGGTCAGATTTTGACGGTAAACAAGACGCTATAACTCTTACAACTACAGGCACTTCGGGTGCGGCAACTCTAGTAGGCGCTACTCTCAATATCCCTCAATACACCGGGGGAGGTGGTTCAGGTACAGTTACCAGCGTAGCAGTTAGTGTACCCGCCGCATTATCAATAAGCGGCTCTCCAATAACCACATCAGGAACGATTGCCATTACAGGTGCTGGTACAACCTCTCAATATATTGATGGTACAGGAGCCTTACAAACAACGACATCAGGTACAGTCACAAGCGTATCAGGTTCGACACCTATATCTTCAAGCGGTGGAGCAACACCAGCCATTTCTATTAGTCAGTCAGACGCAACAACTAACGGCTATCTATCTTCAACGGACTGGTCAGATTTTGACGGTAAACAAGACGCTATAACTCTTACAACTACAGGCACTTCGGGTGCGGCAACTCTAGTAGGCGCTACTCTCAATATCCCTCAATACGCCTTAACGGCAGCACCAGCAGGTTCAGATGGGAATTTACAATATAATAACTCAGGGACTTTAGGCGGTTTAGCCTATGTGAACCGAGTTAATACAGGTACTGAAAGAGGTCTAAGCCTTGGTGAAACAGGCTACGAAGGATTAGTAACAACTCCATCAGGTTTAGACTTAGTTTTGAACACCAATAGCGGGACGGACTCGGGCGCGATTGTAATTAGAGAAGGGGCTAATGGACAAATTACTATCACTCCTGACGGGACAGGTACAATCAAACTTGACGGTGTCGAATTAGATAATTCAGCAATCGCAACCGGGTATGTTTTGAAGGCAACTTCAACTTCTGCTGCTGGATGGGCTGCGGAGTCGGGGGGCGGTGGTGGCCAAGTTTTAACTTATCCTACTCAAGATGAAACATTTGCGACAAGTGATACACAATATGCAAACATTTCAGCACCTTATGGGAGTTCTGTTTCCACAACACAATCATTAAGCGCAAGTTGGACGAGATATATACCCATTATGGCCCGGCGTGACACAACTTTTTCAACTGTTGTATGTAACTTAAATTCGGCTCCTTCATCAGCCGCTACAATTGATATGGGCATTTATGAATCTAATGCTGATAATTTACCCGGCGACTTGATTGCTCAAGGTTCAGCGGCAGGGGTCACAACATCAGGAACTAAGGAGTTAACTTTAACAGCTGAAACAGGAAAAACCTTAGATTGTACTGAAGGTGCAACATATTTTATCGCCTGTGTTCACGACCAATCAATAACATTTAACGGTTCAGACGCTCGATATGCGTCGCAATACTGGTGGGGTAGTAATAATGGGACAACATGGAGTGGCGTTGCTTATGAGAATACAGCAACACTCCCCGCAACCGCTTCAACTGGCGGCATTTCAGCCAGCACAAACATCCCTTCATGGGGCGTTAAATACGGGAGTTGAATAAATGGATAGAAGTATTGAGATATTTAACGGTGAAGGAGAATTAGAGAACACTCTCTCACATGATGTTGAATGGGGTGATATTTACTGTGAGCGTGATATGTGGTTAAGACATACTGATATGTTTGCGTTATACGATAGATTTATTCTTCTAACTGAAGAACAACAAATACAGATTACTGAATTTAGACAAAGTTGGAGGGATATAACCGATTTTGATGACGCAAATGAGGCGGCAGACAATGCGCCAATTTGTCCTGAATGGGCTAAAATATGGGATAAGTTGAGGGATTAAATTGACTGTTAAAGCAAATCAAGAAAGAATCATTCATCTTGAAGATGATGTGAAAGAATTGAACGGACGAGTCACTAACCTTGAAACTAATATGACCGATTTACTCGCTAGACTAGATATTGTAATAAAGATGGGTCGACTTACTTTGATTATAGTTGCGAGTGCGCTTGGGCTTGATGTTGGAATTGAAGGAGGAATGTTTTGATGCCTAAGAAAAGATACTATTACACAAAATCAAAATCAACTGATTTATTCGGTTTTAAAGGGACAACTAAATCTCCTTCATACCTCCGTCATTCAACAAGACAATCATATGCGGCTCAGTTGCGATGGATAGTATTAGCCAACTATCTTCCGAAGAAGAAGTGATTAAGATGGCTAAGACAAAAAGACAAAGAATGTTATCATTACGAAAATCCTTTCTATCAGGTTCAATCACCAAAAAACAATATAACGCTATGAAAGTGAAAATTATTTCACCGAGAATGTTCTCCAAAATGATTAGAAACGAGAAGTGATATTATGCAATTTCAAAATACTTTACGAGAGCGTGTGAACAGTCTAAGGTGTAGGATACAGGCTAAAATGAAAGTAACGGCCTTAAAACACCCTTCAAATGAGTATAAATGACAATATCGGAGGTGAATGAGCATGAGTGAATCAGATTGGTTAATTATTGGAGTTATTGTCGTACTTTGTTTATGGAGTAAGGAATGAAATGCCCTTCTCTAAAATAGTCAAGGGTAAAAATAAAGGTAAATTCAAATCTCCTTCAGGGAGAGTTTTTACACAAAAACAGGTTAAGTTTTACTATGCAAGTAAAGGTAGATGGTGAATATGATGACTGAAGATTGGGATGAAGATGAACCGCCATCAACCACCCCTAGCGATGACAATAACTATACAGATTCAGATTTTCTCGCAGATGTAATACCTATGGATTATTGGAAAGACCTAGACGGGCCATTCTATTCATGTATTACATGGAGTCATGTTTACGATTTAACAAAAACTGAACCAGTTCATAACGGCTTAGCATTCAGAACACCTACCTTTTATTCTGCACCCCATCCCAATAATAACACCTTAAATTTATCAACAGATATTAATAATAACAAGATAGGAAAATTCAAACTAACTCTTTCTAATAAAGCCCTTTTTGAATTTAAGATTCATCTCAGTCAAAGCGGTATTAAAGGACAGGCTGATTGGTATGATGACATTGAGGCGACACTTGTTGAAGGAGATTCTATAGAAATTGACATTGACGGTCAAAGAGGACTAGCGGAGTTTAACATAATTAAAAACGGTCAGAATTATATTGACCAAAGATTAGTTGAAGAAATGAATCAAACAGGACAATTCGGAGTTTATAAAAATCCTCAAAACTACAATTTTGAATTGAATAAAGAAGAATTTGTAAGAACTTATGGCGTTAAATGGGAAGACGCCCACAAAGATGCACAAACTCAAGGGAAAATTGAAATTTCAATAGAAGTCAACGGAACCTATCTACCACTACCAACTCAAGAAGGAGAAGTAGTAGAAGTAGAAGAAGTAGAAGAAGTAGTAGAAGGAGAATCATCGTCCGATTGGACTCAAGACGATTCATGGACCCTTTTAGGCGCGTTAATACTAGGAATAATTACAATATATCTAATTCAATTATATGATAAAGGAGGCGTAGGAGTTGGGGAATAATGATAACGAAAATACTCCACATCAAATTGCGAGAATAACCGGTTATTGGGCCGACGGGATTTTCAAAGGTTTTCTGATTGCAATACCACCGTTGTTAATGCTAGGACTGGTGATTGGAGGGACTGTAAAAGTCGCTCGATATTCAACTAAATTGGGAGGAATTGATTAATGGTTCTCCCTATCTTAATCCCTATAGCAGCCGGTTATTTAATCAAAGACCAATACGGCGAGTGGAAAGAAATACCTAAAGAAGTAGGTGACCAATTTCTTAAGGATTTCGAAGCAGTTCTAGCGGATACTACGGACTTTATTTCTGACATAGACTGGGAAGAAATCGGTAAGGCTGTCGGTAATGTAGCCGCAGATGTTGTACGAGCAGCAGGTGAAGGAGGTCTAGGATTTGTCAGGGGTATAGGCCCTGCATTAGTTGAAGGAGTTCAGGGAGCATACGACGCCATTGCTTCAACATTAGACGACAGACAGTCGGATGTAATAGCCGCACTTACAGTAACAGTTCTAACTCTAGTAACTACAATTTACCTCTACCATGAAATTACAAGAGGCCCTTAAACAGATTTTGTGTAAAATATCATATTTGATAACTAGAAGCCTATTGGGATAGAGCGGAGGTAGATATTGCATGAGCATAATAAATTGGGAATCAGTCATTAATCAGACTGATAACTTAGAAGTTGTAGCATTGCGCGAATCACCCATCGGGGAGAATGTCTCAGTCACTTTTGACCGAGTATTTCAGACCAAAACAGGAAGTATAGGGGCGATAGTCTCAACAACCCTGTCCGGTGAATTGATTTGGTTATCATCCGAACAATACGGGCCACAGAACGGCCTACTTTCGTTAGTGAAAGCAAACGAAGGTAACACAGAATTTGAAGGTAAAACTTTCAATTTCTGTCGTGTTGAATCGGAAAAGTCGCAAACAGGCTACGCATACCGTTGGACAGTCTGAACAAAACAGACTAAATCAACTAAAAGATTGAACAATGTAAGGAGTAGAAAGGGAGAATAACAGATTTTGTGTAATTTGTTATTCTCGCTTCTATTCTGCTTAAGTAAAGAGGGATTTAAATGAATAAATGTAAAAACTGTAATGAAGAAATAAATATCATAACCTACCTAATTGATGTCAGACACCAATTAGGATTATGTAAAAAAGGAGATGAAGAAGAATGACAAAAATAGATGAAGAAATAAAGAAAGAAGCGGAATTAAACGAGAAAGCCGATGAGTTAGGAATTTTACCTTCAGAAACTCAACTACATATACTCTCAGGAAGGATAACAGAAGACGAAATAAAACTAGCAGTTTTAGTTGAAGGTAAACTATTTCATGGTACATTAAGTCCTGTTGATAGCACATTAACAGATTTAATGATTAATAGAAGTACAGGGGAAGAAGAATGAGTAAGGATTGTGAATACTGCGCTACTCAAGCCACAATAGACGGAGTAGAAATCAAATTTAACAATCTAGTCGAAGAGATAGCACGACTTAAGATAGGATTACGCCGCTTTAGAGATAGAGAAGCGGCACGACTACAAATACCCGCGATAGATTTTATAGATTTTGAGTGATAGCATGGATGATAATACTATACTATTTGAAGACGGTACTGGACAAAAATTCATGGGTACTCCTAAAGAGATAATTACAATGATGAAACATATAGAATGGGGCGATACACCCCCCATTCAAGTATGGAAAGAGAGAGTATCAATGAGAGCGGCTATGTTTGGTCATAACCTTGAGTTCTATGACGCAGAATCATTTCTACACGCACTAGAAAGAGCCGGACTAGGTCGGATAATGCCGGATTTTGTGCAAAACAACACAGTACCAAAAAAGAATTAG
>Ga0208299_1001715_pt1 | contig 15796 bp, 19 predicted proteins | sample 15_taG_FD_184089 | JGI IMG/M metagenome (GOLD analysis project Ga0208299, IMG submission 184089) | Marine viral communities from the Subarctic Pacific Ocean - 15_ETSP_OMZ_AT15312 metaG (SPAdes) (version 2) | ecosystem: Environmental > Aquatic > Marine > Oceanic | place: Pacific Ocean | collected...
TTACAAGGAATTCGACGCTATTGGTGGTGGCGTTATACTGCCACTCGTCTGCTGGCATCACAACAGTATCTACAAAAACAATCAATGTGTCCACAATGGGGTGGTAAGTTAAAGGCCACTCTTCATACGGCTCAACCTGTGTGGTTGCTGCCTGTACGCCTGTCGCCCAGTCTTCTGCGCAGATGTCTACGACCACACCGCCAAAGGCATTAGTCGCATCAATATAACGCTGACCGGTGTAAGACCAGTGATGACTGTTGTTACAAAGTGACTCAGAGGAGGGCAGGTTTATAATACTAGCCAAGAACACAGAAGGTCGCTGGGTCCCATACCAGTTTATAAAGTCTTGGAGACCACCGGGTGAAGAAGTAAAATCGCGACTGCTTTGTTCTTCTTCATCACTTACGAAGACGACCAGCAGCCCCGCATCTGGTCGGAGCCAAGATTGATTATATGTGTTTTCTATCAGGTAGGCGTAAAGAGCATCGAACCCTGCTTCTAATCCGATGTTGCCTGTGTTGTTGTAGGCGTCCCAAGCATCCTGAACGCTGTCTCCTGGGACTAGCGGGAACTCCTGGGTGTTAGAGGCGTTCTGCCACGCCATACTGGTAATCCCGAGCCTCCAACCAGAGGGAGGGAGAGCCAACATCATCTGTTCAATGCCGGCAACAACTCTGCCGGCATGCTGGTTCATAGACCCTGACTTGTCAATTAGCCAGACAATATCAATACCATCGATGGTGTAAGGTTGGTCAAAGGAGTCAACCCAAACATCACCGCCTTCACCAGGAACCTCGACTAAAACCTCAACTGGGACTTCGACAATTACTTCTACTGGGACTTCGACAGGAACTTCGATCTCTATGATCTCGGGAGGATGCATATCATAAATCGCATAATCCCCTTCGCACCCAAAGACAGAGAGGGCGGCTAGCAAAATGAGGGGGAAAATCCGCTTCACGTCATCAGTCCCTCAGTCCTCCCCTTCTCGGTGCTCTAGCACCGGGGAAGGCTTTGGCGGTTTGTGGAATCTCGCCGGACAGAATTCGTATTTTGACCATCTCATGATCAAGCATACTGACCGGAGCAATCCAGACAATAGATTCAAGCGGCATGCGTAGTCCAAACCCAAACCGTCCGATGTCAATACCAGACACGCAGCCCAGATAGCGACCATGAGGATCAAAGACGCCAGAACCAGACGACCCAAACCATCCGAACATATTGGCTACGATGTGGCCCTTCTCAACAGCAGCCACATACCCACGAATAGTGAGAAGGTCGTGGTGAGACGGAAATCCAGTATAAGTAATGCTGGTGCCGGCGAGGCGATCGCCGTAAGCTCGCTGAGGACGGTAGCGCATCGCGGTGCGCGACTCCATCTCTGGAACCACTATGAATGCGATATCAATTTCATGGTCGGCAAAAACAACTTGGCCCACGACCGTTTCCCCGTCTCGTCCGTCAATAGCCATAACGCTCTCATCCCGGACTACGTGAGCGGCTGTGACGACGACGCGGCGGCCGTGGGCAATCATATAAGTTCCCGATCCATGACCGCCTTGCAATAAGGAGCGAACCTTAACGGCGGCCGATCGTGCTCGTTGTTCTGTGATAGATAGGTTGTGCGGATCGAAAACCTCCAGAATTTCTCCGAAAGCTGTTTTCACCTCGATGGGGCTAGAAGAAACCTCTATGAGGTCTAAGTCTATGTCTGTGTTGTCGGGCGGGGAAGGTAAAGGGGGAGTGCTGCAGCTAACTGAGAGCATCGCCGCTATTATTATAAAACTTTTAATCCACCTAAGCACGCGTATCCCTCGTGTTTAGGGTTACTTCACCACTACATCACCGTATTGTTACCTGCATACTCCCTAGGGACGCATTATTTTGCATACAACCTTGAGTCCTTTCTAACCCGTTTGTCTACTAGTAATTAGAGAGTAAGAGGTCTTTGACGGATATAAGTTATATTTTATTCTGATTTTATTTAATTATCTTGGACCAACGCTGTATAATGCGCGATTCCGATAGCCCGTAGTCGTAATCCATTTCTCCGGCTGATTGGCGGAGGGGGAGATCCAGCTGGTCCTCGCGGTCTCGTTCTTTCTCTGCGTCAATCTCTCCCGCAATGTCTCGGTAGACGCCGTACTCTTCTAGTCTCTTCTGGACTCTCTCGTGGAACTCGTTATAATCGAACTCTGCTTCTTCGGGTGCGGCTTGGGTGCTGACGAGGTATCCGGAGACATCTTGCATCTCGTCCAAGAACTCGGTGAGGCGACCCAACTCCTGCTTCACATCCTCTTCGTCCTCCGTGTCGGTGGGCTCAAAGTTGTCTTCCCAAACCATCTCGATGCGGAGCATCGCTGCTTCAGAGTCCTGAACGCCGCGCGCGAATACATCCACGGTACGAATGCGGGGATTGGGATAGAGAGTGTCGTCGGCAATGCTCTGTGCATCCTGGCGGATCTCCCACCGCAAGCGGTTGGTATCTTCATCGACAATGATATCTTTGACCGGCCAGAAGGCTTGGTGGCGCACCAGAAAGTTCACTGGTTCATCGCCTAGGGAGGGCCAGTCAACCTCCTGAGTTGTTTGACTGTCGTTCTCCATCGTGGGGGCGAACTGCTCCAGCAACTCGGTAGCTTCATCGACCCATGAGTCCTCGAACTTGACCTTTGGATGCTTCTGTTTCAGATACTCCATCATCTCAGCAAAACCAGCAGCGTCGGAACTGTGCATTCCTTCTTCGGTAATTCTTTGGACATCTGCATTCTCAATGAACCAGTCAATATAGGGCCAGAGATCTTGTTTGGGTGCCTGGTTGGCTTTACCTTTGATCTGATAGACAGTTCTATCTTCGTCCATCTCTAGCGTGATCATTGGCTTGATCTCGCGGCGCTTCTCACCGCTTCGGAGGGAATAGAGTTGTCCGTGATCGCCGCGACCACAGTGTCCCATCTTCTTTCCTTCAAAGTCGCAGGCGTGACTCTGGATATCGTACCAGAAGTAGCCGTTATCAAATGTATGAATAACCTGATCTTCTTTCTTCATAGGACTGGCCAGTTCATCTTTGGCTATTGTGCTTGCGATGCGGAGTTCGCGGTGCGGCTCTGGCGCAGATGTACCAGTGCCGATCTCGGCCCGCAATTCATCGTAAAATGCGGGATCTTCCGCCAGCAGCTGCATAATCGGAGCATAGTACGCCTGAAGTGATCGGGCCGCCTGCATCATTCGGTAATCTAAGTAAGAATCTAATTGTTTGATAACGGGACCGGGAGCGCTCAGCTTTTTCAGCATTCTCCGCGCGGTTTTCTTCAGAGCTTTGATGTCCGCAATGCCGGGGAGGCCCCGATGTCCGGAGTGATCGGTATACCAGTCGTTAAAGAAGCCGACGGCATTAGCCCAGGCTTCCTCGCCTTCGGGAGTGTCGGGCCAGACGCCGCGTCCAACTATATCCTCAACGATGCTTTGGTGGATGCCCGGTCCGTAGAAGTTTCGACTCTTGACCGCTTTTATAAGATTACCAATCCAAGTCAGTTGCTTGTTAGTAACTGGTCCGTGAGTGTTGTTTTGTTGTCGCAGATAATGTGCAACTTCAGGAGGAAGGCCGATATCTTCGACCCCCTCCTGCAATAACCATTCATTCCATTTATTTGATTGACGCAGATACATCAACTATAAATAGTTTTCAAATCACTTAATGTCAATATCAATGGAATTGCTAGCAGGGGTTTCGCGGGGAACGAAGACGGACAGGTCTTACCCTTTAAGTAGGCCAGGATTACCTGTGCCTAGTCGCGTCGCCACCGTGCGGGGGGAGCCCACTACCACATGAGTCTGCGATTGTCCCGCTTGCGTGAGGGTCACCCTGGTAAAGGTGTGTCCCTCGTTTAACTCGGCAGGGAGGTGCCCCTCCTGGAGCATCGATTTGTATGTGGGGGCCTCACGCACGCTGACTACATACTTTGGATTAATCCAAACCTCTCCCACTGTAAAACGCGGTATGGCAGTCCTTTCCATCCGGGGATTAAAGGTTGTTTGATTAATGAGTTCTATGAATCTAATCACGGCTTGTCTCCCGCAAGGTATAAACCCGGTCATTCTTCACGGTCCACGGCTTTCCGCCCACCAACACCCGGAGGTAGCCATATTCGCTCGCGCGCATCACCACCCCAATCTCAGGCTTATCGGTTTCATGAAGATTCAAGGGAATGGTAAGCTGAGGATCGTCGGCCGTACTGTTGTCACAATCGACCAAAACGACTGCTTGGGGAATATGAACCAAGTCTCCTATCCTATGCCTCTCTCGCATTACTCGTCTGCTGCACCTTCAGCGCCCGAAAGAGTGGGTAAGGGCGCGGCAGTTCGCACGGGGGGACGGCGGCTTTTGGTCTTTTGGTAGCTCATGTAACCCTCGATGATGGCCGTCACCTCTTCTAGGCGCGTATCCACGTTTAGTAACGCTTCCCGAAACTCTTCTATCATTTCCAATGCGCGGGGAACATTGGTAGGTCCTACGTCACTATCTCCGCCCCGTAGGACCTCTTGGACCTGATTAAAAAGACCCACCACTTGTTGCATGTCATCTGCACCAAGATTAATAATTTTAGCTGATTCAACTAACACGGCGTCCTCATCCACCGTATAAAATAACTTAATTCTTCCCATCTTTACATATTCCTTTCTAGGTTTTAAAATAGGGTGCTCCAGCCGGTATTTAAGACCAACCCGGCGCCTATACTAACTATAATCCACATTACTTTCGTGTTCGTACTTTTCCAAGCCTCTAGAGCATCCAGCCGCGAATCTAATTTTGTCAAGCGCGCGTAGAGGCCTGTGTCTGGATTGTAGACTGCTTCTTTGATTTTGGATATATTTTCTCCCAACTCATCTTGTTTATCTAATAAAACTTGCATTTTAGCCGAAATTTCGGCCATAACTATGGTTAGTTTTTGTTGTTCCTCGTCTGGCATGAGAAGTCCCTCGTGTAATGGCTTCACTAAATAGCACTATACCTCCACAATGGCATGGGAGGTTGTAATTAATGTGCCCGCTGCAGAGGCTGCATTTTCTAAAGCGCTCCGAGTTACTTTTACGGGATCGATGATGCCCGCTTCCAACATGTCAACTACCATAAAGTCTCGAAAATTGTAGCCCGAATTTTCAGGGGCCTCTCGGATCTGGGCTTCGATAAGGTCTGGGGACAGACCAGCATTCGTCGCCATCTGGCGCAGCGGAGCACTGCAAGCTTTGCGCAGGATTTCCACTCCGTATTGCTGATCTTCATTTTCTACCACCACCGACGTCAACGTAGTAGCCGCATTAAGGAGGGCCACTCCACCGCCCGGAACAATGCCTTCTTGCTGCGCAGACTTAACTGCTTCTAGGGCATCTTCAATCCTGTGTTTCTTTTCTATCATCTCCACTTCAGTAGGCGCGCCGACATGAATGACTGCCACACCAGCGGCGAGTTTCGTAATGCGCTCTTGGATCTTTTCACATTCACCCATCTCATCGGTGTCCTTCAGGGCCGCCTTCAATACTTCAATACGTTTATCTATTTGGTCGAAGTTTCCCTTACCGCCGATCACAGTGGTAAGGTTTCGGGTGATGTCGACTGAGCGGCACTGACCAAAGTGCTGAAGTTTTACTTCCCGCAGGCTTACCTCGGAATCCCGGGCAATAAATTCAGCACCCGTAGAGAGAGCGAGATCCGACAGCATTTCCCGGCGTCGAGCACCATAGAAAGGTGCCTTGACGGCGACGATCTTCATGGTGCCGCGTACAGTATTCATTACAAGCGCTGCTAGGGCTTGGCCTTCGATCTCCTCTGCCACTATTACCAGAGGGCGCGAATCTCGCGACACTATCTCCAGGGCCGGAAGGATCTGTTCGACTGACTCGATTCTATTGTCGGTTATCAATAAGAGTGGGGAGTCATAGTGAACTGCTGCGCGTCGATCGTCAGTTACAAATGCAGAGGCGGCGTAGCCAGACTCAAGTCGGAAACCTTCGACTACATCTAAGGTAGTGTTTACCGTACGCGACTCTTCGATAGTGATGGCTCCGTCTTTACCGGCCTTGTCCACAGCAGTGGCTACGAGGGCACCTAATGTACGATCATTGTTGGCAGAGATAGTAGCGATGTTCTCTACATCGTCCAAGCTCTCAATATGAACTGCGCTCTCCCTCAGTCGTTGAGAAAGGTGTTCCACTCCAGCATCAATTCCCCTCTTCAATTCGATGGGGGAGGAGCCAGCCGTAATATAACGTTGGGATTGGGTAATGATCTCCCGGGCTAACACTGTTGCTGTGGTCGTACCGTCGCCGGCCATACTGTTCGTCTGAGATGTGGCTTGCTTGAGTACTTGGACTGCGGCATTTTCAAATTCATCGTCGCAGTGTACAAAGGCCGAAACTGTTACACCGTCTTTGGTGATAAAAGGTTCTTTCCCTTTTTCATGTAGAATAACATTACGCCCCTTCGGACCTAAGGTTGCGGCTACATTATCCGCCAGGGTATTGACTCCCTTTAATAGTTTTGTGTTTAGCTCTGCACGAGACTCAAATGTACATTTGGGCACTCATCACCTCTCTTTCTTATACTCTTTATTATTATAACATACTTGTTTGAAATGTCAAACTATTTCTTTTCTGCAGCGGCGGTCTTGATCTCTTCATCCACATTCTTTTTCAAGACTTCGCACTCTTGCGATGCTTGCTGCGCTGCGCCCAGCTTTTTATAAGCATAGAACATTTGAAGTCGATTCATCAATCGATCGACGCTCGTAAAAATGGGCGACAAGCGATCTTTAACCACTTTATTATATTTTCGTGTTACTCCCAGGAGTGACTTTCTATCGACTGCCACAGTGGTAATATAATATTCACTGGTCATGATGCGACCCTGATCAATAGAAAACTGGGTCTTATCTACACCGGCGGCTTCGGTGAGGTCGGCTTGTTTGCCACTCGCTGCAGCTTTCTTGGCGCGCTTTGCCTGCGTAGTGCTGCGCTTAACCAACTCGCGCATCTGTTCTGGTTCGGCTTTCATCCACGCCGGGAACACGGCCTTCAGGTTGTCAGGGAGGGCAGAAAGCTGCCCTAACTTCTTTGTTCCTTCAGGGTCGCGGGCTTGTTTGGTGGCCATGGGGCCGTAACTAAAGGCTTTAGCTTCCGGAGGAAGTGTCTTGAGCATGTCTCGGAAAGCCTTCCCTAACTGATTTGCTACCTTATAATAATCACGAAATGGAGTCTCCGCGGTCACTCCGAGCAACTCCGCGTTGAGTTGGACGGCTTCCGGGCCCATAGCCTCTAGGGCGCCCTTATACTTCCCAGAGAAACGGGTGGCCGCCTTGACGATTTGTTGCGCACCTTGGGGAGTTAATAGTTGGGACTTTTTGTCCGAAAAGGCAGCGCCCGCGGGCTTGATGTAGGCGTCGAATGACGGCATGGGCTTGCCATCATAGTGTTCTTTTTTGCCCGGCGTTCCCGGAGGTATCCCAATCGCCGCCTGAATCGCCTCAACATTCTTGCGAAACGTCTGCGCAATCTTAGCAAGTTCGGCGCGCTCATCCTGTTCCTGAAGAGCACCTGGGTCGGCCCCGGTAAAGGCTTGAAGCTGCTGGAGCCCCTCCTCATCAATAGAAACAAATTGTCCTACCCATGGAATAAAGTTGTCCGCATTAATCTTAAACTCATAAAATGCAACCTGTTCTTTGTCCCCGAAGATCGCCGCGATCACATACGTAATCCCGCGCTCTTGATTCTCGGGAAGGGTTAAGTGATGAACCAAATTGTTAAGAGAGCCCTTAATGGGGGTTTTAGATTCGCCACCAGTTAATCTTTTAAGAGAAACAGGCTCGCCGGTACCGGTTTCATAATCTGTAATAGGGAGAGAACCCCCCGTTTCATCGGTAACTTCGACCACTTGCTGACCGCGAAGGAGACCGGCTAAAAAGGCTTCCAATAAGAACCCGCTCCCGGATGGAGAGTAGTCACGAAACACTTCTTGCATCGCTTTTAAGAAAGTAAGATAGGAGAGAACCTTCGCAGCATCCGTCGCCATGGCCTCGTCCCCTTTCATGAACACCTTAACTGAAGCCAGCTTCTCTCGCAAAGTCTTACCCTGAAGTTGCTTCATGGAACGCTGGAATTCTTTCCGGGCTTCCGAATCAACTACTCCAACTTCTTCGGTGATGTTGGGAGTGAAAATGGAATCAAAAAATTTAGCCGCGGAGAAGCCGTCTTTGGCTTCGGCCAAAAGAGCTTCCGCACTCTCATCCAAACGAGGGATCCCTTCGGCATCCATCGAATCCATCACCTCTTCAATAAGTTCAGTGATCGCTTCGAATCCAAAAATGTCGCGGTTCTTTTTAAAGTGGTTCTCCACCATTGTATCAATATCCATGTTTAATCCTCTCGGGTCCAGTACTAATTAGATGATTTTATCAACAAGACCCATTTCTAATGCTTCCTGAGCAGAGAAATATTCATCTGTGTTTTTGGAAAAGATATTGTATATCTCCCCCGCCGACATGTTAGTGTGCTTTGCAAGAAGCTGTACCATCATATCCTCAACTGTCTTTAACTCGTTGTAGTTAGCCCGAACATTGGGGTGCGGACCACTCACGTTGCTGGAACAGTGGTGTAACATGACACGGGCATGCTTTGCGATGTGTCGCTTCCCCTTCGTACCAGAGGCCAACAGGGGCACAGCGGCGGACGCTATCTTGCCGTACCCAAAGGTGGCGATGTCCCGTCGCTTCTTTACCAGTTCCATCAAATCGTAAACCGTGAACATCTCACACAAAGACCCGCCGGCAGAGGAGATAAAAAACTCAATGTCTTCTTCTTTTTCTTCGGGCATCTCCGGACGGAGAATGCCACCGCCGTTAAAGGCCAACAGCATCAGCGCCAATTGTTGCGCAGCGCTCTCGGTGATATCACCCACGAGCCCCAGAAGGGGTTCTTCCTCATCGTCTATTCCAAACGGTTCCCCGTCGTCCTTCGATTCGGGCTCTTCTTCTTCGCCCTTGATCATCTTAATCATTTTTAAGCTCCTGTTCCATAAATTGCATAGCCTCGCGCCAATCCTTAAAAGGAAGCATCGACCGAAAATGAGGCGGCGCTCGTTTAACTAACCCTAGTATAACCGAGTCCTTCCAGTTTGTCAAGTACTTGTCGTCAACTTCTTCAAACTGCCGAACCTGTTCAGGTGTAAACTCGGCCTTGCGCATATGAGATCTTTTTACTTCCTGAAGGAAAGCAACGTCCTCCACAAGCTTCGAACACATCCATAACAAATACACGACTGTCTGTTGTACCATCCGCCAGGTATGTATCACCTCCAGTAAGCGCGCTAGGAAGACACTGGCAAATAATCCACAGCAAAACCCTAGGGCGACAAAGACCGTAAGGTCTTGCATTGTTACTTCATACATGTTCCATCCAAACTAAAAAGGCTGTGGGGGTTACCCACAGCCTCTAGTATATGTTAGGTGTGCTTGAAAGTCAAGCGTTATTTTTATTTCTTAGCCAGAGCGCTCTTCAGAATTCGAGCGGCGACACGCTTGGTGACAGCCTCCACGAGTTCATCAGTAGCTACGGTGGATTCGTTCTTTTCGTAATCCTTCTTGCCGGGGTCAGTCTTGGAGTCGTCACCCTTTCGGTCGCCGCCGTCCTCGTAGTCGCGTGCGCTGGGATCGTCTTTGTCCTTACCTTTGTCACCTTTACTCTCGCCATCGTCTTTGGCGCCAGTCTCGGCGAGCATGTCATCTTCCACTTCAACGTCGTCGACTTCCATCTCATCCTCAACAGGGACCTCTTCCACTTCCATCTCGGAAGCGTCAACTTCAACCTCGTCACCCATAGCACTCTCAAGGGCGCTCTCCAGGGCAGCAAGGAAGTCATCAACCGAGACCGTACGACCTTCATCGGCGGCGCCCAGTTCGGCGTCCGCTTCCAGTTCGTCATGGGCAGCTTCTTCATCTCCCTCGACGCTATCGTCGGCGAGATCGTCGGCTGCAAAGTCTTCGAGTTCCCCGGGGCCGGCTTCGGCTTCGGCGACCTTGACGCGGCGTCCAGGACTTGTGTTGTCCGCCCCATAGCCGGGGTCGTTGGTGCCGCGGCCATGAGTTTCCTCAAGATCCTGGGCAGTGTTACTGTTTGAAGTAAGTCCCTCTACGAAGCCGGGGGAGAGTGGTTCTAGCCGCGCTAGCTTCATAAACTGCCTTACTTGGCTTTCATTTAATAGATTCTTTTTGTCTGACATCTCGGGTTCTCCTAACATGATCGCGAAATATGCTACTTTTAAATAGTTTCTCTGGTCTTTAATGTCTTTTTTAATTTTTGTAACGTTGCATCCACTATCTGTTTAACTCGAACAGTACTAATGTTGTGGCGTACGCCGATCTCTTCCAAGGTCATGGGGCCATTCTTCTTGACAGCAATCATGGCACAATTCAAGTCTGGCTCAAACTCCAGATGTAGACGACACTCTCGGTTTTCGCAACACGTGCGCGTCCTATAACATTCCTTAATACATTCTCTCATTCCGCTTCCTCTTCCTTTCTTAGGTGAGCAATGAGCCCCTCTAAATCAAAACTACTTTCTGCGGGGTTCCAGTAAACCTCCGTGGGCACGAGGTCCATTTTATCGCGGCTTACATTAATCTTATAGAAGGAGGGATACCCCAATCCATAGGGGAGTTGTTTGGATAAAAAGAACCATACTCCCTGCAAAAAAATTCTCGCGCCGCCTATATCATCCACCTCTAGTCCGTAAACAATATACTTATCCTTGACGGCTTGTTCAATCTCCCGCCAATGAGGTTTAAACTTCTGGCACCAACTACAATCTCGCGAGGTAAGGATTAATAAATGATCCTGCTCGGGATAAATGGTTAATGCCTCAAGGTTAAAAACACTATTAAACTGTATCATAATTCAGGTAACTCCTCTTCTAATATATCAAATATACCTTCAATATCTTCATCTGTCAAGGCCAAATCACGTAATATCTGCTCTCCACTATTTCGTAGTTTACGAGACTTCGTAACTCTTGTCTTTGATTGGACCTTCTTGTTAATCTTGTAATCATCCAGGAACTGCATAAACAAATCATCACGACCCAGATAAGATTCCACACAATAGCGAAAGAATTCACTTTGTGTTTTGATCTCGTCATAAAATAACCTAATCTTTAAGTTCTCATGAAGCTTCGAGTCCAAGGAGAAAGATAAGATTGAATGATGATCGGGGAACCTCTTCATCGCAAAATGTGGGTTCCGCTTTCGACCTGTCCGCTGGACGTCTGGCGAATAAATTTGGCTTTGGATTGCAACTCTTTGATGCTTCGCGCACCAGAGTATGACAGACCGCTTCGGATTCCCCGCTCGAGTTCTCCCAGGACCTGGTCAACCGGGCCCTTTGCTGGAACGGTGGTAGCAATTCCCTCTAGAGAGGCCGTCTTGCCGCGCCATTCAATCTGCGCGTCTTTACTCGCCATCCCGCGATAGGGCTTGAACTTGCCTTCGCGGGTGTTCAGTGTATCTCCAGGAGTTTCATCAGTACCCGACAAGAGAGAGCCAAGCATAACGAAGTCAGCCCCAGCTGCCAAAGCTTTGACAATATCTCCCGAGTTACGGATTCCCCCGTCAGCAATGATGGCAGCGTTCCTGTCTGATCTCGCGCAATCAATAATTGTGTGAAGGCCCGGGACGCCATGCCCAGTCTGAACCCTAGTTGAACAAATAGAACCGCCACCAATATTGCAACGCACACTATCGGCTCCCCAATCGACCAAATCATTATAACCCTCCAAGGTTGCAATGTTGCCCGCCATGATATGAACTTGGTCGCCAAAGGCGGCACGCAGTTCGCTAAGGGCTTCCTTCATTAGTATGTGGTGGCCGTGGGCCACATCAACACACAGAATGCGTACGCCCATCTCACAGAGAGCACTCGCTCTTTCTAAATAGTCTCCCGAAGTTCCTATCGCTGCGGCGGCGTTCCCACCTGCATAGACCACATCGTCGAGAATCTTCACCTGCTCTTCAATAGTATTGTAGCGATGCACAATAGCAAAGCCGCCGGCGTTCCACATCGCAATACTCATCTCGCATTCAGAAATAGTGTCCATAGGGCTTGCTACCACTGGCAGGGAAAACTCACATGTGTAGTGGCCCGGCCTGTCCGTAATGAGCTTGCTGCTTATGTCAACGTCTTTTCGACTTTTGATGTCGGAATATTGAGGGGCGAGTAACACATCATTGTACGCCAGCCCTACTTTAATCTTTTCCATTTAACTTCTCCAATGCTGCAGCCAAGGTTTTAGAACAGGTGGGGCACGTCAGGCGCACCCGATTCTCCCTCACCGTCACTTGCCACGTTTTAACTGTTTCCTGAGTTCTCTCAAAGGGTGTGCTACATAGGCAACATTCCTTAGGGTGGTCTAGAAACATAGAGGTCTTCGCGTCTAGACTATCTTGGGCCTCCTTGCGGGCCTGCTTGCGCTTTCGTGTGTTCACTTTGCGAAGTTTTTTCATATCATCACTTTCCGGTGCTCCCTAGGGCACCGTCACCGCGGTTAGAAATAGTGATGGGATACCATTCGTAAATGTCCGGACTCTCGCTAGCCACAAATCGGGCATGAACCACCGGCACTACCACCGCTTGTGCAACCTTGTCGCCGGGTTCAAGGTGCTGAGGCTCTGTCCCAACGTTGTGTAAATTGACGAAGACCTCTCCTTCATAGCCACTGTCCACCACACAAGCCCCAACTAACAGTTGGCGTTTGTAGGCGACTCCTGACTTATTCTTAATTTCCATCATATATCCGTGAGGGATCCCGAAGGTACATCCGGTCGGCACCAGCACACTTGCGCCGGGGGGTACAGTCATAACTGTCTCCGCTGCCTCGCTGGGAGTCCACCGCAAATCGAGACCCGCGTCGGATGGGTTTGCCCTCAAGGGGGGAAATTTGTTACCTCGTAACATGTGGTATTGTAAAATCATTGTGTATCCTTTCCAAAATCAATAACTATAAAAAATTCTTTTAGCTCATCGCTCCACTTATTCTGCTTCTTAAACTGAGTACATATCTTATGATCCACAGTGTAGATGGTTGTACTCCCAGCGCGCTCACAGATCTTTATCAGATCTTTTATCTTTATGGTGTTGCGCGGGGCGTCACTATAGGACAGCACCAGGCGCTTGCAATTGTTAAGGTGTGCAATAAGTTTCTCAAAATCCTGTTCAACTGTTTTCTTACTATAGAACTTCCCCGCGCTCTTGCCACGAAAACTAGCTCGGTCGGGGCGCGGGATCGCATATGCTGCGTCTAGAGTCGGCTTGTCCCACAAAGCGAGCGAGTCGTTAAGATGATAGCACGAAGCATAGAGCACCCCATGCGTGTAAGGGGGGTCCATATAGACCATGTCAGCGGCTGGGGCCTTAACACTATAGATATCCTGATTCAACGAGGTGCCTGTTGGTCCCTCAACAAGAGCCGGTGCCTTAAAGATAACATCCTTCTTTGCACGAGCGAGCCAATCCTTAAATGCACTCTTCTGATCACTAGTGTTGTTGAACACTTCATTCGCTGCCAACACCACACTAAATACTAGGGCATTCTTATCTCTCTCTGACAATATAGACTGGTCCTCCACGTACTGGCGGGCGGCGTCGATCTTCTTTGCGTTGCTTTCGCTAAAACCCAACGGACGTTCCTCTATGGCCCCGTTAGTGCCGCGAATCACTCGGGAAGCGGTACCGCTATAGTTCTGAGTGAGCCAATCAGACGAGCCCGGGAGTGCATTCATCATCTCTAAGTGCTTCTCCACCACCAAAGGGTCATAGCCCTCTAGGAAAACGCGGCTGTACAGGTACGATGAATAGTTCAAGTCGTTAGCTGTAACCTCGTAACCCTTTGAACGCAAGTGTGCACTTACAATACCGCAACCCGAAAAGGCATCAAAGACGGTAGTAGCGTTAATGTCGCTAGCGAACTTTTCAATATGAGAGAGAAGCTTCTTTTTGCTTCCCTTGTATGGTACGGTTTTAATCATCTTTTATATTGTCTCACAAGGCTACGCATCGCCGCAAGCTTCTCGTCCCGCCAATTACTTTCTTGGATGGGGCCGGGCTGATAGTCGTCGGGGTCGAAAAGGTATTCTAGATCCTCGGACTCTAACTGGACAGTCCATCCGTCCGAGATACGCTTTGCCTTCTCGACCGCCACAGCATAGGGTACCACTGCCACACTATAGGTCTCGGTGTCCACCAGAAGGAGCCAGTCGGCGGTCACGCTCATGGTGGCGTCCTCGGAGGCTCCCAAGGTGTTGGTGAGTTTAATAGCCTTCGTTCGAGCCTTGCGTTGCTTTGTCTTAGGTGTATAAAGGCACCCTTTCTGAGTCTTCATTTCGAGAGATTCGTCGACCGCGGGCGCTATATGGTCGAACCCGATGTCGTCAACCCACTCAATCTGACCATCAGAATGCTCTTCCAGTGCCATCTCCAAAAGGTCCGACTTATCAAACCTAAACTTACGGTCATTGCACTGGTCTCCCAGGTCTCGCATCATGTCAAAAATTGCATTGAAGTCTACCTCACGGCGCAAGATGTCTATACTATTTTCGTTTATTGCTCTCATTTTTCTATCCTAACAATCTTAAGTTACGTTTAATGGATCTCGTTGAGAACCCCCAGGCTGGATCATAGTCCAGTTTACCCATGTAGGGGCGGTTCAAGTGAATCCTATCCTTACCCTCTATAATACCCCAACAGCGGAACTTTGTCAAGACTGAATTTGAATCAATTACGGCGACAATCCAATAGGGCTTTCCGTTCTTTGTCTTCTTTCGAATAATCTCTCGTGGTATGAACCATACCAATCCCAGGTCGGGATCATAGTCCGATACGGGAGGCACATAGTTTGCCTCCAAGCGATCTCGTACCTCTGGTGTCATAACCAAATGCATGGGGAATATTCCAGTGAGGGTCGTTAGGTTGTCGATCTCTTCCTCAACACTGAAGTCTTCTTCGTCGCGATACTCCTCGATGTTTTCGAGAAACTTCTTCTTGCTATACACACGATCGACTGCAACTGCCGACCAGAAGTGCTTCCGTCCGCTAAAGCGCTCGTCCATCAGATTGTTCAGCGCGCCTGAACGCACCAGTACATCGAGTGCCTTCTTATTCAGTTTGCTGTACACAATCTCGTCGTGGAACAAAAACTCTTCGATGTCGCTGAACGGCCGGTTGTCGACAATCTGCTGAATTGCAGCGTCCCCCAATCCCTTGAGACCTGCGAGCGGCTGAACCAAACGCTTCGGGTTGTTGGGATCAATCTCCCACACAAACGACGAGGTGTTGATGTCCGCCTCAACAATCTCAAAGCCGTTCGACTTCGCGATGTTGATAGCCTTCTCCTTGCGCTTCTCTGGTTCCTTGTCTAAGAACGATGCCATCCACTCTACCGGGTAGTAGTTGTATAGCCACGCGCACTGGAACGAGATTGCCGAGTACGAGATAGCATGCGACTTGTTGAAGCCGTAGCCCGAGAAGTACTCGAACCGCTCCCACATGTCCTCTGCCTCGCCGTGACGAATGCCCTTCTCAACGCAACCGTCAATGAACTTCTGCTTAAGCTGGTTCTTGACGCGTGCTGCTTTGCCGGTGCCCTTCTTGGTCAACACCTTACGAAGCATGTTGCCCTCGTCTAGTGTTAGGTTCTTCCCGAGCTTGTGGGCAAGCAATGCGATCTGCTCCTGGAAGATAAGGAACCCATATGTTTC
>Ga0208299_1001717_pt1 | contig 15794 bp, 9 predicted proteins | sample 15_taG_FD_184089 | JGI IMG/M metagenome (GOLD analysis project Ga0208299, IMG submission 184089) | Marine viral communities from the Subarctic Pacific Ocean - 15_ETSP_OMZ_AT15312 metaG (SPAdes) (version 2) | ecosystem: Environmental > Aquatic > Marine > Oceanic | place: Pacific Ocean | collected...
TACAGAAAGCACAGGCCCAGATGTACAATCAACAGCCGAATGACCGTGGCGATGCCGCTATGGGCGGTGCAATGCTCAAGGGACAGATGGCTGATGCAGGCGAACGAATGGATGGGCTGTTCGCTCCAACCTCTGCCTTGAATGCATTTACCAAAGAAGGGCTGATGAACTCGGTCGCTCAGATACAGAACATGCAGAACCGAGAGAATGTTGTCGGTCAGTTTAACTACCAAGGCAACCTTGCCGCTTGGAACGCAAACCAGATGGCCGCATCGAATAAGGGTGCAGCGATCGGACAGGCCGCAATGATGGTAGGTGGCAGTCAGTTGAATCAGGCATACATGAACCAATACTCGAACGCAATGGCGTAAGGAGCAAGCAGATGGCTTATAATGATCCATACAATCCAATCCAGACCGGAGCCGCTTTCATGAGCGGTATGATGCGGTCTTACAATAACAATCTGATGAAACAGGCAGACCTGATGAAGTTTAAGTATCAGATGGGTCGTCAGAAGATTGCTGATGCTAGAGCTGCTGAGTCTTTCGAGATGCAGAAGGCAGATAGGCAGCGTAATATCGGCAGGCAGGAAGTTCTTGACCTAAGAGCAAGCACGCTGTTCCAGCAGTCTCAGGCTGGTTATCAGCAGAGACAGGACGATAGAGCTACTAAGCTATCAAGAGACGAGATAACTTGGACTCAAGGAATTGAGGACAGGGACCGCAATATCGCACGTCAGGAAGTGCTTGACACAAGAACTGCAAAGAAGTATGCAGACTACCAAACAGATAGAGCGTATGGACTCAGAGAGCGTGCGGAAACAGAACAGCGTTCAGATCAAGCACATGCCCTTCAAGTGTCTACTGCAAGAAGTTCTATTGAGAAAAAGATTGCTCAGGCAAAGACTGGGTATGGCGGTGCTAATACTGTTTCGGCCTTACAGGGCGAATTGTCTCGATTTAATAAGATTTACCCTCAGCAGGGAAGAACGCCTTACGATGGAAACGAAACACCTGAAGTAAAGGCAAACCGTGCAAACAACCTAAGAGCAGATGGCTCTACTAAGGGTCCGGGTTGGGATGGGAAATGGCCGTTATCTGACGGAAGCCATGCTACTGAATATTCAAGAGGTGGCGATGTTGGCGGTACATTCATGGAATATCCGCTTATTTACCCTGGAATGACTGAAGACCAAAAAGCAAGACTGAAAACATCGATAGAGACCGGTGGTCCAATAGATGAAGACATTGAGCGTGGAGCGAATAGCTTTGCTGTCAATCGAGTTGCAAAGGGACTAAGCCCATTCAAAGAACAGGGCGAAGCGTCTGGCGGTGCAATACAAAGAATCGGCGGGCAAAACACTCAGCAGACTGGTGGTATCGAATACAGAGAAATGCCGGGAGTTCCAGGCGGTGCCATTGCAATCGAGAATGGAATTGAATATGGCTTGAAAGATACAGGCGATGGTTACTTCGAGATCGATAGAAAGTCACCAGTGACGCACGCCGCTCCATTCAAAGACAAGCCATTGAAGACTGCACCTGAGATGCGGAAAACTGCTAAGACGGTCGGCGACAGTCTGACATCGAAACTCGCAGGTAAAATAGAAGCAGGGTACAACAAGAGACATGTTCAAGATGCGATCGATGAACTCGCAAACGAATTTACATTCCTCGGCGAAGAAGAAGTTGCAAGGCTCAACGAAGAAGAGCGTAGCAACTACGAGGCTCATGCACAGATAATAGGCGAAGCGTTGAACGAGAGCATAATGAATGCTAACCTCAAAGGTGACGCAGACGAAATCAAAGAAGAACGCGAGTTGCTGTACGAACAACTTGATTCGGCTATGAAAGTAAGTCCAAGGCAGAAGATGAGAAGAGCGATCGACAAGTCTATACTTGGCAAAACTGGGTTCACTGGTTGGCTTAGGGACAAGACAGGTGCAGAGTTTACTCAGCAACACAAAAGTCGTGCAATTTCAAGAGGTATCTCTGCGGCAGAGAAATCATTCAGAGACAGTGGACTATTGAAACCTGACGGTACAACTAACAATAAATTGCTTGAAAAAGCCGCAACGAGAACATTGGCAGAAATGTCCACTAACGCTAAACGCGACTTCGCAGGAGATCTCTTGAAGGAGCAAGCCGGAGACAGTGAACTTTCAGATAAGGACATTGAAGAATCTCTTGCAATAAAGTATCTTATGAAGAGAGAGATCGAAGACAGAGTACATGAATTGATTCCAAAGGGAGAACTCGGTGGCTCAGCAGCGTCTTGGATTGGGCGTCAACCGGGGAACATTGGCCGCGGAATGCTAAAGGCAGGGAAGTTCCTAGAGAAGCGAACGGCCCCTATCAATATACCAGGTGGAGGCCCAGCAGGTAGAGGGCATCAGATACAACGCCCACAGAAGCGTATTAATAGAATAGGCAGAGGCTTAGAAATGAGGATTGAATAATGGCAAAGCTTGTTATCAATGCACCACGAGTCGGTACTGCAATAAAAACCGATGAGTCGTACTCCTTGCAGAAACAGCTTACAGGAAGACGAAAAGAGCAAGAAGGTCTTCTGCCTGAATTGTCTGGTGGGCTTACAGAGAGAAATAAGCAGTTACTCTCAAGGGATCATGCCTTAGACTTGCAGATTGAGAAAGTCAGAAACGACTTAAAAGTAAAGTCTGATTACAAAGTTGAAGAGGGTGAGTTCTATAAGTCTACTGTAGACAGTGGAATGAAATTGCTTGAGCAATACAAAGAGTCAAAGCATGGCAAAGTGGATAAGGTACCGAAATCTTTTATACCTGACAAGCTTTCTAACTACGACAAACAGCTTGAAAAAGTCTGGAAGTCTGGCGAATTCTCACAGAAAGCAAAAGAGGACTTCACTGTAGGAATTGCAAAGATCGGGCAGAGTAGATTCACACAAGAAACTAAGGATGGATACTCAGCATACCTACGCGATCTCGAAGCACGCAAGGCAGACCTTGGCAACAAGATATACGGACGAGGGATTCGGCCTGTACTGCAATCTGCGGCTCAGGGAGTAGAGTCTCTTATTGCACCGGCAAGGCTTGCGATACAAGGTGAGCAAACTGGAATGGCTTATCAAGAAGCCGCACAGTTAGCCGCCTATGTTGATCCTGAGAATACATTCTCTAAGTATACACATATGATAGCCGCTAATGCCGCACCTATGGGAGCTGCACTTGGAGCCGCTATGATACCTGCTGTTGGCCCTGCTTTAAGCGGAGCAGTAATGGGTCTTCCTGCTGGAACTGACACTCTATACGAACTTAGACGCCGAGGTGTCGATAAGGACACTGCTTATACGGTAGCAGGGTTTACTGCTCTTGGTACTGCAGCGACCGAGATGTTTATCGGTAAGGCTTTGAGCAAGGTTCCAGTAGTCGGGAAACTCCTTCCAGACGAAGGGGCAAGAAGTCCTCGCATAAAGAAGATTATCGGATCACTCGGAAGAAAAGGGAAACTCTCAGACGTAGTTGACCAGCAAGTTGCAGGTAAAATAACATCTAAAGAGCTATCCGAAGTATTGGCAAAAGCACTGTCTGATACTTCACGGCTAGGTCTTCTTAAGGACATCGGCCAGGCCACTACAGCTGAAGCATTTACTGGTGGTATTGAAGAATGGCTACAGCAGGGTATGCAGATGGGCCTGACTGAACTTGGGTTGAAGCATGAAGGCTTAGAGGGTATCCTCCCAAAGAATGAAGATGGTTCATACAATGTAAGTGAAATCCTAGGGGAAATGAATGAGGCATTCAAGGCTGGCATGATACTTGAAGGGATGTACGGTGCTGGCGGTATAGCTATGGGTGCAAAAGGTCGATGGAGCAATGCAAAGCAGATTGAATCGACAAAGAACTATATCCGGTCAACAGCAAACCAGATGCTCTACAACGAAAAGACTCGAAAGGTCCGTCCTTATGGTCATGCTGGAAACCAAGAAACATTAAATACTATCGCTCCGATCTTGGAAGACGCTGGGTATGCACAAACAAGCATAAACCAATTCTCTGAAGAATCGCTCGATTTCATTGCTCGCAGGACTATGGTTCAGCGGATGGCATCGGATAAGGGTGGGGTGTCAGAGAAGCAGGGTCTATTCAATCTTGACAAAGCAATGGTTGATTCAATCGATGCATTAATGTCGGATCCAGTACAAGCTTTCCTCATTGACAATGGAAAAAATACGACTATCAGCGAGATAGTTCCTGGCAAGGCTTACACAATGAAGTCTGGCGATACAGAACTAGTTGTCGCTAAATCTGAGGATGCACTGGTAGACGGTGCCGGTAATCAGGTTGCCGCTCGATACCGGTCTGGTGCGGATGCTGATACTGTAGAGGTAAGCCCTGAACTTTGGGCAAAGCTTGAGAAGAAGGGTCTTGGTCAGGACTTAGTTGCTCTAAATCATTACCTTGGCTCTACAATGGCACATGAGCTTTCACATGCTCTAATCCAGAACGCTCCCGGAGATGTTGGTGATGCTATCCTTGGCATGTACGACAAGGGCGTAACAATGTCACCGGAAGAGATACAGGCTTGGAAAGAACGTGATGCTGACAAGGTGGCACTCGATCCATCCGAAGAGGGGTCAATGTACCCCGAAGAAGCTGAGTATCGCACACAGCAGGCAGAACAGGCTCGTATAGACAAGCTGGAAGCACCTTCTCGGGCGATAGAACAGAGAATGGCACAAAGAGGTGGGTTGGTCGGAGATACTTACGCAAGGATCGATGTCGCAGTCCGCGGCAAGCGTGCGTCTGAATCAAGCAAGAAGCGTAACCTTGAGAGGCAGACTATTCAATCTGCTCGTACTGGGAGTACTGTTCAGCTTTCGCATCTTGGCGTGGCCGGTCCCAGAATTGGAAGGACGAAGTCTACTTCAGATCAACCATTGCCGACAGTGCAAAGGATTGGTGGTAAACCACAGCTAACCGGAGAACAACAGGCCGCTGCGTCCGAGACTGCCAAGGCAGAGTTCGATAAGACATACCCGGCTCTTGTCAAGAAGGCTAAAGGATATGTCGAGAACTATTCAAAAGCAAAGAACCTCAATAACCTTGAACGCATCATGCTTGAGAAGTTCATGGAAGACCGTATGCAGAAAGCGATCAATAATGAATCTGTATACAATGCAAAGAACGAAACAGAAAAGCGGATGGTCGAAACTCACAAGAAAGCACTGGTCGAGATGAAGGGTATCGCTCAGACTATGCCGAGCTTGCTGAAAACATACATGTCTGACGAGAATGTAAAGAAACGTGAAACTCGGAAGGCTGGTGTTAAGAAACTTCAAGACCTTGTGAAGTTCACAACCAAGGGAGAGCTTGGGCAGGTTCCGTTCGATGCTACTATCCAGAAGCAATACGATGAATACATGGCTAGAGCGGTCCCGGAAACCAGTTCCGGCGATACTCAGGCAAGCTACAAAGAAGATCCATTCGTACAAAGAGTTCGTTCAAGCGTTGCAGGAAATGCAGAGCTTATCAATACTGCCTCTGATGCAGTAGAAAAAGCAAACGCAAAAGCGATGATTCAAAAGAACAGAGCCGAGAGCACTGCCAAGATCGAACCATTCGACGAACTGGCTGGTAAGGCATACGCTGAATCACTGGCAACAGGAAACGATTCGATCAGGCTTGTCGGTAAACCAATCAGTACGAAGTCCGCGAAAGACCTCGCTAAGATTGCTCCGGGAGAGCATCTACGTCCAACAGCGTTTAGCATGGAAGGTCAATTGAGTCAACAGGTATACGAGGGAGTCCTCCTGCCACTGACAGAGCAGTCCTATATCGATATGGGGCTTGGCTTCAAGAATCGTTCAGAGATTGGACCGGATGGATATGTAGATATCCTAAGGGTCGGCAGGATGGAGTTTGACCTTGATACTCCACAGGATAGACGTACTATCCGGCAGATGACAGAGCTTCTTGGTCCAGCATGGGCTGTTCAGGCAGAAGCCAATATGAACACTCAGCTTGAGCAGGATATATCAGACGTATACGACAGACTACAGGCAGGGATGCTTAAACCGATCGGTGGACGCGAAGCAATGCAACTTCCAGAACGTGCGGCACTTCATGCTTTATACACATTTGGCGGTGGAGACATTAAGAAGTCCGCTGCCAAGAAGGGGGATAAACGGAATGTTAAGATTAAGAGACTCCTACCCGTTGGTACAACAGGAGCCCAGTTTGCTGACTATTCAACCATCATGGCCGATTCTATTGTTGACTTCTTTATTGAGTCTGGCCTTGAATCAGACGGCTCCGATGTAATGTATTCTTTGTTGCCTGGGCAGGATGCTTTTCAGGATATCGAGCAGACTCTTGCAGAAGAACAGGTTTCGCAAGAGATCAGCGGAGTTACTGCCGGTCGTGCTGACATCAAGAGCATTGTTGACACTTCATTGTCTGCTGAGGCCGCGACCCGGGAATTCATACGCGAACTTGGAGAGCTTCTAACCGCAGACTTGCCAAAGCATGATATCCAGCAACGTGTGGGGTATGATGTAAACCTTGGAGTTGTTGCAAGCCAAGCAGCAACGGTTGCCAGAGCAATGAATAACCTTGCTCCTGCACATGGCGGGCTAGTCAATAAGATTGCAACAGCTTCTCGCATGGACGCTGAGCAGACTATCGGAGAACTGTTATCGCGTAAACTTGATAAATACTCAGATGCAAAGGATCTGGTTGAAGATGGATACAAAGGGCAGGCATACGCAAATACGCTCGGAGTAACCCGGTCATCGGTGAAAGACCTGCTTAAGAGCCTTCAGACAGAAGGTATGGCCGGCACATTCCTGACGAGCATTGAAAAGGGCAGTGATATCGATGTGAAACGCCAGAACCTCCGAGATATGTATGACCTTATGAATGACTTATCTTACGATATCAGCACAAACGATACTGCATATATCGAGATGATGGACAAGTATCTCCAACAGGACCCGGACGCTGTATTGCTCCAAAAGGGTATCGATCGTGTTCAGGCTCAGATTATCGCTCATAAGGACGGTCTGAACATGTCGCTCGATAAGGTATCCGGTACAGAAGCCAAAGACACGGTTGCCGCAGCTATCTCGCATATCGACTTTGCCGATCAGTTGTTTGGCGTGTCTGGAATGCGTAAGATGAAAGCACAGATTGAAACCATGAAGCTTGAGAAGAGTTACATGGCCATATTCGGCATGGAACCTGAAACCAAGATGCGTCATATCGTCAAGAATGTATTCAAAGGCTCAGAGGACTCTAAACCTCGCGGGGCTGCAGGAGAATACTCTCTGGCTATGCAGTTTGCCGCTGATGCTATGAACTCGGAGAATCCAACCGAGACTATGGATGCTCAGCGAACTGCCATACAGACGACCATAGACAATCTGAATGCAAAGGCAACACTGACGACTGACGAGAACTTCGCTCTTGGTCAATATCAGAACTACCTCGCATCGATGGATAAGGTCGCAGAGATCGTCAATAGTGAAGGCGAATATGGACAGAAGCTTAATTCATGGCTGAAGACCGATTACAAACAGATGTCAGATGCATTCTATACAGATGTCGTATCTCAAAGCAAGTTTGCCGGCGAAAGGCAGAACTTCTACTCTCCAAGAACATTCATCCAGGAGATGACAGAAGAAACGCCTGAGTTCATGATGAGCCAGATTACAGGCAGAATGCTTGAACGTAAATACGACACCCTTGCAGGTCATCTAACAAACGGAAAAGTTCTCAAGTTTGATAACTTCCTTATCAATGCACTTGAGGCACAGAATCAGTCGATCGAAGCATTGAGTAACCAGCAGATGATAAGTGCTAACCTGTTCGATGGATTCTTTAGCCTGAAACCGCAGACAGGGTATTCGGTATTGAAACCTGCCGGAAGCAAGCTATACGCTCTGAAAGTAACCGTCAACGGTGAGATTAAGGGCAGAGCAAAGGACTTTGATGCAGCGAAAGAGTTTGCTGCAGGGTATAAAGATGCAAAGATCGAGGGCGAATACCATGACGTATACGCTCCGAACGAAATAGCGACCTACTTCAACAAGATCACGGCGACGTCGCCACTCCGAAGCAATAAATTTCTCATGGGGCTTATGAGCCTTAACGCTAAGCTGAAAGCGATTCGAATTAACTTCGGTATGTTTCATCGTCGTGGTCTTTTATGGTCTGCTATCATGGCCGGGGAACTTAACCCTGACTATAAAGACCAGAAGGGCATTGTCAACAAGCTTAAGAGCAGGTTTGATTACCAGAACCGACGTGAAGCTGGAATGGACATGATAAAGGAGTTCTCGCCTGAGATGATGGCATTGAACTATTACGGCATGACATTGTTCCAGATTCAGGATATCGGCAAGGAAAACCTACAGAACAAGACTCGTATTGAAAAGTTCATGTCTGGCGGTAAGCGTGGTGAAGCTACCAAAATAACCGGCAAGGGTGCGAAAGCGTTCGAGGATATGACCTCGCGACTGCAGGGTGAACTGTTCGGGATGTTTGGATCAAGCCTGAAGACTGCTACGGCATTCAATGAGCTGGTCGCACTGACAGAGAAGAATCAGGAACAGATAACGAAAGAGAAACAGGAAAGTCAGAAAACCAATACTCTTTCAAAACATGCATTAGCATACAATAAGGTTTTCGGAGAAGCTTCGGTCGAATTCAAAGATTACTACTCTGCGAAAGAGGAAGAGATCTACCGGGTTGTCGCTGGAATGGCAAATGCTGACTTTGGTGGTTTGCATATGGGAAGGCTTGGGGTATCTAAGGGAGCACAGGACGTAATGCGGATGCTCTTGCTCGGGCCTGACTGGACATATTCGAATATCATATCTGCCATGAAAGCTTTGCCAGGCACAGGTAAGTCCGGAAATATTAGCGGTGTTGGGACAAACTTCGCTGGCACCGAACTTGAGAAGAAGGTTTATCAAGCGTTCTGGCTGAGAATCCTCGGAAGAAGTCTTGCTATTGCTACCGCGATCAACCTGCTTATGGCCGGCATCGATGACGAGTCTGCTATCGAACGGTTCACGAAAGCAAAGAAGCGTGGGAAATTTAACGTACTCAAAGCTGATATCAGTCCAATGATACACTTGCTTGGTGGTGATCGGGAGACAGACCACTATCTGAACACTCTCGGTCACTTCTTGGACCCTGCTAAGATTGCTCTTGATCCGATACGGATGGCATATCATAAGAGTTCTACGGTTGCAAAGCCGGTTGCAGACCTTATCAGCGGTACACGGTACGATATGAAACGTCCGACCAAGATAAGCAAGATTGGCTCTGAGGGTCTTTATTCTTGGAAGAGTGGGAAACGTGGGCCTTTGTCGCCTGCCGAACTACCGTCCTTTGCTTTGTGGCAGGCAATGCAGCTTCTACCGATTCAAGCAAAGAACGTGTTCGATCTAATGGGTGGGGAACAGAATGTTATAACAGGTTTGATGACTACTGGTGCTGGATTGGATGTATCACGCACATATGCACGATAATTGCAGTCTGCCTTACTGCGTCAGAAGCCTCGGACCTAATCCTGCCGGGGCTTCACTTTCTTTGTATGAACACCGTCATCGACTGATTCAAAGTGCTTATCCGGATGATTCCCGAACTCGAACTCAAGAAGACACATATTTGCCGCATCTACAAGATGTTCAGTGTTTCCGTCCTCAAGATACCGATCGATACGGTTCTTTGCTTCAGTTGCAGTGTCGTACATCCAAGGCGTGCTACGCTTCTCTGAGAAGGGCTGATACCTGAAAGACCCCATAACCAGCCGATTCCGCATGAGATACTCAAACTGCGGACTCCATTCAGATTCATAAAGGTCATCGAGGGTGATTCGTTCTACTCCTGCAGCAAGCAGAAGTCTTTTTCTCATTATATCATGGGTTGATTTCATTTTAGTGGCTCCTTATGATATCCCTTAATCCATTATTGCTTCAAAACTCCGTGCACGGTTAAACTCTGGCTTATCGAACCGATTGTATGTGGTCGTTTCGATGTTCCGGTTGCCGATCCTTGCCGAGTTTTTCTTTCTTCTTTCGACTGGAATGCCAATCTCAAGTGCTATTTCATGGATCATACACATCATATCATACGAACGATAAACATTTTGGCATGGAATAACGATATCTTTCCCAGGATCGATAGATTTGAATACGATCCTTACTGCCAGTGAGAGGGAATGTCCGGCCCTACGCCCTCTTGTTTTGCCTGCAAGTACATCGCATACTTGTTGGAAGTTGATTTTCATAATAATCCCTTTATATAATAATATAAGTGTTAATTGTAATATACAGTGTGTTTGCAAGGCATGCTTGTACCGTAAGGGGTAGTTGTTGTCCAGGTAATGGAAAATAAGCAACAATCCCCCTACTGTGAAGTAGAGAGATGTAAGAGCTTATTGTCCAGTTTAAAGGAGCCAATGAAGTTTCCAACCCCGTTCTGTGCTCGTCGTTGTGCCCACAGAACTAAGCGACGACCTTGTGTAGCAGTGCGGGTGTGACCCACAAGGTTTTGTACATATTAGAGTTTAACCGGCACTCATTGGATTACTTTCCGCCTGTTCCGCATGTTTCATAACCGTAATGGTGCAGAAGACCACTCTGAATCAATTGTCTACGGGCATGAAAAAAGCCCCGTGTGTTAAGCCATCTGGAAATGGTGTGTCACGGAGCTTTATAATATTTGTATTTTCCAGATACACTTAACAAAAGAAAGTATACCACGGAATACAAGAATGTCAATATTTAATTTTATTTATTCTACAGGAGGCAGATAGATATCCCTGAATACCTGATCTATGTACCGTTCGAATTCTTCAATATCCATCGTATCCACCTAAAAAGAAAAGATATGCCGGTCTATGGAGTTGAAACCGACATATCAAAAGGAACCATCATCGCTGACGTTTTTCCCGACCTTCAGCTGCGGGCCCCTGCTACAGAGCAAGGGAATGGCAAAGAGAGCCAGTCACGGTCACTTAATGCCGAGGGGTGGACTCGAACCACCGACCTGTTCGGAGTGGGTAATGAATCCTCTCCAACCGCTCTAACCAGCTGAGCTACCAAGGCAACACTATTAACTTGTAAGCTGTTTCTTACTGCCCATATTCTACCACAAATCAGCATGAATGCAACCATGAACTAAAGATACCCACAAAATACCAAGAATTACCCATCCGATACGGGCCGATCTGAGCCGTTTTTGACCCTGACCCTGTCATTGTACCAATCTTGGGAGTTTTGCCTCTCACCGGGCATATAGACGTGCTGTTCGTAAAGATACCACCAACCACACCTGACCATAGTAACCAAGATACATGAATTTCTCACCAATCCCATAAAAATCACCACCCCAAACATAAATACAGGCCAGATTGCATAGGATTACACAACTTCCAGATTCCCACAAAATCAACACTTTGCAAGAACTCCCCAAAAACCACCCAAATTCCAACCAAAATCCCGGAAAATCAACTTTTTAAAATCATGCCTTAAGGTATCAAAAACAAAGATTTCTTTACTTTTCCTGTATACAGCGACACCCTCATACAAAAACAACCAAAACCCGGCAATTCTCGGCATGAGGAAACCCCATTTCTAGCCCAAAAACGCAGATTCTCCATTCCCCCAAAAATATCATCCATGATATGAAACCTCCAATACAAGAAACATAGAATCAAAATCCCCCATATTTAAGAGCAAGAGCGGCTTACATCTAACACAGGCTAAGGTACCGGTCTTTATATAGCTTTCGGTATATGGAGTCTAACTAAGGCGGGGGCCTTTGACTTGGTTCTGTTGTGTTAACTATTATATCTTATTCTTGAAAGGAATAGAACAATGAACACAATGAACAGCGATAACTATGTAGGTGTGAACGTATTCGGAGCACAGGTTGGACTACAGGTCAGTGGACTAGACAAGCCTGTAAAGGTCGTAGCACGCTCTCTAAAGGGCATTCTAGGGCTATCCAAGAAGAACGTCAACAAGCTAGCAAAGGGCATCGTAGCACGGACTGAGTAACACAGAGAGTAGAGAGGGAGACTAACAATCTCCTTCTCTTTTTTTCTTATTTAAACAAATAATCTACTAATACCGCTTATCAAGATGAGATAAGAAGGTAAACTACTTTGGCTATTTTGGTTGGAAGGGAGTGTAACATGTATCGTATAGTTTGTATTGTATTGGTTGTCTTGATAGTGTTGTATGGTGTATATGTTATGTTCTTGTAGCATAGTATACCAATACAGTCATGTGTCACAGGATGTGGCCGTGCAAGAGGTCATAATTGCTAGTCATTAAGCCTGTCTAATTTGCTGGCGTTTGACTTAGTATTATAATGTGTTTTATTTATTACTATTGCTGGATGGCAACTAAGCTGTCCAGCGTTTATTTTAACGTCCCACTGGGACACAAAGGAGCCTATCATGGCAAGAACAACGAACAATAACAGTCGTAAGGTATCAACAGGTAACGGAACCAAGCAGAATGAGTTCAGAGTGGACGAATGCAAGCGTGTTAAGGCCGCGACATGGCTGAACGCTGGTGAGAAGGGTAATTACCACTCAGTGCAGCTTCAGAAGGGTTACAAGCCCCAGGGAAGCAAGAAGTACAACAACATGAGTATTACGTTCCTCAGTCGTCTTGAGGTTCAGGCAGCGATTGCATGTCTTCAGGGTGCTCTTGAGTCTCTTCCTGAGCAGACACAACAGAATGCGGGTTCTAATGCGGAATACACAAGTGTTTCTATTGGCTCGTAGCTTTCAGTTATGGTAGGGTGATCTCCACGGAGGTCATTCTGCCTTTTTTTATGGACGAATAGCGATTTTTACTACTAATGGAGAATATTATGAAATGGTTAAAGCCACACGAAGTTGAAGTTGCAGGTTGGTATTGGTTTCAGGCAGAAGACAGAAATGATACTATTTTGATTGGCTTAGAACTAACACAAGGACCGTCAGGGGAAGAATATTTTTGTTGTATAAAGTCATGGGACATGGAATGCGGTTGGGCATTTGACAAGAACAACCCAGAGGATATATTTGAAGTCGCTGCAGGCGATAGATTTAGTTTAATTGAAAAACCAACACGAAAGGAATGAATTATGAGTAAATACAAAGGAAGGTACAATGGAAAGTCTTAACTTCACTCAGTTTTGTGTCAAACAAGGATATGCAAGCAACTATGACATTCTAAATCACTCATTGATATCTCCAAATGGAAAGATATCTAAGAGAGCCAAAGATTTAGAGCTTAAAGCAATGAGTGGTCGTATCGAAGAGAACGTACAGGCACACGCTGAATACGAGGCTTTAGTGTTAAGTGGTGCCATTGTTGACCCAAGCGGAGATTACACCCGCATGGCCATCGTACGGGCCTTAAACGGAAAGGTACAAGCGGAGATAGACGGAATAAACAATTCTATTAAGTATATCAACGGGCTTGGCAAGATGTCGCACACTAAAGCCGGTAGACTCAAGAAAGGATACCAAAGAACCATAACAGAGTATGAAAGCAGAATCAAAGCTTTAAAGCTAAAGTTTATACCTGAACTGCTTGCTGATTCCTCTACTTCGTAGGCCTTTGACTCTGTATTATTACGTTATTAACTATTATTATTATTTTATTTTGGAAGGAAAGAACAATGTATGAAACATATCTAATAATGAGAGCATTAGTATTCTGTATCGGACTGCCATGCTTAGCCCTGTGGCTGCTGTGCGTCCGTAAGCCAAGACCCAAGCCATTGAGCAGACGTAGGGAGAAAGTGGACTCACGCCGCACCTACGCAGTCACAAAGAGACATGGAGGCAGACGCATCGTAGCGATCAGCTTCCCAGAGAAAGAATCAACCGTATCTAATAAGGTTTAACAACGAAAGGCAGGCAAGTATGAAGAATGTAACAGTAGAGATGATAGCGATTGACAAGATTGACGTTAAAACTAACCCAAGAGAGATCAAGAAGAAAGATGTTAAAGAACTCGCTGCCAGTATCAAGCGTGTTGGTGTAACAGTTCCGATCGCTGTAAGAATAATGGGACAAAGCGGTGGATATACCCTTGTCTGCGGTGGACGTAGGACGGAAGCATCGAAACAGGCTGGACTCACTGAGATTCCTGCATTAGTGTATCCAATCGATACGCCAGAATCAGAGATAGTGAATATCACTCACTTTGAGAACGCTTTCCGGAAAGAACTCAAACCGATGGACGAAGCACGCTCGGTCAAGAAGATATACGACGAATGTGGAAGCTACAAGGACACAGCGACAATCTTGGGTATCACTGCCCAGAAGGTTGCCTGTTGCGTTAATATCCTCACTGGACTGTCAAAGTCATGGACAAAGGAGTTCAAGAAGCGTGACTCTGATTACAAGCCAACACTTGCTCACATGGAAATACTTGCACGTTTCTCAGACGAGGTGCAGGAAAGACTGTATGAATACTTCGATGATGATAACTTCAACGACATGGACGACTTCAAGCGTGCCTGCGAGAAAGAACAGCAATGCTTATCAGAAGCAACATGGGATGTAGATGTATACTGCATCGAATGCGTGAAGCGTACCGATATACAAAAAGACCTATTCGGAGCGATCAAGAAAGGCAAACTCGGTGAATGCCTGGACAAAGAGTGCTGGAAGAAACAAGGCTCTGACCACATTGAACGACTTCTCACTGAATCAAGAGAGAAGAATGGAGAGGTTAAGTATGGATACGACGGATACCTCGGATACTACGAAGAGAAAGACATGCGAGAGAAGTATGGCAACTGTATCTCACTGTCGTCTACCGAAACATCCAAGAAAGTCGATGGATTCCCATTGTTTATCGTAGCCGGGAAACAGGTCGGTAAGACAATGTGGCGTAAGTTCCCTAAGAAAGCTGATGGTTCGACCACTGAAACAACAGCAGGCACAGGCGTTAAGACTCTATCAGAGCGACGTGACGGGCTTAACCGTAAAAGGTGGTCATTCGTTAACGCAACGCTCGTAAAGCTCCTCAGCGGCGACTGGGACGTATCACAGCTCAAATACGCAGACAAGGTAACAGCAGTGATGTATCTGGTGTCCTGTTTCGGAGTCAAAACATTCGCATCCAACAAGATCGAGGACATTGAGAAGACTCTGACTGCAAAGGAAGTACAGGCAGCAATGACCGACAAGCTGTTCGAGATGGTATCAGGAACATTCTTGTACGACCTTGAGTGGACAGGCGCAATCACTCAGATTCCGGACAGTATGATTAAAATGACCAAGCTGGTTGCTGATGTATTCCAGATTGAACTTAAGCCTTACGAAGAAGAAGCTAAGCGTACCTACAAAGAACCAAAATCATGGGCTAACCTTAAAGCAGATGGGACTCCAAAATAATGCTTGATATCACTAAAAAATATCGAACACGAAATGGATGGGAAGTTGAAGGGCTTCATATAAAAACACACAATTCTTGTAATAGACCAGTTACTTTTCCAATAAAAGGGACTATTGTAAAGAAAAAGGTATATCGCAAGTTACATTATTGCATATGGACAGCGTATGGGCATTTCTCCGCTTCAGGATTTGAGCATAAGCATGATTTAATTGAAATCTAACATTTAACACAAAGGAAATTAACAATGAGAAATTCACAAACAACAAACAAAGTAGACCTAAGAGACAACATCGAAGATCACTGCAATCAATGCTCGCATGTCAACACATCAATGTGCAATGGATGTTTCTTTGCATCAGTAGACTTCACAGACGAGAAGCTTGGCGGTAAAG
>Ga0208299_1001719_pt1 | contig 15776 bp, 3 predicted proteins | sample 15_taG_FD_184089 | JGI IMG/M metagenome (GOLD analysis project Ga0208299, IMG submission 184089) | Marine viral communities from the Subarctic Pacific Ocean - 15_ETSP_OMZ_AT15312 metaG (SPAdes) (version 2) | ecosystem: Environmental > Aquatic > Marine > Oceanic | place: Pacific Ocean | collected...
TATCACTGGGTGAATCTGGCGCTGCAGGGGATGATTGTCCACCCACAAAGGCTGTAGATCCTGTGGTAAAGATCGAACGGTTCGTGGTGCTAGAGAAGAATGTTGGCCCAGAATCTCCACCGCCGCCGCCTGTTGAAGAAATAGTAATCTGTCCGTTTGAGGCTGACGTTATTGTGACGTTGGACCCTGCAGCGAGATAAGACGTTCCTCCTGTTAGGCGTGTGAGTGACCCAGATAACCCAGAATTGAATTTAGTGGCTCCTGTGAATGTCGACCCGGATATCGTTGCGACGACGCTATCGTGTACACTCAGGGTTACTGTGGATCCCGCACCGGCGTCAGTAACATTGATCCCAGAGCCTGGGGTTAAAACTCTTTCTGCGCTTAGGGAGCCAGTTGCGGACATCACAACATAAGATGCTGCTCCGTCTCCTCCTCCGCCTGACCCGCCGCCGATGGATGCTGAGAGATAATCACCGATATAAATAAATCCCTTGGCGTACGCTGGTATTTTTCCAGAATCATAGTCTTGCAAGAATAAGATTCCATTGTAGTAATCAAAGGTCCAGTCGACTTCATCAAGAAGAGGAATCTCATCTCCGATCTCGTTTGCATTTCCGGAGTCGGCTTCATAAATCTTAAGGATGTAAGGATTGGGAGATTCTTGCGAGAAGTTGGGCGGAATAAGCTGGAGCCTTCCGAGAGACTCGTGAACAAGACTTCCGTCTGTAAAGGGAGATGATCCCTTCTTGGGATTGCTTGACAAAGCTTCATAGTTACCGGTAAGGAAAAGCTTGTAACCGTGCGGACCTGCACTTTGACTTCCGTCTCCGCCGCCGCCTGTTGCAGAATCTGCATCGTAAGTAGTTCCTGTAATAACAGCAACAGTGAAAACAACGTATTCAGCAGTGCTTCCATAGATCTGGTAATCTATTCTCGAACCAGAAGTCGGAACATTTTGTCCAAAGATGGTCTGCGTTCCGACCTGGATATTAGATCCGATTACCTCCTGGGCATCAGACTTGATATTAGAGGTGTTCGCTCGGCCCGAAAGCTTCTTAAAAGCGTATTGTACCCCTGTTCTGTCTGTCTTGCCTGCCATCTTATATCCTAGGTATACGACACTTGAATTCGAGTCACAGTCCCTGTAAAGTCTTTATCTGCAACTACTCTTATTATAACATATTGCGGAGATGACGCAGTTCCATCAAGGGTTTGCCCATTAAAGGTGCAAAGATTTGAAGCTCCTGACCCATCAACATCATCATCCAAGTCTCCGCTAAGTCCGCCGTCGCCATCAGATACAGGGCCTGCTCCCGGAGAGGGTTTTGCAAGATCTAAGTAACCTGTCTTGCTCGGTATCTTGACATCGCAATGAATGTTTTTATTTGCTCCTAAGCTCCCAGAATTCGCCCCTGATCTTCCTACTAGCGTTGCATCCCCATAAAGGGTTATAGTAATTTGAGGTGCATCAGAGGTAGTATTATTCTTAAAGTATCTCTCGTATTCTCTGTGACTTATTCCTAGCGAGCTATAGTTTGGATTACCCTCTGGGGCTTGTAGAGATCCACCATCATCGGAAGATCTGTAGTCTCCTCCAAGAACCCCTGAAATCGGTGATATTATCTGATCGTTGTAAACGAGCATTCCAGCGTAATGCCCTAGATCAGAAGCGTTGTTCATTGAAGCAGAAGGTTGCCACTCAGCTAGATCTGCAATAACTGAATTTTGGGTGCTGTACGATCCTGATTTGATCCTGTACTTCTCGCTGGTGAAATACTCGTTATTATTTAAGTCAGAAGTGTTGGAGCTTGTAAATACTAAGAAGACGCCCTTAGCTAGACCAGAGCTAGTAACATCACTTTTTAAGGGGTGTTTAACTCTAACAGTTCCCGTAACAGAATACGCGGTTGTGCCATACGGGCCAGGGAGAGATTCACTTCGACTGAATGATATTGAGTGCGTGACGAAAATCGGCAGGGTTTCAGAGTTTGAAACGCCTGTTTCGAGGGATGCAAGAGTAGAGTTGTCCCCAGAGTCGATCTGGTTGGTGACACCCGAACCTGTTATCATAATGCTGTTGATAGTGAGATTAGTTTCAGTCGGTGTTGTTACAGCTGTTGACAAAGCCGAGTACACGTTCTTGTATCCATTATCAGACTGGTATCTTATTGAAGAAGTGCAATTGACAAAGTATGCGATGCCACTTTGATAATACGGACTAGTTCCTGCAAAATTACCCATTGAAGCGCTGTTTATACTAAGGGCGTTACTATCGTTATCGTTAACCCACTCAACATAAGTTGTTTCTCTATCAGATCCTGTTACCGTGTGGACGACCCTAGCATAGTTCCATCCATTTCTCTGGTCGCTTGTTCCAACTCGATACTTAGCAGTCCTGTAAAGCTTAGTGTAATCTTCGACACCGTTGCTAAATTCCGCAGGTAAGAAAGTGCTTACATTGATAAACCCAGATCCATTACTTCCGGTTAGAACGGCAGTTCCAGATCCCGGGCTTCCCGTTCCTGTTGCTCCTGTAAGATAAAGCGTGTGGACTGTACTTCCGTTAACTTCAAGTCTAAGAGACCCTGTTCCTGCCTGGTCAAAAGAATTTGCAACATAATTGGGACTATCTGCTGCGACTTGTGGATTGAGGTCACCTTCAAAGATATTAGTTCCGTCAAAAGTACCTAGGCGGAAATTATTGCTGCTGGTCGCGACCTGATAAGTTCCATTGACATCAACAGCAGCTGCTAGGCCTGCAGAAGCTGCAACACTGGTATACCCCGATATTGCCTTTGATGATCCAAATGAAAGCTTGGATGTTACACCTACTTCCTCTGAGTCGATCCTTGAAAGCGTGGGTGCTGATTCTGTTGCACCTGTCCCAGCACCGAATGTTACTTCAATCTCATTTATATTTCCGGTCCAGGCTTCATCAGCCTCCACCCTCATTAGCAAATATTCGTTATTTGCAATTCCCTGTATTCCAAAATTAGCGTTATTACTAGCATTTAAGGAGCTATCAAATGATCCGTCAAGGCAACCATTGTTATCTTCATAGCTCCCAAAGCTAAAGGCAGAAGAAAGATCCATCCAGCCTGTAGAGCCAATTGACCCTGAAGCCATTTTTAAGAATATTCTCAACCTTGAAGAATTTAGAGATGTTGAAGGGCCTACTATAGTTCCGCTGCCACTGACTGCTATCTTTGCGGTATACTGTGTTGATCCAGTTTCGTTCTTAAAATGACGATAGAACGTGCGCTGACCTGAGACACCTGAATAGTTTGGGTTTCCTGCAGGAGCATACTGGATGCTTCCTCCGTCCGCAGTATTTCGGAAATCTCCGTTTAGAAGCGTATTGGTGGGTGAAAGAAGTGACGAAGAAAAGAATTGCAAGCCGTTGGTGTGCCCACCGTTACTAGCAGTCATAAATACTTCAGAGTCCCACACGTTAGAAGCATTAGTTACAGCTGCCTGATTAGCGTATGTACCTGAGATTACACGGTACGTCTCTTCTTGGAACTTCTCTCTCTGAGAAGTAGAGCTTCCTGAAAGACTGAAGAGTAAGATTCCATCAGTTACTGTATTGCCGGCATCTGATAAGTTCGCCTTAAAGGGATGAGTAACATTAACACCCGCTGTTACTGAGCTTGTGAGCATCGTCGTTGATGTGATGCTGCCTGCCCCTGTCAGGTGGAGAACTTTTGTGTGATCTTCGCCGCCGCCAATAGTGGGCTTCGCTTGTGAGGCAATTGAGCAGTTATGAGTTTCAAAAGAGATTGCTGTATTATCATAGACGTTTCTGTACGCATTTGAAACCGCGACTTTGTATCTAACGTTTCCAGAGATGTAGTATTCTACTCCTGAAAGATGTCGGCTGCCCGAAAGCTCCGGCGTGAGAGAATTAGAAGAAGCAGCTAACGCGTCAGAATTAGAATCATTTACCCACTCAATATAGTTGGTTGTAGACGTGGCACCATCAGCATAGTGAATAATCCGTGCATAGTTCCAGCCATTTCGCTGGCTATCGGGTGCTACCAAGAACCTTCCAGTTCGGTGCTGGAAGAATGTAAAGTCTGTTCCATCCTCTTTAACCGCTGATCCCGTGATAGATAAGTTCGTAAGTCCAGACCCGTTAGCATTCAAGTAAGTTCCCGACCCAGATCCTGGAGGGTCGATTCCACGGGTTGTAAGTCCCGTGGTACCGGATAGACTTGCCGTTGCGATTACTGTCCCATTTAACTCTAAGTGAACATAACCCTGCTCACCGCTTCCAAAACTTTGCGAGACATAATTGAGCTTTGTGCCAGAGAACCCGGCAGCGATGTCGTCATTCAAGACACCAGACATGCTCTGGGTAAGATTGTAGGCCGCTGTTCTTATGTTGTTGCTGCTTGTTGCAGCCTGGTACAATCCGTTGACATCTACTGCAGAGCCTACACCAGCAGAAGACCCAACATTAGTATAACCGCTTATGGAATTCGAGCTACCAAAAGATAAGTAAACTGCATCGCCTGTATTGAAAGAATTAACATCATCCAGGTTGGGTGCTGGGCTTGGTGCTAGCTCTTTAAGCACCTCGTTAATCTTATCAATTGCAACGCCCGTGTAGGTCTTGTTAGTAAAAGTAGTAAATAGACCGTCTTCATAGGTTCCATCTTCTGGTGTCCCGATGGTTCCTGATATCACGACTGTGTTGCTGCCCTCATCTGTAACAATTGCATTATCAAATGAGATCGTAGTTACGCCGGATACAGAAGGATCACCATCGTTCTCTTTTACTGTTATGGACCCGCCTCCACCCCCAGAGGACGCGATGGTTACTTGGCCGTTGGAAGAAGAAGTAATAGTTATGTTTGACCCTGCAGTCAAATAAGATGTCCCGTCGGTAAGTCGGGTCAATGAACCAGAGATCCCAAATGGAGCGCTTAAAGCTCCGCTTACAACTAAATCACCTCCGAAGACTGCTGATCCTGTATTTGCTGTGCCCTTGCTATCAATAGTGCCGCTCACGAAGAAGAAAACATCAGTTCCTATGCTTGTGGCAACATATGACGAACCTAATTGACCTCCAGCAAAGACCGCAGAGCCCGTGGTATTGATCTTTCCTGCAGCAGGAGATGTGAAAAAGCTAGTACCACTTCCTCCGCCGGCGGACGCAATTGTGATCTGGCCGTTTGAGGCAGAGGTTATTGTGACATTGGTACCCGCTACAAGATAGGAGGTTCCATCAGTGAGACGGGTAAGTGATCCCGATATTCCCGTGTCAAAAGAGCCTGTTCCCGTGACTCGAAGGTTGTCAGATATCTTGACACCGCCGGTGAATGCAGAGCCTGAGATCGTAGCTACTACAGAATCGTCGATATTGAGAGTTACATCACCTGAACTGCCTCCTCCTGTGAGGCCAGTGCCGGCAGTAACAGCGGTGATGTCACCTGCATTCCCTGCGATCGTAACAGAGCCATTTGAGGCAGAAGTGATAGTAATATTGCTTCCAGCTATGAGATACGACGAACCATCCGTGAGCCTTGTCAGTGAGCCAGAGAGGCCTGTGTCAAAAGAACCTGTACCTGTAACTCTGAGATTATCAGATATCTTGACACCGCCCGTAAATGCAGAGCCTGAGAGCGTAGCTACTACGCTGTCATTGATTGCAAGAGTTACTGTGTCACCTGTCGCTGATGTTTTTATCCCGGTGCCACCTGCAATATCGATCTTATGAGATGACGCTGTGGCAGTTCCTGAGTCTGTTTCTACCTGCTTCAAGACATTGTCACTTAGGCTGACATTGCCGCCGATGACCGTAAAGTCTGCAGCTGTAAATGATGCGACGCCCTTGTTAGAAGTAGAGGCATTCTCACCTGAGATTGTTACTGTAGAGCCTGCTGCAGATGTGTCTATGCCTTCGCCGCCTGCGAAAGTCAACGTATGGCTTGCTCCGTCTGCAGTACCTGAATCTGTAGACGCGGATTTCAGAACCTGGGTCGCTAAATGAAGTTCGTTTGATGCAAATGCGAAATCATCTGTGTTGATACTTTGTGAGATTGTAAGGTTTGCACCTGAACCACTATCTACTAGAGCAATTCCATTTCCTGCTGTCAGAACCCTTTCAGCGGTCAATGTTCCATTTGAGCTAAGCACAACATACTGGGCGTCTGTGGGTGCACCGCTGGTTGCAGCTGCAGTTAAATCAAACTCTGCACCTGAATCGTTTTTAAAGTAGAGCTTACTGTCCGAACTCTTTACAAAAACTTTCCCATATCCAGAAGTTGTCCCAGGAGATGAAGCCAACTCGTCGAAAGATATCGCGCCTTCTATCGTAATCTTCTCATTGGGTGATGAGGTTCCGACGCCTAACTGGCCAGTGTTGTCGATAGTCACGACCTCTGTGGAACCTGTTAGAAAATTAACGAGATCCCCTGTGCCATCCTGGGTTACTTTTAGAGTTGTCTGCGTATTGTTAGCGTTATCATCGTGAATATTAACCAGGGGATTTGATCCCGCTTCGGCTATATTTCTAGATACTTTTAAACCGTAACCAGATGAAATGTCCTGTTCAAGATGAGTTCCATACCCATGAATATAGGCAGCAGGGTTAGAAGTGGATTCTGCATCAACCTCGAGCGCGTAGTAGCCACCCGTCTCATCACTGTTGACAAAGACTCCGCCTATATTATCAGAATTAGAAACTTGAACTTCTATTTTTGCGCTGGGTGATGCAGTCCCAATACCTACCTTTTGGTCGTTAGTTATGGTCAGTGCCAGAGCAGGGTCGGCGCCATCTGCTGTAGAATTCTTAGTGTAGAACTGGAGGTTGCCCTGTGAGTAGTTTCCATCCCTGTTATGAATTATCGCGGCGCCAATATTATCAGCTGCAGTGTCTACAACAAATCCGATACCAACACTTTTATTAGTTGTCGTGCTACCATGCCTAAGCACAGCTTGGTAATCCGTAGGATCGTTAAGATCGTCATTGGGATCTACAGCATTTGAGACTTCTAGCTTGGCCTCAGGAGAAGTCGTACCTATCCCGACTAGGTCAGATGTAGTTGTCAGGTAAGCACTATTTGAAGACCGTGACCAGACGTTTGAAGATCCCCCGCCGCCTCCAGAGGATCCAGTCGTAAAGATTGCCTGTATGATGCTTCCAGAAGGAGGTGCTGAGGTGAAATCTACTTGATTATTAGCTTGATCATACGTGTAATCATTAGTCGTACCAGAGAGCCTTAAGATCCCGTTTATATACACAGCCATTGCGGCTGCATCAGTCGGAGTATTGGTAAGTGAAAAGTCTGTCGTTGTTCCGTTAGAGTCTGTGCTAAGCTCTTCCTTTACCAGAACTTCACTATCTTGGGCTATTCCCGTAATAGTAACTGACCCGTTGGACGAAGAACTAATGGTTATATTAGTTCCCGCTATAAGATAGCTAGTACCATCCGTTAATCTTGTCAAAGATCCGCTTAAGCCAAGCTCAGAAAATATGGCTCCGGATGTTACAAGATCCCCGCCGAAAGTACTGATTCCGAACTTGCTGTTAGACTTGGCATTAATAGATCCGGAAGAGAAAAAGCTTGTATCAGTTCCCGGCAGTTCACCAGAACCGACTCGGGCCGTAGCGGCACGAAAGTCAATGACGCTGATCTTTGTAGCGCCGATCGTTTCGATCTTTCCTGTCTTTGAGTTAACAAAGAATTTGGTAAAATCTGACAAGGATACCTCAAATCAAAATATTCTAGAACCCAAACGTGGTTTGTGTGAGATCGGGAAGAATACTTCCCTGGTTTAAGTCGCTAAGCATTGATTCAACTTGATTTTCCTCGCCTAGCTGACCGAAGCTTCCTGACGGGAATCGGGGGTCAGAATCAAAGTATGGTCTTTGGGATCTAGCGAAAGGATCAGTGTTGCAACCTCTTCCCCAGACTCCTCGAAGGTTATTTTTAGTAAGGGCTTTTATGTTTTCAAAATCTGTTTGGGTCAAGGGTAAGATTTCAGCGACTTCCCCTGTTGCAGAAACTTTCTTAAATTCTATGGACACAGCAGAAGCTAACTGCCCTGGAATGTCCTTTCTTTTTCCTTCATTGTCTCTGGGGTTAGGGCTTTCCATTTCAAACTTATACTTCTCAAATGCGCTGTACTGCCTTTGCTCAAACATATCCCGAGCTTGTCCGAACCTATCTCTCCGATAAACAGCGGAAGTAAATGTCGGTAGTGCACTTATGAGCCCGTACTTAAAGCCCCGGATCTCAGAGGCATGCCCGATCGAATAGTTTGCGTCATTACCTCTTTTAACGTTCTTTACTGCTTTGGGCAGATTATAATTAATGCTATCTCCGAAGCCAAAAAAGAACTTTAAGAACTGGGTTTTTTGATCCTTTAGAGCTCCATAAGTAGAAGAACTATTAAAGTCGAGAACGGTGTAAACTTTATTGCTACTATCCCCTGAATCCTGAGGTCCTGCTAAAACTGACAGCATGGTGGGCCCTGCTCTAAATTCAGGATTTTCTTCTAGTAGGCGAGAAGATAGCTTCACCGTAGGGCTGGAAGGCTCTGATACTCTCTCTACATTATTCCCACCGTATCGATCATCGAAAGGAAAAGAGAAGGGCCAAGTAGTGTCAGTTTGCGTGATGTATCCGCCTCCTGACGGGCTACCAAGCGCATAATATCCAATTTTCAGGTCTTTGGTACCCCCGCCAATTGAAGTACCTACTTCACTTGTAAATACCTGCCCATTTACTCTGGCAACAGTGTTCGGGTCCACGAACAGGGAATCCAAGTAGCGTTCATTCAGATCCACCAAGCGGACGCCCCTTAAAATAGAACCTGTGGTACCTGCTTGACCCCCGACGACGCTGTGAGGTACTAGGCTTAACCTTCCGGCGGCTACCGTGGGATTTCTAGACTGTATTCCCTTCACAGCGTAGTCACTGTAAGACCCTGAATAGGTTTGATAATACTCTACGTTAAACTGGTCGAGGCAGTACGGTGTGCTATCTGTAGCAGAACTTTGAACGTCCTCGTGGATGGCATCCGATGTCAAGTGCTGGTTGAGGCCCTGGTGGAACTCTCTTCCATCTCGAAGCATCGATCCGTATAGAACCACCTTTCCTTTTCCAGATCCTAATCGAAGCTTAAAGTCTGCAACGCTTCCCTCTCCTACATAAGGGTAGTTCGAGAGGTGGCTACTCGGCCACTTTTGATTTTGCCAGTAGAAGCTTAACTTGTCACCTGGCATGAGGAGGTAAGGGGCATCTTGCCGTACGCTTTCATAAGTCTCAAAAGCTATGCCGGACGTGGCGGAGTCAAACTTAATGATATTTAGTGCGCCTGATAATGCAGTGGAAGCATTTGCCCTAGCAAAGGACCTTCCTGACGCTAACAGCCCACCCTCTTCTGCAGCAGTCAAACCATTTCTGCCGCCGCCTTGCCAGGATAAGAACCTATACGAATCATTACCGTTTGAAAATCCTCCTCTGCCGCCGAGGGACAATCCTTTGTGGAACTGCAGCGTAGTAGCGTAGACAGGAGTATTTGCAGACATGCTTAATATGAAAGATCCTGTTATTTGATACATACCAGAGCCAGGTACTTTTCCAATAAGGTTAAGATCTCTCTTTCGAGATGCGTAAGCTGAACCTTCAAAAGTGTGGCTGATAGCTGTGATCCCTGCGGACACTATATCTTTCGGTACAGTGACTCTGCGCTGGACAAGCTTCTTCATCTGGTCCATATCGTAATTGGCAGGATCTGTGTTAGGTGTGTCTGTCTGGTTTGTACCACTATTGATAAAGCTTGTTGCAAAAGAGTTAAGAAGGTTCGCGTTCAAATGGTGGTTTAAGATGCCAAAACCAAAGTAAGTTGCTTCATTAACGGTATTTCCGACTGCACCAGGAAGAGCGCCACTGAACTCATAGACAACTTTCTCAACCATGAAGGGGTGTCTAATAACTGAGCCTACATCAAAAAGCTGAGAAGAAGTCGCGTTGAATTGAACTGCTGACGGGAATCCTGCGTAAGTAGTAGGATAGCCTTCTTGCAACCTTACCTTCGTGGGATCTGCGCTGGCAAAATAGGCCCCATTTCTTCCCGGGACGTGAGCCAAAAGAGACCCTGTAGCAACTACTGGGTGTAGATTGATATAGTCTACCGCGCTCCCTGTGATGTCACATCCTAACATCTCCCATTGCCTTAGATCAAAGTTGTAGTAAGCGAAACCTGATCCTATGGGAGAGACTGCAGATCCAGTTGACCAAAAGATATCTGAGTCGGTTGTTGGATTAAGATCAATCTCAATCTTTGTTTTTGACCACAAGGGGTTCGTAAAACCTTGCCCAACTATAGAAGGAAGTGTTCCCGTGGTCCAAAATTGATCATTGCTACCTATCTCATCTGCAGCAAAGTGTCCTACCTCAACATACGGAGTGAAATCGTCACCCGGCGTAAATCGAACCCGGGCGTCAGAGACACCTGGTATCACACTAGTAGCAGAACTAGTTAAAGCTAGATCAGGTAGTGAATTAGGGGCAACCACCAGAGATCCAGAGTACTGACTTCCCTGTCTAAGTTGCTGTCCTAGGGTTACTTGGGCACTTAGACCTGAATTTGTGCCTTGCTTTTGAAATCTTATCGCCGAGGTGTCGTCGAAAGAGGAGGAGTAGTGACCTGTCCTGGAATCACCGAGCCGATATGTTGTTGGGTATGATCCTGTAGCATTATCGATTGACTGCAAGTAGGGGCGTACTGGAAGTGAGGTGATACCAGTAGACCCTACGTAAACACGCTGCTTAGCAACATCTTTTATACCCTTTGAAGCATTGTAGAGCGCATTGATATCCTCTGCAGAGAGAACCTTTCCTGTCCAGATTGCGCCTTGCATGAACTCCATCGGTTGATTGTTCATGTTTTCTGCTATTCTAAGGTCGCCGGCTCCTGCCTCCATAGCAACATAAGTTCCAGTCTCACTGCATGAACCCGAAATAAACCTACCATCAAAGTAGAACTTACCTCTTCCAGTTTTGGTAAGTGCATTATTGTATGTGAAAGCTATGTGGTGCCAAGTATTCTCAGAAAATAATGCGCCCGGTGACGCCAAGAAGTTAAGAGCGGCGCTTGCAGAAACGTCAGAAAGAGAACCCGTGAGACCTCCATCATGATAAAAGATTTTATATTCATTAGGAGAGAGGCCGGTTCCTAAGCCTTTCTGGGCTAGCCCTACTGTAGAAGATGCACTGGTAATCTGAACCCAAGTCGATAAGCTGAATGAACTATCTGATGAGCCATCGCCGAATGAGAGGTCAGCTGCATCTTCCACATTTACATAGGCAGTAGATGACTTAGGAAATCGGACCGCGGAATTTACATTAGCTAGATTTAGAGAAGAGAAGGGTGTAGTAAGTGCAGTCTGGTTTTGACCGCCTCCACCCGAGCCTCCTGAATCTTGGTATTCCACAGAGTGACCGACGCCGGAAGCATCTTCAGCAGTAGTGGGCACAGCAGCTTTTGTGGCTGCACGAGCCCATAGAATTAAGTGCTCAGTAGGGTCTCCTGAAGAGAAGTATACGCTACCGCTCACTGACGTGAACTTCTTCTTTAGGTCGTACTTGAGCAGTCTTTCTGGTCTCTTCTTAGGCATCTCTTCTCAGGCCTCCAAACGCGATGGAGTCCACGTTTAGTCCATTATTAGTAAATATAAATCCTGTTCGCGCGGATTTAAAACCGTCTGGGATTAGATCTTCTGTGGATCCTGACACATTGTTAAGCAAGGCAGTCTTAAAGTCAGCATCTAAATTAAGGCTATTTATCTGAGCCTTTGTAAACATTCTGCTCTCAAAATCTGTCTCATCGAAGGGTACTGGTCCGTAAGTCTCATTAAAGTATAATTTCTTTCCTAGCGCATGCCTTCTATTAGGGGCAAAAACTGTACCTGATGCTAGAGACATACTGGTAGGATTGCCTGTGATTCCAATACCTGCAACTCCGAATCCATCTACGAAAGGAGAATTGCCAAACACAGTCATTGGGATTAAGGGTTTAACCGTGCTTGTACCCTTCATATAGAAAGAATTTCCCTCCATGATATCCGCTTTGATTCCTGTTCGGGTATCAGATCCTATTGGATCAAGGGATCGAGAGAAAATCTTTGGATCAAATGCTGATCGGACGCTTGATAAAACTTCCGCAGTCCCGTTAAGGATGTTTCCTAGAATATATCGCTTATCTGCCTGTATAACTTCATACTCTAGATCGACAAATGATGAAGTTGCTATACTACCCTGAGCAAAAGCAAAGAGCCCTTCGGTTGCACCGATGTTTTCCATGTTTGGCTTCTCTATGAAGGGCCAAGCAAATTCTGAGAGCGTGGACTGCCCAAAAATATATTTTTCTTCAATGCCTGTATTCTTTGGATCAAAAGTTGGAAGTGCCGAAAGGGCGCGCTGATTATCTGTTAGTATTGAAACACCTTGACGATAAGGATCGATCTGGGCTGTGAAGCTCCCGGAGCCCTCCCCGATAACATAGGCATCAGAATGTGGGTTATATTTTTGATTTCCGGGCTCAACTCTAACGGGAAACTGGGCATGTGAACCCGTTACTTGGTTCTCTTTTGATGAATTATATTGGAATTTTGATGTATTTTTACCTGTCTTCATCAGAACTTGCTCGCTCTTCCTTCAATTAGCTGTAATAGATACTGGCCCTTAAGATCAGTCCTAAAGTCTTCGCCGATATACTGCCCATTATACTGGTACTGAACTTTGGCTCGCTCTAGACTGTGAGGCTCTATAACAAAGTTAACACCTAAGAAATTAGAATTTTTTGGAACGAGTTGTTCAAGCATGGTTCCAACAGATGTATCAAACCACCTAAAGAATTCTAAAAATTGCTTAAAGCTTACTTTTTCCTCTAGCTTGTTAAAGTAATTATCACGCAAAACCTGGAGTTGGGGATAATCAGCTGAAAACTGTAAATTGGCTCCGCCAAGAGCATCATCTATCTCGTCAAGCGTTCCAAACATAGTGACAATATCTTCGTTTAACGCAGACGTTACTGAGAAATCTATAGAGAACCTTGCGTCATCTTGGGGCTGATCGTTGGGAGGTATCTCATAAAGAGGAGCTTTTGCAGCGCTAAAATCAGTAATATTAGAAGAGCTTACAAAGCTTCGCGGTCGAATCTTGTTAGAGTTTTCAAGATCATCAAATGCGGGAGGAAGTGTAGTGAAGTTAACTTTCTCAAAATTAAACAGTGTCTTAGAAGATTCAAAAGCAGATCCTGTCCCGTGAATATTGTTTTGGGAGAAGTCTGTCAAGATAATCTGGCCGGAGGAATCTGATGCTGAGATTGGCTGGTCGATGGAAAGATCCATTCTTAACCTTTCAAAAGCACCTGTAATCACTGTATTGAAATTGAAATTCTTTCTAGGATCTTCAACACCCACAGAAGTTGGATTCCTTACGTGTTCTTTCCACTCAGGTTCGGTGAGAGCTTTTGACCAAAATCGGACCTGTGCGACTTCACCGCTGAAATTTGTTATCTGGGCCTGATCGTCAATATCAGGTCCGTTTAAGAATAAATTTGCAGATGTATCCAGTGATTGGGACCCGATAACAATGAACGATCCTGACGTGTTTAAAGATCCTGATTTTTGGAAGACTACTTTTGACGCAGTTCCCGTTGGATCTTCCTTGTAAAAAGAAGCTGTTGTATAAGATTCAAATATCCTACCTCCTTCTTGCTTGGCACATCTCAAGAAGTACGATGATGAAAGATGAGTTCCTGCCTGGTCATTTCTTATTCGGCCGAATGAAAGATTCCATTTTTTACCATCCATCACATCCGGCCCAGGAAGTGTTATCTCAAGCGGTCTCTTTGCGGCGGCAGTATAGGCATCTGTGGTAGCGCGGAGAAAGAGCTTGACGGAAGGAGACGCACCGGACATCACCAACAAGTTGGCGGCGACGCCTTGCTTGGTAGAAGGAGCTGTTGTTCCTGTTATGTGGATTCTGGCAGCTGACTGTGTAAGAGCAAAATTACCTGACACTGGAAATCTATATGTTCCCTCGTAAGACCAAGACCCAGATGTTAACAATCCGTCGGAGAGATCGTTGCTTACTCCGTGGTAGCCACCAAAGGTTGTATTTGGTTGAACAAATGTACCTACGGGCTCAGGAAAGCCTACCGACCTTCTCGATCCTGTCAAAAAGTCAGTTATCAATCTTGGGGATGTTGTTGTGAACCCCTGCGCATTGATGGACTCATTTCGGGTATTGTTCATTGACCCGCTCAAGTCTATAGAAGATTGCATGGTCGATCGATTAACTCTCATTTGACCAAAGCTAAATTTTTTGGGTCCGCCGTATTCTTTTATTCTAACTAAAATATCAGGATCCAGGCCAGTAGCTCTTAAGGCTGCCTTGACACTGTGGATTGTACCTTTCGAATTAACGATATCTCTAATGTTTACAAGGAATCTTCGAAGGATCTGATTCCTAATAGACTGTAGGCTTTCCTCTATGTTAGTATACGTTCCCTTTACATTTTCTCCGTGAAAGTACTGTTCTGCGGTCGCTTTTGTAAGGATGGGCGGAGGTTCAAAACCGTAATGATTCACAAGGAACATAATGAATGAGTCTGATAATCCCTCATCACTTGTGTATGCAGGATCTAGAACCTTAGAGAACTGGTCTGTGGATGTTTTAAGTTCATCAAAAAACTTGGCCCACACAAAAAGCATTGCAGTTAGAACCTGAGAGCTTCCTAGATCACCGGATCCTGGAATTGAAGATCCTGTGTACGGTAGTATAAGGTCGCCATCAGTTGTGTTCATGGCAAAGTAGTTTTTGCCCTCATCAAAATAGTGTGACGGAACAAGCCTTGTTATAAGGTTTGGATTCGCATTATCATATGTGCTAGCAGATGCCAGCAACTTTTCGTTAAGATCGATAACTTTTTCAAATTGCGGGAAAAGTACCGGATTGAATTTTCTTTCTTCAGACGAAAGAGCTGCCGGATAACTTGATGTAACCCTGTTATAAACTGTGTAGTTAGATACACGAGAATGCAGGGATTTTCCACTGCTATCTAAGACAATTGAATTATCTCCGAAGCTAGATGAGGGCTCATTAAACTTATAGTAAAGACGAAGCGGATCTGATGCGAATACATTTCTCTCTTGGTTAGACTTTAATTGATGCTCAGTTCTTGCTTCTTGAAAAATTCTCACTTCGTCCAAAGAGCCAGAGAATGTCCTGCTGGGGGTGAAGTTTGCGCTATCATGCAAGATTCCCTGGTGAATACTGCCGGTTCCAATAAAGAGAGATGAATTATTGAAGTCTATGGGCCCGAAAATCGCAGTATTGGAAGAAGTCCCAACAAGCTTAGAATTAAGATATAACTTTAACCTGCCCTCATCTTTAGATCTGTCGTAAACAGCAGCAATGTGACTAAATTCATTTTTAGGGATAGAAGCCGATACTATTAAGCTGGCAGACCCAGACCGTATTGCAAACATCACTTCTGCAGCAGTTGTAGATACACCAGATTTCATAGCCATCGTGTAGCCATTTGTGCTACCAGACACTTTTTGAAAAAGAACTTCATTCCCGTTAGCTAGAGGTGCAGGAAAAATCTGGGTTTCTACAGTATAGCTTTTCTCATCAAGTGCGAGCACGCTCTTTCCAGACCGATCTGATGAAAAATCGACAAAGTCGGCGCCTGAAAAGTCTTTTACCTCGATGTACGTCCCGGAATCTGAAGCTCCGGATGTAGATCCT
>Ga0208299_1001721_pt1 | contig 15774 bp, 9 predicted proteins | sample 15_taG_FD_184089 | JGI IMG/M metagenome (GOLD analysis project Ga0208299, IMG submission 184089) | Marine viral communities from the Subarctic Pacific Ocean - 15_ETSP_OMZ_AT15312 metaG (SPAdes) (version 2) | ecosystem: Environmental > Aquatic > Marine > Oceanic | place: Pacific Ocean | collected...
GGCAGTTGTGACGACAGGAGTGACTGCTATAGCACCCCCCGGAGATGCGTGGGAGTTTGCCGATGTCGATACCGGCGATTATGTAACAATAAGCGGAAATGATGCAGCATGGTTACATAAAGGTGCACCGTCGTGGCATTCTATTAAGAGAACTCAATTTATAGATCCAGGAGTAGACTTTTCTGTCCAACTTGATTTTGATAATTATGATCAAGGCTCGGGTTTCAGCGCCTTCGGGTTTCAGATTAAAACAACTAGTGGGGTTGCGAAAGCGGCTGTTTACAGAAATAGTAGTGGTCCCTGGCTTATTGGTCGTTATAACTATGCAACTACAACTTGGACTTCCGTTACGACCGGCACCGCAGTAACTTCTGGATCTATGAAAATAGCCAGAGAGTCCGGCAAGATAAAATTATATCGCTCATATGATCAAGTCAGTTTTGAATTAGTTCAAGAGTTTGATTCAAGTATCGATGGCTTCGACGGCGAATTATATATTTATCATGACATAACTAATCTGGATATTAATGTTTCCGGCTGGCAACGCAGTGATGAGAATCCTACCGTCGCAGTACTCAAACCAGCAGACGCAAACTTCAGCGATGTCACACTACTACTTTCAGCCGACTCAGACTTCACTGACTCTTCAACAAGCGGACATACAGTCACTGCCCACGGCAATGCAACAATCTCAACCTCGGAGAAAAAGTTTGGGGATTCTTCAATGTATTTTGATGGTACTGGTGATTATTTAACTATTCCTAACCATGCAGATTGGGATTTTGGAACTGGCAGCTATACAATTGACTGTTGGATAAAGACTTCTGCATCCGGCTGGATAGTATTTCAAGCCCACACTGATACTGGAATAAGATTTTGTGTTGGTAATAATGGTACTGGTACTCACCCTCAAGGAATACAAATAAATGAACAAGTATCTAATGCTGATGATTTCATAAATGGGTCAATAACAGTAACGGACAACCAGTGGCACCATGTTGCTGTAGTTAGAGATGGTGATACAAAAATATATGTTGATGGTATACTTGATGGTACTGGTAATTCAGGCAGAAATTTTGATAATGATAATGTTATGCACATTGGAACAAGGTCTAGTCTCTCTGATTATTTTACTGGTTACATAGATGAACTTCGTATTTCCAAAGGAATAGCCCGCTGGACAGAAAACTTCACAGTTCCAACAGCAGCACACCCACTTGCAACAACAATGCAAAACCCAAGTGCTTACACAGTCACTTACACAGCAACAGATGCATCAAGCAATGTTGCAACTGCAACCAGAACAGTAAACGTTGTAGTTCCAGACACAACAAACCCAGTGATCACCCTCACAGGAAACGCAACCGTAACTGTAGAAAACGGATCATCCTACACTGACGCTGGAGCTACCGCAACAGATGACACAGACGGCAACATCACAGCCAACATAGTCGTAAGCGGAGACACAGTTAATCCAAATGCAGATGGAGCATATACAATCCGCTACAATGTAAGTGATGCAGCAGGAAACGCAGCAACGGAGGTTACAAGAGTTGTAACTGTCGTTACTTCAACAAACTACGCAACACTATCTGATGGTGTTAACAAGTACAACTATATTGCAAATGCAGAAGTGGTTGGACTTTCAGCCCCGACAACATCAATCGGCTTAATTAAATCCTCTGCAAACGAGGCAGGTGTTCATATCGACTTAGATGAATATCTCCACAGCACAGCGGGAGTTACAGTTTGGATTAAAGACTTCTCAGACAACTGGACAGTCTGGGATGCGACTCCACAAGAGCACTTCCAACTCGCATGGCTCGATACTATTGAGTCTGTGTTCTTTCAACTAGGTTCAGCAAGTAGTCGAGACATCAGAATTATTAAGATTCAGAACGCAGTACGATACGATGCAGACAAAACAGACGCTGATGACACACCCGGAACATTCAAATCTGCTGGAGAAACACCAGTTGCTATCTCTGGAATTTATTCAGAACCAGTCGTACAATCAGCAGGACAAAACTGGGCCCAAGGAGAAGTTAAGATCTTTGTAACAGCAGCTTCGCGAAGTTCCCTCATCCAGCTTTGGACTTATTCTGGCAATGTGGCAACTCTTGCTAAGGCAACTGAATTTGAAATTGATGTCAGTGATGCCTCTCAAGCCTCTATTACAAAGCTGTCCGCCGGAACACAAGATGTGAAAGTCCGAATTATGGATTAAAACTTAAACCTATCATCATTTAAGGCGGGTTAATCCCGCCTTTTTTGTGTCTTTCTCCTCCTCAGACTCTACTTATATAGAAAGGAATCACCTGCATGAGTATTTTTCGCAAACACAAAACAGTGGCAGACAGATCAGCAGCCGACCGTGCGAGACATAAAAAGAAAATAGAGAAAGCGATTAAAGAAGGCATCAAAGATGTAGTCGCTGAAGAATCTATCATTGGACAAAACGGAAAGAAGAAGATAAAGATCCCAGTAAAGGGAATAAAAGAATATCGTTTTGTCTATGGAGATAACGAGCAAAACAAACAAGTTGGATCAGCCGGCGACAAATCAATTAAGAAAGGTCAGGGGCTGTCGCAACGAAGGAAACAAAAGAAAGGCACTAAGCCGGGAAAGCCAGGAAAAGAGTCGGGTGAAGAATATTATGAAGTAGAGGTTACGCTAGAAGAACTAGCAGATTATCTTTTCGCAGACTTGGAGCTTCCCGAGCTAGAGAAGAAGAAGTTTAAATTTATAACTGATGAAAAGTGGAAAAGAAAAGGATACAGATCAAAGGGAATACGTCCGAGACTCTCTAAAAAAGAAACCTTAAAGAAAAGAATTAGAAGGAAAAAAGCAGCAGAAAGAGTAGGCTCCCACGATCCAGATTCAGGAGATAGATTTCCCTTCCATGAAAGCGATTTAAAATATAAGCACATGAAGGTTGTCAAAGAAGAATCAAACATGGCAGTAATTTTCTTCTTGATGGACGTGTCGGGATCAATGACAAAAGAAAAGAAATATCTTGCAAGATCTTACTATTTTCTTCTATATCAGTTTCTCAGGCACAAATACGAGAATGTAGAGGTTGTATTTATTTCCCACACAACGGAAGCAAAAGAAGTCTTGGAAGACGATTTCTTTAAAGTTGGTAGCACTGGCGGCACAATGATGTCTTCTGCTTTTGAGTTGACAGATACAATTATCGAAAAGAGGTTCCACCCCAGTAATTGGAATGTTTATGTGTTTTACTCTGGCGATGGCGAGAACTGGCCACAAGATAACAAAAAGGCAGTTTCTTTAATTGAAAAAATCAAAAACACATCAAGAATGACGGTGTACACGGAAATAGATCCATATTGGACGCCACCAGAAAGGTTAAATATTGGAGCACACCTGGCACAACTTATAGGAGACACTTCATTCAAAGCACTTTGGGGCATATTGGATAGGTTCGTCGGAAGGCATTTTAAAAAAGTAAGAATTACAAATTCTAAGGATATTTGGCCAGCATTTAATAGGATATTCGGAGGAGAGAAGGATAGATAATGAGCTATACAGTAAAAGATTTAGACTATTGGGATAAGAAAATCAATGAGATTGCAAAAGAAAAATACAATCTTGATTGGTATCCTATTGAATATGAGATAATCGATTATCGAGAGATGCTTGGTGCAATGGCTTATGTCGGGCTCCCAGCACACTACAGACACTGGTCTTATGGAAAGGCATATGAGAGAACACATACTTCGTATAGCTTGGGTCAATCTGGTCTACCATACGAGATGGTTATTAATTCAGATCCCTCCATTGCTTATTTAATGTTGGAGAATCCACTAAGTACACATATTTTAACAATGGCACACGTTGTGGGGCACGTTCACTTCTTTAAAAATAATAGAATGTTTCAGCATACTGGTGCAGATAATGTTATTTCAAAATTTAAATCAGCAGCAAAAAGAGTACAATCGTATATTGAAAATCCAAATATTGGAATTGATAAGGTAGAGAAAATACTCGATGCAGCCCACTCTATTAAGTATCAGCAACCAAGAACACCGGGCATTACTCGTTTAACAAAGAAAGAGACAAGACAAAAATATATTAATCTTATTAATCGGGATATCACTGGAGAATATGACGATTTTGATATTAACCAGATTCCACTAGAACCAGACTATAATCTTTTATCTTTCCTTCGCGAAAATAGCCCTCATCTGGAGGAGTGGGAGAAAGATCTCATAAATATTGTAGAAGAAGAAACAAAATATATCATGCCCCAAGCAAGAACCAAGATTATGAATGAGGGATTTGCGTGTTATATGCACTATAATATTCTTAAAGATTTAAAATTACCAGATGAAATGCATTTGGCATTTATTAAACTACATAACCAAGTTGTAAGACCACACCTTGGAAGAATAAATCCCTACCACCTTGGTTTTGAAATGATGATGAAGATAGCAGAAGACAAGGGGCACGAAGCAGTTGTAGAGGCAGCTTCTGTGCATGATGACGAGGGTTTTATAAGGAAATATTTAGATTTTGAAATGTGCAATAAGCTTAACCTTTTTTCATATTCCTTTTCTAATAGACAAAGGAAATATCTCGTACAGAACATTTCTGACGAAGATGGGTGGAAAGAGGTAAGAGACGCACTAGTTAGTACTGTTGGGCTAAACTCAGTTCCAATTGTTTATGTTAAAAAGGTTGATCCGAAAACAGGGACAATCTATCTTCACCATGAGCATGATGGTAGAGATCTTGATATAGAGTATGCCAATCAGGTCTTTCGATACATTGAGGATCTGTGGGGAGGAAGAGTAGCAATGTATTCAGTAATCGAGGGGGAACTTTGGGAGTTTTAAAATGAGTAAAAAAACAAGTAAATTTTTGAAATTGGTTGAAAAACACCAAGAAGGAGTGAAGGTACCGAGGTTCGAAGGAACAATGTCGGATTATCTTTCACTTCTGGAAAAAGACGTGTCTATTTCCAAACTAGCGCACAAGAGGCTTTTTGATTCTATTGTCGAGCATGGCATTACAAGAATGGACGAGTCAGATACTCGCTGCAATAAGTTATTTGGAGGCGAGAGATTAAGAACTTATAATTATTTCCAATCTCATTTCTTCGGAATGGAACGTTCCTTAGCTAAAATAATGAGATATCTCAGTTCTGCTTCTATGAGGGGCGAAGAGTCTCGACAAGTCCTATTGTTGTTGGGCCCAGTAGGCGCTGGAAAATCAGCGCTGATGGAGAGAATAAAAGAAGCACTAGAGCAGGAGACAATGTATCATATCGATGGCTGTCCCATTCACGAAGAGCCTCTGCATGCCCTTCCACGCTCACTTCGTGACGAATTCCAGGAGATATATAAAATTAAAGTTGAAGGCGACCTCTGTCCAATTTGCCGCCACACCCTTCTAGAAGAATATGGTGGAGACTACATGAGAATGCCAGTTAAAGAGTCAACTTTCTCCGTTCGAGGCAGAAGAGGAGTAGGGGTAGTTCCTCCCATGGATGCCAATACCCAGGATACAAGCCTTCTAATAGGGTCAGAGGACATTTCTAAGCTAGACCTGTACCCAGAGGACGATCCACGCTGCCTGTCCCTAAACGGGGCGTTTAACGTAGGTAATCGAGGAATCGTGGAATTTGTGGAGGTTTTTAAGAACGAAATTGAGTTCCTCCACACAATGATTACAGCAACCCAAGAGAAATCAATACCCTCACCTGGCAAGGGCGCCATGATTTACTTTGATGGGGTTATCCTTTCTCATTGTAATGAGGCAGAATGGAACAGATTTAAGTCCGAGCACACAAACGAAGCAATTCTTGATAGAATCGTTAGAGTTAACGTGCCATATTGTATGGAGACGGACGAAGAGCAGAGAATCTACAATAAATTACTTGACAGTTCAGATTTTGATGTTCACATCGCACCTCACACACTCGAAATTGCAGCTATGTTCGCTGTACTTTCTCGCTTACATGCATCAAACAAGGTTGACGCCATGACGAAGATGAAGATATACAACGGAGAAGATGTAATTGAAAAAGGAGTCATCCGCAAGATTGATATCCAAGATCTCCGAGACGAAGCAAGAGATGAAGGCATGACCGGCATTTCAACTCGCTTTATTATGAAAGCAATCGACTCAGCCTTATCAGATTCAGACAAAAATATGGTGACACCCATCTCGATACGGGATGCCTTGGTTAAACAGGTTAAGGATCAGATTGTCTCTGACGAGGAAAGAGAGAGACTGCTAGACTTTCTACAAAAAGACCTGCATGACGAATATCTTAAGATTCTTGAAAAGGAAATCACAAAAGCATTTGTTTCAGCATACGAAGAACAAGCAGAGTCACTTTTCAATAACTATCTCGATCATGCCGAAGCTTATGTAAACTCTACAAAGGTAAAGGACAAGGTTACCAACGAAGAGATGACACCAGATGAAAAATTCTTGGTGTCAATAGAAGAACAAATAGGTATTGTTGGATCCTCAAGAGAAAACTTCCGCGCCGACATCACAGCATATATGTTTTCAAAGCTTCGCCGCAAGGAGAAGATTGACTGGAGGTCATATACCCCACTTGCCGAGGCCATCGAAAGTAAACTTATGGATTCTGTAAGGGATCTGTCTAGAATTGTTACAAAATCTAAGTCGAGAGACAAAAAGCAACAAGTAAAGTATGGTGAAATGGTTACAACCCTAATCGACGAGTATGGATACAATGAATCCTCCGCAGAAGAGGTGATTAAGTTTGCATCCAATAATTTATGGCGAGACTCCTAAAAACAAAAAAACATCCATTTTTCATATATTTTTTTAAACATCAAAATAACAGAATAAGCCACCCAACCGCCTCCTAAACAAGCGTTTAGAGCATTTCGGTGGTTTTTTTATTATTATTATTTTTCTTTAAATTTCTTTATCTTCCTTTTGGATAAAAGAAGAGTATGTAGTGCGAGTGGAGAACTTTCTCTGCTCAATGCCGTGCTCCTTTGCAGGGGCACAATTTATTCCAATAGGAGGAAATATAACAATGGCAAAAACAAGAATCCGCTTAAGCGGACAGGTGGACAACGACCTCATAGACAAAAGTACCAGCGCAGCCCCAGCAGGCGGCGAAGCTGAATCAGGACTTTCTGGCTATGGCGCCGGCGCCCTCGACGGTCATATGCTTCGCGCAGATGGCAAGGTCGCTCTCAGCATCGCAATTGCTGATATCGACGCAGGTGATGGTAAAGCACTAATCACCAAAGAATGGTCAGCAGCAAAATTAGCTGCTTCTGATCTTTCACTAGAGACTCTAATCGACGATCTAGAGGCAGTTGTGAACGCAGCAGATGCAGCCCTTCAAGGCAATATCGACGCTGAAGCATCAACCCGCGCAAACGCAGATGCTTCACTCACTACTCGCTTGAGTGCTGAAGAAGTTGCCAGCGCAAACGCAGATGCTTCTCTCACTACTCGCTTGGGTCTTGAAGAAGTAGCCCGCGCAGACGCTGACACTTCACTCACTACTCGCCTGAGTACTGAGGAATCTGTAAGTGCAAGTGCCGATGCTTCACTCACAGTACGCCTAAGTACCGAGGAATCAGCAAGTGCAAGTGGCGATGCTTCGCTAACAGTACGTGCCGACTCTTCTGATGTTCGCATGGCTTCAGGTGATACTCGTTTCGGCTCAGGTGATACTCGTTTCGGCTCAGGTGATACTCGTATGGTCTCTGCCGATACTCGCATGAGTACTGAAGAATCAGTAAGCGCAAGCGCCGATGCTTCTCTCACTACTCGCTTGGGTCTTGAAGAAGTCGCTCGTGCAGACGCTGATACTTCCCTCACTACTCGTCTGAGTACTGAAGAAGTCGCTCGTGCAGACGCCGATGCTTCTCTCACTACTCGCTTGGGTCTTGAAGAAGTCGCTCGTGCAGACGCTGATACTTCCCTCACTACTCGTCTGAGTACTGAAGAAGTCGCTCGTGCAGACGCTGATACTTCACTAACAGTACGTGCAGACTCTTCTGATGTTCGCATGGCTTCGGGTGATACACGTTTCGGATCCGCTGATGTTCGTATGACATCAGGTGATACACGCATGGCATCCGGCGATACTCGCTTCGTTTCAGCCGACACTCGTTTCGGTTCAGGCGATTCCCGCATGACCAATATCGAGACAGCCGCAACCTCTGGTATTCAGTGGAAGGCATCCGTAGCTGATAAAGCAGCAATCGAAGCAGCAGTAATTGCAGATGGCACCCGTGCTATCGGTGATGCATACTTCGTTCAAGCTGAAAAAGACCAATATGTCTTTATGATCAACTTGGGTGTTGGCAACTACGACCACGAGCCGAATAGTGCCGCTTGGGCTAGCATGATTGCTGGCGCTGGTAACATTAATAACGCTGGTTTCGTCGTAATCGCTGATCTTTCACAGATCACTGGACTAGTAGACGCAGAAGCTACAGCAAGAAGCAATGCAGACACTTCTCTCACTACTCGTCTGAGTACTGAAGAGGTCGCTCGTGCAGACGCTGACACTTCTCTCACTACTCGTCTGAGTACTGAAGAGGTTGCTCGCGCAGACGCCGATACTTCTCTCACTACTCGTCTGAGTACTGAAGAGGTTGCTCGCGCAGACGCCGATACTTCTCTCACTACTCGTCTGAGTACTGAAGAGGTTGCTCGTGCAGACGCTGACACTTCTCTCACTACTCGCCTGAGTACTGAAGAGGTTGCTCGCGCAGACGCCGATACTTCTCTCACTACTCGTCTGAGTACTGAAGAGGTTGCTCGTGCAGACGCTGACACTTCTCTCACTACTCGTCTGAGTACTGAAGAGGTTGCTCGTGCAGACGCCGATACTTCTCTCGGAGTACGCGCATCCTTCCTAGAAGGCCGCGTCGTTCGCAAGAACTTCTCAGTTGCATCTGATGGTGACACTGACTTCCCACTTGTTGACTTAGCAGTACACGATTCCATTATGGTATACGTTAACGGTCTACTTCAAGATGACGGTGCGCAAGACGACTACCTCATGGATGATACGTCCGGCGTATCTATTGTGAAATTCAATGTTCCAGGGTTAATCGCTGGTGACAAAGTATCCGTTAAGTACGACAAAAGACTCTAATCTAGGGTTTTAGTCAACCTGACTAATAATTCCGAGCCCTCCTCGTTTTTCGGGGAGGGTTCTTTTTTTTGTATAACTACTTATAGAAAGGTCGGAGACCACAACGTGAATATGCTAGAAAAGATAAAGAACATGTTTAAGAAAAAGGAAACACCAATAGAAGAGAAGCCAATGATTCTTCCAGAGGAGTTGATAATCCCAGGAGAACTCATAACGCCAGTTTTAAACTTATATCGCCTTATCCAGAAGACAGAAGACGACATTGCTGCACATCTAATGAAGAGCAGGCAACAGGAAATGGCAATGTTCGAGAGCCTCAAGAAGATAGAAGATCTTACTCAAGAAAGGGTCGCAGAGGTCAAATCGAAGATGAACATACCCGAGGATAACAATGATTATGAGTTAATTTTACCAGGACAAACAGGTAAAGAGGGAAAATTCACTAAAATTAAGCATTAAGCCAGAATAGTACAAGATTCTTTGTAGTAAGGTACTAAAAAATAACATAAAAAAAGACTTTGAGTTTTTCCAACACTATTTATAAGTGAAGCAAAGTATTTACTACAAGGAGCCACTTCTATGTCAGCACGAAATTTTAAGTTTGTCTCTCCAGGCGTCGTTATGGAGGAAATTGATCGATCCGTAACAGCAGGAGACATCACAGCAGATCCAGGACCAGTTATTATTGGTCGTTCAGCAACCGGTCCATCAATGAGACCGGTCCAGGTTAATTCCTATACAGATTTTATTGAACTATTTGGTAATCCTGTTGCGGGCCATTCCACACCAGATACTTGGAGAGATGGAAATTATTCTTCTCCAACATATGCAGCATATGCAGCACAGGCATTTCTGCGTTCTGATGCAGCCCCAATTACATTCATTCGTACTCTTGGTCTACAGAGCGCCACTCCCGAATCCACCGGCAAGTCCGGATGGACAACTGCAAACTCTGCGAACGGTACCCTAGCCTCTGACGGCGGAGCATATGGTCTTTTCGTTATGGAGAGCGGATCCGCCACAATGACCGCTACCTTAGCCGCAGTTCTATATATTAATGAGGGTACTCCCATTTTGAGCGGCAGCTTTCTCGACGGCTCCGGCGCCTCGACGACGCACGGCTCTCTTGGCTTGTGTAAAAATGAAACCGGCGATGCCCTTAGCTTTCGTCTGATGATTTTGGATCCAGCAGACCCAGCACCAGCCTCCGCAAAGGAAGATGTTGTTATTTCTTTAAATAGCGGCAAAGGAAATTTCATTAGAAATGTTCTCAACACCTCTCCTCTGTTGGTCAATGGCTCTACGATTGCCACCGATGATCTAAAAACATACTGGCTAGGTGAAACATATGAAGAAAGCGTAAAAGCCCTCTCGGGATCCACTAATAATTATGCAACGCTTATTCCGCTAACAGACACAACCACAGGAAGAGAAGACATGCAGAGAGATTTTACTCATGCTTCCACCGGATGGTTCATCTCGCAAGATCTATCCTCCAACCACGGAGCCTACAATCCCGCAAGCATGCAGAAACTATTCAAAATTGAGGCTCTCGACGCAGGCGAATGGTCACAAAATAACATCAAAGTTTCAATCGAAAACTTAGCCCTCGCTGCTGATGATAGTTTGAAAGATGACCCCAAGAGCGGCTATGGTACATTCACCTTAGTGGTTCGCTCTGCATCAGACACGGACAGCGCCCAAGAAAGACTAGAGGTCTTCACAAGCCTAAGCCTCAATCCTGCATCACCAGATTATATTGCTCGAAGAATTGGTGACGCATCCTCTACATGGCAACAAGCAAAAGAGAGATTTCTGGAAACAGGCGACCACGCCAATATTTCAAAATATATCCGCGTTGTCCCTCATTCCGACCTATCAGATGCCGTCAGCGGCGTCGACGCAAGATGCCTACCCTATGGCGTCCTTGGTCCAGCAAAGTTAAAAGACAGCGGTGATTGCGAAGACTCCGCCTTCAGCGCCACCGAGACTCTATTGCACACGACAACCTCCACCCCAGCCGCCGGCGTCACCGGATCCGGACTCAAACTAGGCGGCTCCACCGCAATTGTCACCTTCAAATTTGCCGATATGCCTTTGGTCGCATCATCAGCGGGCGCCGAAATAGAAGATACCTACTTCGGAGCATCATTTAGTGCCGGCTTTGGAGATTACCTAAGAGCACTCCCCGCCGGCGCTAGCGCAAAGACCACGCACCAGTGGGCATTCTCACTAGACGATATTGCTCTGACTACTACTGCCGGCATCGAGACTGCGGAGTATGCTGCCAATACTCGCAAGCTTGGAGGCGGTCAGGACTGGAAAGTAGTGATCGACAATAGCACTGTTAATTTCACCACACCCCTACATGGCGGCTTCAACGGCGAAGATATCACAGAGCTAGATCCATACAGAAACACTCTACTTGATGCCGCGACAGAAAATAGTCGTTGTGCTTTCAACACGATTCAGCAAGCAATCAATATGATTAAGGATCCCGAGGTTGTAGAAATGAACCTCGCCGCGATTCCTGGAATAACAAATGCCTCGCTCACTGGCCGCTTAGTTGACGTATGTGAACAACGCGCCGATGCACTAGCCATTATTGATCTTCCAAAACTCTATTATCCAAGAGCAGAGCTAGCCCTTTATGCCGACGCATCAAAGCGCACCGGCGACACCCCAACTGAGATTGCATCCGATGCAAAAACAGCAAACCGCGACTCTTCTTATGGATGTACTTACGCTCCATGGGTTAAGATTTACGACAGCCTGAATGATCAGTCCGTATGGGTGCCGCCTAGTGTTGTAGCACTCGGAACCATGGGCTCATCCGAAGCAGCATCCGCTGTTTGGTTCGCTCCCGCAGGATTCAATCGCGGAGGTTTAACCGAGGGTTCAGCAGGACTACCAGTTACCGCAGTTAGCCAAAAGCTAACTTCAAAGGAAAGAGACGCACTGTATGATGCAAGAATCAACCCAATCGCTTCTTTCCCAGCAGAAGGAATCGTCGTCTTCGGACAAAAGACCCTTCAAATCAAATCATCTGCACTCAACAGGATTAACGTTCGCAGAATGTTAAACCATGTCAAGAAGGAAATTTCCAAGATTGCCAATAGTACGCTCTTCGAGCAAAACATTCAGTCAACTTGGACAAACTTCACAGCAAAAGCAGATCCGTTTTTGTCAAGCGTCCAATCTGGATTCGGTCTACAGGAGTACAAACTAGTACTCGATGAGACCACAACAACTCCAGATTTGGTTGACAGAAACATCATGTATGCCAAGGTATACTTGAAGCCAGCAAGAGCAATTGAATTTATTGCGCTTGACTTTATTATTACAAATAGTGGCGCGTCATTTGATGACTAATACTACTTACAACAGCATTAAGGAGAAATATTAACAATGGCAGGAAATTTTTGGACAGACCCCGGCGTAGAGCCCAAGAGAAATTATAGGTTTAGAGTTAGCATCGGAGCATCTGGTACACAATTCGGCACAATTTGGTATGCCAAGAGTGCAGACAAACCCAAGTTCGACCAAGACGTACTAGAGCACGACTATCTTAATCACAAATTTAAGTTTCCTGGAAGAGTTAAGTGGGCTGATGTTACAGTCACGCTCGTTGATCCTGTAAGTCCCGATGCAATGTCAAAAACTCTACTAATGCTTGAGAGTTCGGGGTATGTAGTGCCACAAACAAAAGCAATGGTCTTTCCTAGCGATACTGGTACACTATCAAAAAAGGCTGCTGTCGAAGCTCTTGCGAGTGTAGAGATCGCCCAACTTGATCATGATGGCATGCCCCTGGAAACCTGGACTTTAAAGAATGCATTTCTTAAAAATGCAGAGTTCGAAAAGCTAGATTATGGCAGCGAAGATATGAGCACAATCACACTAACTCTTTCATATGATTGGGCAACTTGTTTGGTTGGCGGAAAGGATTACACATTTTAATTAGACAACAGAGAGGTGATATTTGTCTAGAAATAACAGATCTAGGTTAGAAAACACTAAAAACAACAAACCAGAAACAAGTGAAGAATCTGACTTAGTATTAGAAGAGCAATTAGCGGGACTAGAGAAGTTATCCTTCTCAGCACCCACAGAGATAATAGATCTACCTTCTGAGGGCAAGCATTATCCAGAGGACCATCCTTTGCATAACGTTTCTCAGATTGAAATTAGATTTATGACAGCAAAAGACGAAGATATTCTGGCTTCGAGATCTTTGCTGAAAAATGGATTAGCACTCGACAGGCTTTTATCCAATATTATAGTCGACAAGAGAATAAAGCCAGAACAGCTACTTGTAGGTGACAGAAATGCCCTGATTGTAGCATCCCGCATCACGGGCTATGGCACAGAATACAAAACAGAAGCAAAATGTCCTTCATGCGAGAACATTTCCGAGTTCACATATGATCTTGGCGCCGCTACTCTTAAGACAATTGACGAGGATGAATTAGAACAAGAGGGAATAAGAATTACTGGAAACAATAGGTTCGAAATAACCCTACCAGTTCTAAAGTTGCCCGTTTCCATACGAATATTGGATGGAATTGATGAGCTTGAGATCGCCAAGAAGTCGAGAGCAAAAGAGAAGTCCAAAAAAGAAGTAAACAACGATTCGGTCGACCTGTTGCGCAGGATGATAGTATCAGTCGCCGGCACAGAGAGCAGCGATATTGTCGACAAACTAGCAAACGGCATGACTGCAAGAGACGCAAAATACATTAGAGATGCATATGCAAAAATTAGCTGTGATATCGATATATCTCAGCACTTCGAGTGTTCAGAGTGTGAATACGAGAGGGAAGATATGGGAGTGCCGTTAACAGCGGCGTTTTTTTGGCCTGACAGATGAATACATTAAGACCGTATATGAAGAATTCTTCTACTTAATGTATTATGGCAAGTGGGCATTCCGCGAAGCATATAGTTTACCGATACAAATCCGCCGCTGGTTTCTGAAAAAGCTGACAGATCAGATGAAACAAGAGAACGATGCTAACAAGGCAGCAAGTCAGGGTAGAGATCCATCAGGTGGTTGGGGATAAAATAGAAACATATTTGGTTAAAACTACTATTTAGAATAGGTAGTAACAGGAGGCTTGCACAATGTCAGACAAAATAGAAGAAGATCAAGAAGAACCAATCGTAATTGATCTCGAAGAACTTAAGAAAAACCAGCTAAATGAGAGCTATTTATCAGCATTGGGCTGGCAATTACAGGCAGTTATTAAGCAGATGATGGGAATCTCTGTTTGGACAACTGCCCCTTTTGTTTTCAAGGGAAAGCCAGATGAAATTGCAAAATTTGCAAATACCGTAGGCAAAGAGAGAAGATACCTACAGTCTGTAAAAAAGCATGGTCTAGATAATCCTAAAACCTATACACGAAAGAGTAGATTGACAAAAGCTGTTTCTGCTTTCGAAAGAACAACCGGCATTAAATGGCCGTTTAAGTAGGCGAGGGCTAAGAAGTGGGCGAAAACGATGAAACATCAAAAGAAGTAGCAGCTTTACGCGAAGAACTCGAAGCTCTCAAAGAGACTTCAAAAGATCTAAAGAGCACACTAGATAAGGGTTTAGTAGAAACCCTCGACAATCTTAAATCAGCCTTCTCAGCCGGTAGTACTGCTGGCATCACCGAGTTTGCAGAAAAACTAGCTACTATGGGGCCTCCTGCTGAAGCTTCTGCTAAACAGCTAGAAGAGTATGAAGAAAAGCTCAGAGGAGTCATCGGCGCATACCAGGACGCATCTCGACAACCTGGCGCAGACATAGCAAACAATATTTTGGGAAAGTTTGGTGTCTCAGCAGCAGAGGCAGACTCTAACCTCGTTTCTCTAACAGCACAATTGATAGGTAACGAGGGAACCTGGAACACCCTAATCGATAGTATGGCTGAAGCCGTAGTCTCGGGCGCCCTCTTTGGATCAATGATACAACAAGCCCAAAACGCAACATCAGCTTATTTTACAGAGCTTGACCAAACTCGAAAGGAACTGAATAAGTTTGCCGGCGCCAATCAAATGTATTACGACAGTGCCGTCCAAGCAGAGCGAGTAACTCGGCAATTCAATGTAGGTATGGACGATGTCAGGAATGCAACCAGGGCCGCCGGCGAAACCATCAGTCAGTTTAACAAATTTTCACAAGCACAAAGAACAGAGTTGGTTGGCAACATAGCAGTCTTAGAAAGGTCCGGAATCGAAACCCACACAGCAGCCGAGAACATTCAATTTCTTAATCTAAGCTTGGGGATGACTCCCAAGGCAGCAGCAGACTCACAAGCGAAGATAGTTAGTCTTGCCAATGAGTTGGGTCGCTCAACACAACAGATGGCAAGCGACTTTGCCCAATCACAGGACGATCTGGCGAAATATGGTTCCAAGGCAGTTGACACATTTGTCACATTACAGAAAGCAGCGAAAGAAGCCGGCATGGAAATGAATGAGCTTCTATCTATAACAAACAAGTTTGATACATTTGACGGAGCAGCGAAGCAAGTCGGAACACTAAACGCAATGCTCGGAGGTCCATACTTAAATTCAATGGAAATGGTCATGGAAACAGATCCTACCAAGAGAATGGAAATGTTAACCGGTGCAGTCCACTCAGCAGGCTTAAGC